>ERZ888423.859-NODE-859-length-29757-cov-7.803919_pt1 | contig 29757 bp, 29 predicted proteins | sample MGYA00520523_ERZ888423 | MGnify/ENA primary metagenome ERZ888423 (study PRJEB32303, sample SAMEA104408611) | aquatic metagenome | biome: Brackish water; feature: Pelagic; material: water | place: Baltic Sea | collected 2014-06-08T10:24:00 | depth 30,27 m ...
AGCGCCATGATCCGCGGGTCCTCGGTGGGACCCTCCACCCCGCAGTTCCACGATCGGTTGTGGCTTTCGCCGTCTCGGTTGTCCTCGCCGTTGGCTTCGTTGTGCTTCTCGTTGTAGGTGACCAGGTCGTTCAATGGGAAGCCGTCGTGGCACGTGACGAAGTTGATGCTCGCGCTGGGCCGTCGACCCGTCGCCTCGTAGAGGTCCGAGGATCCGGTCAGTCGTGATGCGAACTCGCCCAGTGTCGCCGGTTCTCCCCGCCAGTAGTCGCGCACCGTGTCGCGATACTTCCCGTTCCATTCGGTCCACAAACCGGGGAAGTTACCGACCTGGTAGCCGCCCTCGCCGATGTCCCACGGTTCGGCGATCAACTTCACCTGGCTGATGACCGGGTCCTGCTGGACGAGGTCGAAGAACGCCGACAGTCGGTCCACATCGTAGAACTCGCGCGCCAGTGTGGCCGCCAGGTCGAACCGGAACCCGTCGACGTGCATGTCGAGAACCCAATAGCGCAGCGAATCCATGATCAGTTGCAGGGTGTGTGGGTGGCGGGCGTTGAGGCTGTTGCCGGTGCCGGTGAAGTCTTTGTAGTATCGGTTGTCGCCGTCGAGCAGTCGGTAGTAGGCGGCGTTGTCGATGCCGCGGAAATTGATCGTAGGGCCGAGATGGTTGCCCTCGGCGGTGTGGTTGTAGACCACATCCAGGATCACCTCGATGCCGGCGTCATGGAAGGCCCGCACCATGGTCTTGAACTCGGGGACCGCCCCACCGGCAATTCTGCTTGCTGAGTAATGGTGGTGCGGTGCGAAGAATCCGAATGTGTTGTAGCCCCAGTAATTTCGCAGCTCAAGCTTGAGTAGCCGGTGGTCGTGAAGGAATTGATGTACCGGCATCAATTCGATCGCGGTGACGTTCAGCGATTTCAGATGATCGATGATCGCGGGGTGGGCGAGGCCGGCGTAGGTGCCCCGCAACTCCTCAGGCACGGCGGGGTGCGTCTGTGTCATACCCTTGACGTGGGCCTCGTAGATGACCGTCTCGTGATACGGCGTGCGGGGAGCGCGATCGGATCCCCATTGAAAGAACGGGTTGATCACGACGCTGGTCATGGTGTGGCCGAGCGAGTCGACCCGTGGTGGCTCGCCACCGCTGACCGGATCGTCGGCTTCCAGGTCGTAGGAGTAAAGGGCTTGGGAGAAGCCGAACTCGCCGTGAAACGACTTACCGTACGGGTCGAGCAGCAGTTTGCTCGGATCGCAACGGTGCCCCGAGGACGGACTCCACGGTCCGTGTACCCGAAAGCCGTACCGCTGGCCCGCTGTCACTGTGGGCAGGTAGCAGTGCCACACGTAGCCGTCGACTTCTTCGAGTTCGACGCGATGTTCGTGACCGTCCTTGCCGATCAGGCACAGTTCGACCCGGTCGGCGACCTCGGAGAACAGCGAGAAGTTGGTCCCGGCACCGTCGTAAGTGGCCCCGAGGGGGTAGGCGGTCCCCGGCCAGACGGTTGGTACGGACGCCGGCTCCGGGGATGACATCAGCCCGACCGCCAGCCCGTGATGGCGGCGATCTGACGGCCCAGCTCATTGGTCATGGTGCGCATGTATGTACCGGAGATGTGGTGAGAGTCGTGATATATCAACACGTTTCCCTCCACGGCTCGGCAGGAATCGCGGCGACACACCGCATCGCTCATGTCCAGCGGGTTCAGTAGTGGGAACTTCGAGACATAGTTTAGTGTCGGGTTGCGGTCTGACAGAACTTTCGATCTCTCGATGCCGCACGATTTGGCGTCGCCGCCGTCGGCCAGGCAGTCCGCGGGGAAGTGAGGTGTCCCGTCCCGCACCAGCCACGGCGTATCCCGCATCGCTAAAATGGGAATGTCGTTGTCCGACAGTTCCTGCCAGATGCCGAGGTAGTAGGACGGCATAACGTCGCCGGGCTTGATGTTCCATGGGCGGGTCGACGTCGTGAAGACGTAGTCGGGACGGTCGGCGATGAGCTTCGGCATTACCCGCTTGTTCCATTCCCGGCATTCGGAATACTTGCTGTTGTTGCCCATCACCCGCGGCGCCTTCTCGGTCGTCAGCGGGCAGCCCATCTTGAGGTATGTCACGACTTTGAAATGATGTAGCCGGCCCAGCAGGTCCAGGGCGGTCATCCAGTGCTCGGCGTGCGAGCCGCCGGCCAGCGCGATGGTGCGGGTGGCTGATTTGTCGCCGTAGGTGCAGTTGATGACATTGACGGTCTTGAAATCGGCGATGCAGCCGTCGGTCGTGGACTGTGGGACGTCATTCTTGGCCTCGTAGATCGTCGGGCGCATCGGCAGCTTGGGCACCCTGGCGTTTTTGGTCAGAGCCCGCGCTCCCGGATAATCGCGCGAAGACAGTCCGGAGAGCTCTTTGCCGTTGGCGCGCAGCACGGTCACATGTTCGCGCCAGGTGAACGACGTCGCGGTCAGTGCCACCCCGAGCAGTGCGACGGTAGATCCCAGCACGATCGTCGGCCTGCGCAACCGGGAGCGCAGCGGCAAGGTAGACCCAGCCGATACCGTGCTGACAGCTGCGGCCGGTGAGGTGCGCGCGCGCAGCGGCTCTTCGACGTACCGGGTCGTCAGCCAGGCCAGCAGACCCGAAACAAGCAGTACGGCCGCGCCTTCGACGAAGTTGACGCCCCGGTGGCCCGTGTAGGCCAAGTAGAAGATCAGCAACGGCCAGTGCCATAGGTACAGCGAATACGCCATGGCCCCCAAGGCCAGGAACGGCGCGGAGGCCAGTAACCGGTTCGGTGCGGGGATGCGGCCCTGGGTGTGCGGATCGGCGTACCGATTGGCCGCCGACAGAATGAACAGCAGCGTGGCACCTACCGGGACCAACGCCCACGGGCCGGGAAATTCTTGAACCCCGTCGATCAGGGCGCCGCAGGACAGGATCGCGGCCAACGCCACCACGGCCATACCGGTGCGCAGCCACATCGGCCAGCGCAGGTAGGGAACGAGCGCGCCCACCAATGCGCCCAGCAGGAGCTCCCATGCCCGCGCGAAACTGTTGTAGTAGGCCGTGGACTGGTCGGCGTTGTGCGCGATGATCGCGTAGACGAATGAGGCGATCGTCAGTGCGCCGAGAAGCACCACGAACGCCACCCGCATGTGCTTTCCCAGCAGCCGCCGGAAAAGGAACGCGAAAAAGAGGATCAAGATCAGGAAACCGATATAAAACTGGCCCTGCACCGACATCGACCAGATGTGCTGCAGCGGACTGACGCCTTCCCCGGCGCGCAGGTAGTCCGACGCGCTCTGTGCGAGTTCCCAGTTCTGGTAGTACCCCAGACTTGCCAGGCTTTGGTCGGCGAAGGTCTCCCACCGCGTCTCGGGTTGGATCAGGATGGTCAGCACCGCGGAGAAGGCCAGCACGACTACCAGGGCAGGCAGCAACCGGCGGATCAGTCGGGTGACCTCGGGTAGCGGCCGCAGCGCCGCCCCGGGCGTCAATGCGCCGCGCAGCAGGCGCCCACCGAAGAAGAAGCCGGACAGCACCAGGAAGACATCGACGCCGCCGGACACGCGACCGAACCACACGTGGAACACCGCCACCAGGGCGATCGCGATCCCGCGGAGTCCGTCGAGGTCATGGCGGTAGAACCCCGACGAGCGCGTGCCCATGCCAGGGGTCGCGGCAGGCGGGAGTAGGCCCGGATCGGGGCGATATGCCGGCCGGGCAGGGGCGAGGGTCATCATGGTCGACGGTTAATCTACCGAAGGTGTCTGCATTGACGCCCGCCGAGATCATCGCAGTGGACGCTGCGCACATCTGGCATCCCTACAGTCCCATCGGGGCCAACGCGTTTGCACCGGTCGTGGCGGTGGGTGCCAGCGGCGCGTCGCTAACCCTCATTCACCAGGGCCGCACGGTCGAGGTGCTCGACGCGATGTCCTCCTGGTGGACCGCCGTCCATGGGCACGCCCACCCGGTCCTCGACGCAGCGATCACCGGGCAGCTCGCGACCATGAATCACGTCATGTTCGGCGGGCTGACCCACGAGCCGGCCGCTCGGCTGGCAAAGTTGCTGGTCGAGGTGACACCGGACGGCCTGGAGACGGTGTTCTTCAGCGACTCGGGGTCGGTGTCGGTCGAGGTCGCGGTCAAGATGGCGCTGCAGTACTGGCGCAGCACCGGGCGTGGCGGCAAACACCGGTTGATGACGTGGCGGGGCGGTTATCACGGCGACACGTTCACCCCGATGAGCGTATGCGACCCGCGCGGTGGCATGCACGAGTTGTGGGCCGGGCAGAACTCGCTGCTGGCCGACCAGGTGTTCGCCCCGCCGGTGCCGTCGGTGTACGACCCCGGCTACAGCGCGGCCTTCAGGCAACAGCTCGCCGAGCACGCCGATGAGCTCGCGGCGGTGATCGTCGAGCCCGTGGTCCAGGGCGCCGGTGGAATGCGCTTCCACGATCCGCGTTACCTGGTTGATCTGCGGGAGGTCTGCGATGAGCACCAAGTGCTGCTCATCTTCGATGAGATCGCGACCGGATTCGGCCGAACCGGCGCCATGTTCGCCGCCGACCATGCCGGGGTCGGCCCCGACATCATGTGTGTGGGTAAAGCACTCACCGGCGGGTACCTCACGCTGGCGGCGACGCTGTGCACCCGCGATATCGCCGATACGATCAGCGGCAACCCTCCGTGCGCGCTCATGCACGGCCCCACGTTCATGGCCAACGCGCTGGCCTGCGCAGTGGGTGCGGCATCGGTGGAGTTGCTGATATCGGGTGACTGGCGCTCCCAGGTGCGCGCGATCGAGGTCGGCCTGACCGAGGGCCTGGCACCGGCAAGGAAGTTGGCCAATGTGGTGGACGTGCGTGTCCTGGGCGCAATCGGGGTGATCGAGTTGGACCGTCCGGTCGACCTGCGGATCGCGACCCCGGCGGCCGTCGAGCGCGGGGTGTGGCTGCGTCCGTTCCGCAACCTGATCTATGCGATGCCCCCCTACATCTGCACCGACGTCGAGGTCGAACAGATCACCTCAGCCATGGTCGGCGTCGCGGGTGCTCTAACCTGAACAGTGTTCAAGTGCCGGTCGGGCCGGAAGGAGTCTGCATGACACGCTCTGATCCTTCCCGGCAAGTGGGCCTTTCCCCGTTGGCCTGGCTCGACGAGGTCGAAGCTCAGCGGCGCACAGCCGGGTTGCGACGGTCCTTACGTACCCGCCCTCCGGTCGGCGCTGAGTTGGACCTGGCTTCCAACGATTACCTGGGGTTGTCGCAGCACCCGGCGGTCATCGACGGTGGCGTGGCCGCACTTCGCACCTGGGGAGCCGGTTCGACCGGTTCCCGGCTGGTGACCGGGAACACCGAGTTGCACGAAGCCTTCGAGGACGCGTTGGCAGAGTTCGTCGGGGCCGCCTCGGCGTTGGTGTTCTCGTCGGGCTATACCGCCAACCTCGGCGCGGTGGTGGCGTTGTCCGGGCGCGGCTCACTGCTGGTCTCGGATGCGCGGACCCATGCCTCCCTGGTCGACGCGTGCCGGCTGTCGCGGGCGCGGGTCGTGGTGACGCCGCACGCCGATGTGTCTGCTGTTGAGAAGGTGCTGGCGCAACGGGCGGAGGACCGCGCGGTCGTGGTGACCGACTCGGTGTTCTCGGCCGACGGGGTGATCTCGCCACTGCGGGCGCTGCACGACGTCTGTCGCAGGCACGGCGCACTGCTCATCGTCGACGAGGCGCATGGACTGGGGGTGCGGGGCGAGGGCGGTCGCGGACTGCTGCAGGAGGTGGGTTTGGCCGGCGCACCCGACGTGGTCATGACGACGACATTGTCCAAGGCGCTGGGCAGTCAGGGCGGCGTCGTGTTAGGTCCTGCAGCGGTACGCAACCACCTGATCGACTCAGCGCGACCGTTCATCTTCGATACCGGACTGGCGCCCGCGGCGGTCGGCGCCGCACACGCTGCGCTGCAGGTGCTCATCGATGAGCCGTGGCGCGCACAGCAGGTGCTCGACCATGCCGCGGCGCTGGCGTCGATGTGCGAAATCCCGGACATCCCGGACTCGGCGGTGGTGTCGGTCCTCCTCGGTGCGCCGGAGATCGCTCTGGCCGCGGCCGCAGCGTGCCTGGAGCGGGGTGTGCGGGTCGGGTGCTTCAGGCCGCCCACGGTGCCCGCCGGTACCTCACGGCTGCGGTTGACGGCGCGCGCGTCGCTGACCCAGGACGACCTGGCGCTGGCGCGCGACGTGCTCTGCGACGTGCTGTCGTCGACGTGAGCGTTCTCATCGTCACCGGAACCGACACCGGGGTTGGCAAGACCATCGCCACCGCCGCTCTGGCATGCCACGCGAGGTTGGCGGGCCTCGACGTCGCGGTGTGCAAGCCGGTGCAGACCGGAACCCGGGACGGCGACGACGACCTCGCCGAGGTGGCACGGCTGGCCGGTGTCGTCGAATTACATTCTTTGGCAACATTTCCCGAGCCGTTGGCGCCACTGGCGGCCGCCCAGCGGATGGGATCGGTGTTGCCGGCCAGGGCAGCGCTGCTCGACATGGTGACCGCGGTGGACCGACCAGGCATGCTGACCCTCGTCGAGGGCGCCGGCGGGCTGCTGGTCGAGATCGGTGCCGCCGGGGTGACTTTGCGGGACCTCGCGGGAGGCCTGGGCGCCGCGGTGCTGACCGTGGTCAGGCCCGGCCTCGGGACGCTCAACCACACTGCCCTGACCCTGGAGGCGCTTGCTGCCCGGCAGATCGCCAGCGCCGGTTTGGTGATCGGCGCGTGGCCTGCCGAGCCGGGAGCGGCCGAGGCGGGAAATTGCGAAGCCCTGGCTCGGCTGGCGCCGCTGCGTGCGAAACTGCCTGCTGGCCTCGGCTCATTGGCGGCGGTGGCGTTTGAATCGGTCAGCGTGGAAGCCTTCGACCGATCGTGGGTCGAGAGTCTGGTCGGCTGATGGCGCACTCGGTCGAGTTGCTGTTCGATGCCGATACCGAATCGGCGGTCCGACGGATCTGGGAAGACTTGATGACTGTGGGTGTGCGGAGCCAGGCCGCACACACCTCCCCGAGTAACCGCCCTCACGTCACCCTCACCGTGGCTCAACGCATGGACCACGCCGTCATCGACCGATTGCGCCCGGTGCTGGCGCGGCTGCCGCTGGAATGCCGGATCGGGGCCCCAATGCTGTTCGGCTCCCGCGCAGTCACCCTGGTGCGCCTGGTGGTGCCGACGGCCGAGCTACTTGGCTTGCAAGCCGAGGTACACCGGATCTGCCTGCCGCACATGCTTGACGGTCCGCTGGCGAATGTGGAGCGCGGCACCTGGACACCGCACGTCACCCTGGCGCGACGAATTCCGCCCGATCAACTGCCGCAGGCCTTCACGCTGCCCCAATTCGGCCAAGATGTCCGAGGCCGGGTCACCGGCTTGCGGTTTTGGGATGGCGAGGCGAAGGTGGTGCACCCGATCAGCTGACGGCCCGCTCGGCTGACCCCGTCACGCGTCGGCGTGGCTGTGGGCGGCAATACCATCGACGAGCAGGCTCAGTCCGAAAGTGAAACGGGCGGTCGGGTTTTCAGTCCAGACGGTGTTCGCGACGTCGGCGCCCGAGGCGTCCCATTGCATCCGCGACTGTTCGTCGGCGGTGAAGCCGAGCGTGTAATAGATCACGGTGCGGGCGACCAGTTCGGCGTGGCAGGAGTCCACACCGGCTTCGGCGGCGGCCGCACTCAGCTGGGCCAGAACGTTGCTCATGGCCTCAGACTGGCCGGCGGCGAAGCTGGCGGACACCAGTTCGGCGCCGTCGGTGTGCGACAGCAGCGATTCGCGCAGATTCCCGCAGGTGCCGACGATGCCGGTGCGCCAGTCCCCGGACTCGGGGGTGGGATTGGTCGGGTTGCTGACAGAGAGCAGGATCCGGTCGGCGACGGCGCCGAGAAGCTGCTGCTTATTGGCGAAATGCCAGTACAGAGCACCGGGGGACACAGCGAGTTCACGGGCCAGGCGCCGCATCGACAGGTCGGCTATCCCGTACTCGTCGAGCAGAGACGTCGCCGCCTCCACCACGTCGTGTTTGTGGAGCTGCACATCAGTAGCCTAACCTGAACGGTGTTCAATGGTCGGCTCCGCCGGCGTGTTCAACGGTCGGCACCCGCCGGCGAGATATCCGAGGAGGCCCGACGGGTGAGCGATATTCTGGCAGTGGCGCGAGAGCAGGTGCTGGAACGGGGCGTGGGCCTCGATCAGGACCAGACCCTGCACGCGCTGCAACTGCCGGATGACTGTCTCGACGACCTGCTGGCGCTGGCGCACGAGGTCCGGATGGCGTGGTGCGGCCCGGACGTCGAGGTCGAGGGCATCATCAGCCTCAAGACCGGCGGTTGCCCGGAGGACTGCCACTTCTGTTCGCAGTCAGGGCTTTTCGCCTCTCCGGTGCGCAGTGCGTGGCTGGACATCCCGAGCCTGGTGGAGGCCGCCAAACAGACGGCTAAGACGGGCGCGACCGAGTTCTGCATCGTCGCAGCGGTGCGCGGGCCGGATGAGCGGTTGCTGGCCCAGGTCGCGGCCGGTATCGAGGCGATCCGTAACGAGGTCGACATCCAGATCGCCTGTTCGCTGGGGATGCTGACCCAGGATCAGGTTGAGCAACTCGCGGCGATGGGTGTGCACCGCTACAACCACAACCTTGAGACCGCGCGGTCTTTCTTCACCAACGTCGTGACCACACACTCGTGGGAAGAACGTTGGGGCACATTGCAGATGGTTCGCGAGGCCGGCATGGAAGTGTGCTGTGGCGGCATCCTCGGTATGGGCGAGACGCTTGAGCAGCGCGCAGAGTTCGCGGCCAACCTCGCTGAACTCAACCCGCACGAGGTGCCGCTGAACTTTCTGAACCCGCGGCCGGGGACGCCTTTCGGCGATCTGGATGTGCTGCCTGCCGCCGAGGCGCTCAAGGCGGTGGCAGCGTTCCGCCTGGCGCTGCCGCGAACGATGCTGCGCTTCGCTGGCGGCCGGGAGATCACTTTGGGGGACCTGGGCGCCAAGAAGGGCATCCTGGGGGGCATCAATGCGGTCATCGTCGGCAACTACCTGACCACGTTGGGCCGGCCCGCCGAAGCTGACCTGGAGCTGCTGGAGGATCTGCAGATGCCGATCAAAGCGCTCAACGCCAGCCTGTAGACAGGTGCTGATGGTCACGGACAACGCAGAAATTTCCTACGAGCCAGATCTGCCTGCGCTTGTCGGCGCAGGACGCTACAACGTGTATACGGGTGCCGCAGCGGGCAGCAGCGTTCCCACCGCGGCCCAGCTGGGGCTGGAGCCGCCCCGATTCTGCGCCGAATGTGGCCGCCGGATGATCGTGCAGGTCCGCCCTGATGGTTGGTGGGCGAAGTGTTCGAGGCATGGACTGGTGGATTCAACGGATTTGGAGAGGTACCGATGAGCCTCTCGGGCGAAGGCCCGAGGGTTTCGCGTGCGCGAGCGGTGCTGACCGTCGTGGTCGGTCTGGCTGCCGGAGGTGCTGTCGTCGGCGTGTTGTGGGCTTGGCTGGCACCGCCGATTCACGGGTTGGTCGCATTGACCCGTAGCGGTGAGCGAATCAGGGCGACCCTGGGCAGCGAGTCAGATCATTGGTTCGCGGCGGCTTTTCTAATCATCGGCCTGCTCGGGGTGCTGGCGGTAGTCGCGGCAGTTCTGCTGTGGCAGTGGCGTGCTCACCGAGGGCCGGTGATGGTGGCAGCGCTTACCGTCGGCGGTGTGGCTGCGGCAGCAGTGGCAGTAGCAGTGGGCGGACTGGCCGTGCATTGGAGGTACGGCGCCATTGACGTGGCCGCGGCACCGGTGTCCGAAGATCATCGGGTGCACTACGTCGTGCAAGCTCCGGCGGTGTTCTTTGGCCATTCGCCGCTGCAGATTGCCATGACACTGCTGCTTCCCGCCGGCGTTGCGGCCCTGGTGTATCTACTGGCCGCGACGGCGACCCCACGGGACGACCTGGGCGCCTGGCCGCCGGTCGAGTACCCGGTGCTGCCTACTGGTCGAATCGGGACAGGGGCTGACGTTCCACCCGTCGCCCCGTCATCACCTTTGCGGTGATCACGCCAAGGGTGAGCATGCCCCGGTAGGTCGAAGGATTGAGCAGCGTCGGCCACTTGGTCCGTGCGATGTGCGCACGTACCGGCCGGCCGGCGAAGCGGTCTCTGAGCCAGCGCAGTGTCATCGGCGCCGACATCGGATGCAGGAGCATGTGCTCGCTGAACATGTCGCGGTGGTAAGTGACGCTGGCGCCGCCGCGGGTGTAGGTTTCGGTCAATTCATCGATGTCGTCGACGGAGACGATCCGGTCGTGAACGGCCTGGACAATGAGCACCGGCGGCTTGGGTGCGCTGGTCCCGAGCTTGATGCTGTTGAAGACATGCTGAACTTCGGGGGTCAGCAGCATCTCCTCAAGCGGCCGGTCGATCAGGTCGGCCATGTCTTTGCCGGCGAGCCGCAGCATGGCGTGAAGGGTGGTCATCCTCTCGATCCGCGCGAGCATTGCTTTGCCTTCGTCGGTGGTGTGCTCGGCGACAACGCGTTCCAGATCCGGATAGATATGGGTCAGCGCCGCGACAACCATCGCGGGCAGGCCCGAATAGATGCTGCCGTTGAGGCGTCTGAAGGTGTGTCCCAGGTCGCCCACCGGAGAGCCGAGCACCGCGCCCACGACGTTGAGTTCCGGTGCGTAGGCGCCCTGCACTTCGGCGGCCCATGCCGTGGCCAGGCCGCCGCCGGAGTAACCCCACAGGCCGGTCGGCGACTCCGGGGTCAAGCCGAGCGAATCGTGGTTGATCGCGGCGCGCACCCCGTCGAGCACGTGGTAGCCGGGTTCGAAGGGGGCGCCCCACACGCCGGTGGTGCCTTCGTGGTCAGGAACTGAGACGGCCCAGCCTTCGGCGAGTGCGGCCGCGACGAGCAGGAATTCGAACTGTGCAAACGAGCCGATGGCCTTTGCGCCGCGCCGCAGCGCGTAGGACGGGAAGCAGCGCCCAGCCACCGCGTCGATGGCGCACTGGTAGGAGACGATCGGCAGCGGTCCCGCGGACGCCCGTTCAGTGGGGACCACCACGGTGGTGACGGCTACCTGCGGCGCTCCGTTGAGATTAGTGGTGCGGTACAGCAGCTGGGTGGCGCTGAACTTCTGCCGGACCAGCCCCATGAACGCGAGTTCGACATCGCGCGAGCGCAGCACCGCGCCAGGACGGGCGTGTTCGAAACCGTTTGGGGGCTGATGAAACGAGTCGTGGGCGGGAACGACTGGGCGCGCTTTGCGCTGAAGTGGTTGGTGGGGAGCCTGGCCGATCCACTCGGCTCCGGTCGACCGCGCCACGCTGCCCAAGTCCATCCAGGCATTCTTACTTAAGGAGCCGTTAAGAATCCAGTCCGACTCATCCAGGGGGGCGCAATGCGGCGAACTCGTCGGTGACGCGGTATCGCGCGTCGGTGAACCGGTACAGCGCCGCCGGACGGCCACCGCTGCGGCCCGATCGCGCTGTGGTGCCGGTTCGGGTGATGACCTGCCGACGCTCAAGTACCCGTTGCAGGTTGGTCGCATCGACCGGGTGGCCCAGTGCCGCGCTGTAGATGTTGCGCAACGTAGACAGCGCGAATTCATCTGGCGCCAAAGCGAACCCGATATTGGTATAGGAGAGCTTGGCGACCAGCCGGTTGTGGGCGTGGTCGACCATCGGGCCGTGGTCGAACGCCATCGGCGGCAGGTCGCTGACCGGGTGCCAGCGGGTGTCCGCAGGTAGCTCCGGCGTGGCGGGGGAGGGCATCAGCCCCAAGAAGGTCGACGCGATGGTACGGGTTTCGGGCACTCGATTCGGGTCGGAGAACACCGCGAGCTGCTCGAGGTGGGCAATCTCACGCAGGTCGACTTTCGCGGCGAGCTGGCGGTGAACGGAGCTCGTCATGTCCTCGTCCTCGCCCAGGCGCCCGCCGGGCAGTGACCACTTGCCCCGCTCCGGGCTGAGTGCGCGCTGCCACAACAACACATGAAGTGCAGGTTTGCGGCCGGCGCTGGGTCGCTGCCCCTGACGAGCCTGGAACACCGCAGCCAACACCTCATGGTCAGTGCTAATATGTGGCATGTTTTCGATTATAAGTCGAAAACCCTAGGTCGAAAACCCTGATGGCGTGAAGGAGGCGGCGATGACGATCGTCGACCAGTTGCCCGCTAACCATCTGATGGACCGGGTCGTCGATGGTCCGGGCGGGTTCTCCGGAGTCAACGGCGACGCGGAATGGGCCGCTGAGGTGCGCCGCCTGGTCGAGCTTCGTGGTGCGACGTTGCTGGCGCACAACTACCAGTTGCCCGAAATCCAGGACATCGCCGACCACGTCGGTGACTCGCTGGCGCTGTCCCGCATCGCCGCCGAAGTACCTGAGGACGCGATCGTGTTCTGCGGGGTGCACTTCATGGCCGAGACGGCAAAAATTCTCTCGCCTGCTAAGACGGTGCTGATTCCCGACCAGCGGGCGGGCTGCTCGCTGGCCGATTCGATCACCGCCGAAGAGCTTCGCGAGTGGAAGGCTGAGCATCCCGGCGCGGTCGTTGTCTCCTACGTCAACACCACCGCCGCGGTGAAAGCGGAGACCGACATTTGCTGCACGTCATCCAATGCAGTCGAGGTAGTGGCCTCAATTCCCGAAGACCGCGAAGTCCTGTTCTGCCCCGACCAGTTCCTCGGCGCGCATGTCCGCAGGGTGACCGGTCGGAAGAATTTGCACGTGTGGGCCGGCGAATGCCACGTCCACGCCGGGATCAACGGTGATGAGCTCGCCGCACAGGCCCGCGCCCACCCCGACGCGGAATTGTTCGTGCATCCCGAATGCGGTTGCGCCACTTCGGCTCTCTACCTGGCTGGGGAAGGATCATTCCCGGCGGACCGGGTCAAGATCCTGTCCACCGGTGGAATGCTCGATGCCGCCCGCGAGACCGGGGCCGGTCAGGTCCTGGTGGCCACTGAGGTCGGCATGCTGCACCAACTGCGCCGTGCGGCGCCCGGTGTCGACTTCCGGGCCGTCAACGAGCGGGCGTCCTGCAAGTACATGAAGATGATCACACCCGCGGCACTGCTGCGTTGTCTGGTGGAGGGCGCCGACGAGGTCCACGTCGATGTCGATGTTGCAGGGGCCGCCCGCCTCAGCGTGCAGCGGATGATTGAGATCGGTCAGCCCGGCGGCGGCGGCGAATGACTGCCCACGCGGGTAGGTCCACGGGGACTCCAGGGTGCGGTGGCGCCGCCATGTGGAGGCAGCGCACCGACGTCATCGTCATCGGCACGGGTGTAGCCGGCCTTGCAGCCGCGCTGGCGGTGCATCGGCGTGGGCGCAAGGTGGTCCTGCTGAGCAAGGCCGGTGAGACCGCCACCTTCTACGCGCAGGGTGGCATCGCCGTCGTACTGCCGGACGTCCTACGCCACAACGGAGACTCGATCGAAGCCCACGTTGCCGACACCCTCGCCGCGGGCGGGGGGATCTGCGACCCAAACGCGGTCGCTTCGATTGTCACTGACGGTTACCGTGCTGTCGCCGAATTAGTTTCCGGCGGAGCCCGTTTCGACGAATCGGAACCAGGTCGATGGGCACTGACCCGGGAGGGTGGGCATTCCCGCCGACGGATCATCCACTCGGGCGGGGACGCCACCGGCGCCGAGGTGCAGCGTGCGCTGGACTACGCCGCGGCCAACCTCGACATCCGTCGCAACCATGTCGCACTGGAACTGTTGGTGGACTCGGGCACCGTGACGGGCGTGCTGGTGCTCAGCGAGGACGGCCCCGGCGTGATCCACGCACCGTCGGTCATCATCGCCACCGGCGGGCTCGGTCATCTCTACGAAGCCACCACCAATCCGGAAGGGTCGACGGGTGACGGTGTGGCGCTGGCGATGTGGGCTGGTCTACCGGTCAGCGACCTCGAGTTCATCCAGTTTCACCCCACCATGCTTTTCGACGGGCAGGGCGGTGGCCGGCGACCGTTGATCACCGAAGCGCTGCGTGGTGAAGGGGCGAAACTGATCGATTCACAGGGGAATCCGGTCACCGCGGGCGTGCATCCGATGGGTGATCTCGCCCCACGCGACGTGGTGGCCGCTGCCGTACAGGCGCGACTGGCAGCTACTGGAGATCCCTGCGTCTATCTGGACGCGCGCGCGGTCGCCAACCTCGCCCGGCGGTTCCCCACAGTCACCGCGTCCTGTCTGCAGGCGGGCATCGATCCCACCCGCCAACCGATCCCGGTGGTGCCCGGAGCCCACTACAGCTGCGGCGGCGTGCTGACAGACGTTTCAGGTTGCACCGACGTCGCGGGATTGTTCGCCGCCGGGGAGGTGGCGCGAACCGGGATGCACGGCGCCAACCGGCTGGCATCCAACAGTCTGCTCGAGGGGCTCGTCGTCGGCGGGCGCGCCGGTGACGCCGCGGCCCGACACGCCGAGAGTGCGGGTCCGGCCCCCATGATCACTCCGGCGCTGCCGGTGCGGGCCGCGGTAGCCCGTGCCGACCTGCAGCGTGCCATGACCCGTTACGCGTCCGTGGTGCGAAGCGGCGACGGACTGGGGCAGTTGGCCGAAGTGCTCGACCGAGCGTCTTTGCGAGTTGTCAAGTCGTGCAATGACTTCGAAGACTCGGCACTGACGGCCGTCGCGGCAGCGGTTGCCGCCGCGGCGTTGGCTCGCACAGAATCCCGCGGCTGCCATCATCGCTCCGATTTCCCAGCCGCCGACCCCGCACAGGGGTTCAGCGTCACCCGCGCTGCCTCAAAACCGGCACCTGCTGCAGTGGGTTGCTGATGACGCTCACCACCGACGAGCTCACCGAGGCCCGTGCGGTCATCGCTCGCGCACTCGACGAGGACCTGCGGTACGGGCCGGACGTCACCACGATGGCCACGGTGCCCGCTGTTGCCTCCACCACCGCATCGGTGGTGGCCCGGGAACCCGGTGTTCTCGCGGGGATCGACATCGCACTCATGGTTTTCGACGAGGTCCTGGGGGCCGGCGGATACCACGTCGAACATCGGGTGCCCGATGGCACGCGGCTTGATGCCGGCGGTGTCGCGCTCACCGTGCACGCTCAGACGCGAGGCCTGCTCACCGCCGAGCGCACGATGCTCAACCTGGTGTCTCACCTATCGGGCATCGCGACGACTACAGCGGCCTGGGTCGACGCCGCGTCGGGAACCGAAGCCCGGATCAGGGACACCCGCAAAACCCTGCCTGGGCTGCGCGCGCTACAGAAGTATGCGGTGCGGGTCGGTGGCGGAGTCAACCATCGGATGGGCCTCGGAGACGCCGCCCTCATCAAGGACAACCACGTAGCCGCAGCCGGATCGGTGCTGGCCGCTCTGCGCGCAGTGCGCTCGGCGGCACCGGATCTGCCCTGTGAGGTGGAGGTGGACTCGCTGGAGCAACTCGACGACGTCCTCGCCGAGGGCGCGGCGTTGGTACTGCTCGACAATTTTGCGGTTTGGCAGACGCAGATCGCGGTGCAACGCCGCGATACAAGGTCCCCTGGCACGAAGCTGGAATCCTCGGGAGGTCTGGCATTGCACAGCGCTGCGGAATACGCGGGAACAGGTGTGGACTACCTCGCGGTCGGTGCGCTCACGCACTCAGTTCAGGTGCTTGATCTCGGTTTGGATCTGTAGCAATGAGCCAACCATCGCCACGCAACGGACTGATCTACGCGGCCCTCGCGTTAGCCGTGCTGTCGTTGGGGGTCGCCGTGTTCGCGCTGTTTGGCGCCCCCGCCGATGAGCCCGAATTCACCGACGGTGAACGCAGCGACGCCAAGGTCGCGATCTGCGCGGCCTTCGAGACCGTGACCAAAGGTGTCGCCATGAACACCAACCTCCAGCCGCCGGGCGGATCGGGTGACATCGCCGGCGCGCTTGCGGTCGCGGCCAACGCGCGAGTGGCGCTCTCCGACGGCGGACAGTACCTGCTCGCACGCCTGGCCCCGGCCGCACCTGCCGACCTCACCCGCGAAATCGTCAGCTTTGGCAACCAGCTGATGGATATCGGGGCGGCGGCGACCGCAGGTGTGCCCAACACTGACCCGGTGCAGGCCGGCCGTCTCACAGCCGCAGAGGCCGCCAGCACGGCTATCACCGGACTGTGCCGGTAGCCGTCACCTGGCCGGCTCAGTCGATATCAGCGACATCAGCGACGAACACACCTGAACGCTTGCCGACCACCTGCGCCATCCGCGGCAGCGAGCGGTCCACCGTGCCCGCCGGCAGCACCCGGGTATTGACCAGGTGGAGGTTCTTCCCACCGATCTGGATGTCCGCTTCACCGGCGGCCAGTACGTTCTTGACCCAGTTGGTCTTGCCGTGAGCCAACCCGATCGCGAGAACCTGACCCTTGCGGTAGGGCGTGATGATGGTTTCGTAATCCCTGCCCGACGTGCGTCCACGATGCTTGATCACGCCGAATCCAGGCATCCGCTTCGATAGCGGCCGTAGCAGGGGGTTGATGTACTTGATCTGGAGGCGCTCGAACCACGGCGGGAAAATCATGGGAACGCCCGGAGCGTTGTTGGGGTGGTCACGCTTCTTGGGAAGGTCGGACATGACGCCTCCGATACTGATTTGTGCTGCTCTGGGACAATGGTCAGCGTGAATGTATCGCCAGGACTGCTGCGGCGCATAGATCTGCGTGACACCGCGCTGTCGGCGGCTCGACTGCGCACCGCCCTGCCGCGCGGGGGCGTCGATGTCGACGCGATCGTGCCCACGGTCAGACCCATCGTGGAGGCGGTGGCGCAACGGGGTGCCGCGGCCGCTCTGGACTACGGCGCGTCGTTCGACGGTATCAGGCCCGCCCAGGTCAGGGTGCCCGCCGACCGGCTGAGCGCGGCGCTGGCCGAACTCGACCCCGATGTGCGGGCCGCCCTCGAAGTGGCGATCGAGCGGGCCCGCGCCGTGCACGCCGGGCAACGCCGCGCCGACACCACGACCACGCTTGCCCCCGGTGCGACGGTGACCGAACGCTGGGTACCCGTCGAGCGGGTCGGGCTCTACGTCCCCGGTGGTAACGCCGTCTATCCGTCCAGCGTCGTGATGAACGTGGTGCCCGCGCAGATGGCCGGGGTGGAATCGTTGGTGGTCGCGAGCCCGCCGCAAGCCGAGCATGACGGTCTGCCGCACCCAACCATCCTGGCCGCGGCCGCACTGCTCGGGGTCACCGAGGTGTGGGCTGTCGGCGGTGCACAGGCAGTGGCCCTGCTGGCCTATGGGGGCACCGACACCGGCACCGGGGTGAGCGCCGCTGCCGAGCTTGCCCCGGTGGACATGATCACCGGCCCGGGCAACATCTACGTCACGGCCGCCAAGCGGATCTGCCGGTCCCAGGTCGGCATCGACGCCGAAGCCGGCCCGACCGAGATCGCGATCCTGGCCGACTTCACCGCAGATCCGGCCCACGTGGCTGCGGATCTGATCAGCCAGGCCGAGCACGACGAGATGGCCGCCAGCGTGCTCGTCACCGCCAGCACCGAACTGGCCGATGCCACCGACCGGGAGCTGGCTCTCCAACTGGAGACGACGATTCACCGGGAGCGCGTTACGGCGGCGCTGAGCGGGCAGCAGTCGGCGATCGTGTTGGTCGACGACATCGATGCCGGGGTGCGAACCGTCAATGCCTACGCCGCCGAGCACCTTGAGATACAGACCGCGGATGCGGGTGTTGTCGCGAGCCGGATCCGTTCCGCCGGAGCGATTTTCGTCGGACCCTGGTCGCCGGTCAGCTTAGGTGACTACTGCGCCGGGTCCAACCACGTGCTGCCCACCGCTGGGTGCGCCAGACACTCCAGCGGTCTGTCGGTCCAGACGTTCCTGCGCGGCATCCACGTTATCGACTACACCGAGGCGGCGTTGAAGGACGTGTCGGGTTACGTGATCACGCTGGCGCAGGCCGAGAACCTGCCCAGCCACGGTGAAGCGGTACGCCGGAGGTTCGAGAGGTGAACGGCGCAGGCCCCGGCGGCATCCCCGGCCTCCGGGTGACGCTCGATGATCTGCCCCTGCGTGACGACCTGCGCGGCAAATCGCCCTATGGTGCGCCGCAGTTGGCCGTGCCGGTACGGCTGAACACCAACGAGAATCCCCACCCGCCAACACCGGCCCTGATCGACGATGTCGCCGCGTCCGTGCGTGCTGCGGCCGCTGAGCTGCAGCGCTATCCCGACCGCGATGTGGTGGCGCTGCGCACCGACCTGGCCACCTATCTGAGCTCGCAGACCGGAATCGCCGTCGGTGTCGACAACGTTTGGGCCGCAAACGGTTCCAATGAGATCCTGCAGCAGCTACTGCAGGCGTTCGGCGGGCCCGGCCGCAGTGCAATCGGCTTCGTTCCGTCCTATTCGATGCATCCGATCATCTCCAACGCCACCCAGACCGCCTGGCTGAGCGCCAATCGTGCCGATGACTTCAGCCTCGATTCCGGTGTGGCTGCGCGCGCGATTAAGGAGCACAACCCCGACATCGTGTTCGTCGCCAGCCCGAACAATCCTTCGGGCCAGAGTGTTTCCTCTGATGACTTGCGGCTGCTGTTGGACGCCATGACCGACGGCATCATGATCCTCGACGAGGCCTACGGCGAGTTCTCCTCGCAACCCAGCGCCATCGGTCTCATCGCCGACTACCCAACGAGGCTGGTCGTAACCCGCACCATGAGCAAGGCTTTCGCCTTCGCCGGCGGCCGGTTGGGGTATCTCATCGCGGCCCCCGCCGTCATCGAGGCGATGTTGCTGGTGCGACTGCCCTACCACCTGTCTGCGGTGACCCAGGCGGCTGCAGGTGCCGCACTGCGACACGCCGATGACACCCTGGGCAGCGTCGCGACGCTGATCTGCGAACGCAACAGGGTGTCAGAGGCGCTGACCGCCATGGGTTTCCAGGTGATACCCAGTGATGCGAACTTCGTGCTGTTCGGACAATTCGCCGACGCACCGGCTACCTGGCAGTGCTACCTGGACGACGGTGTGCTGATCCGCGACGTTGGAATCCCGGGATATCTACGCGCCACCATCGGCCTGGCCGAGGAGAATGATGCGCTGCTGGCCGCCAGCGCCCGAATAGGAGCATCGTGACTGAACTCAATCCCACGCTTCCCCGCGCGCAGGCGCGTCGCGCGAGAATCGAACGCAAGACCAAAGAATCCGACATCGTCGTCGACCTCAACCTCGACGGAACCGGACAGGTCAGCATTCAGACCGGTGTGCCGTTCTTCGACCACATGCTCACCTCGCTGGGTAGCCACGCCAGCTTCGACCTGACCGTGCAGGCCACGGGCGACATCGAAATCGAAGGCCACCACACCATCGAAGACACCGCGATCGTGCTCGGTCAGGCACTGGGACAGGCGCTCGGCGACAAGAAGGGGATCCGTCGCTTCGGGGATGCGTTCATCCCGATGGACGAGACACTGGCCCACGCCGCGGTCGACGTATCCGGGCGGCCCTACTTCGTGCACACCGGAGAACCGGACTACCTGGTCGAGTTCACGATCGCCGGATCGGGTGCGCCGTATCACACCGTGGTGAACCGGCACGTGTTCGAATCGCTGGCGTTCAACGCCCGGATCGCACTGCACGTGCGCACTCTCTATGGGCGGGACCCACACCACATCACTGAGGCGCAGTACAAGGCGGTGGCGCGGGCGCTGCGCGCGGCCATCGAGTACGACCCCAGGGTCAGCGGGGTGCCGTCGACCAAAGGCACGTTATGACAAACACTTTGGTGACTTTGTGACAAAGAATCTACCGAAACTCGTCGTGCTGGATTATGGGTCGGGCAACCTGCGGTCGGCTCAGCGCGCGCTGGAACGCGTCGGGGCCGATGTCGAAGTCACTGCCGATCCGTCGGCGGCGATGGCTGCCGACGGCCTCGTGGTGCCCGGGGTGGGGGCATTCGAGGCGTGCATGACGGGCCTGCGCAAGATCGGCGGCGAGAAGATCATCGCCGACCGGTTGGACGTCGGCCGTCCTGTTCTGGGGGTGTGTGTCGGGATGCAGATCTTGTTCGCCCGCGGCGTCGAGTTCGGCGTCGAGACGACCGGTTGCGGGCAGTGGCCGGGCGCGGTCGTGCGACTGGACGCACCGGTGATCCCGCACATGGGGTGGAACGTCGTGGATGCCCCGTCCGACAGCGTGTTGTTCCGCGGGATGGATGCCGACACCCGGTTCTACTTCGTACACTCCTATGCCGCCCAACAATGGGAAGGCAATCCCGATGCGCTGCTGACGTGGGCCAGCCACGCGGTGCCGTTTCTGGCCGCGGTCGAGGACGGCCCGCTGTCCGCTACACAGTTTCACCCTGAGAAGAGCGGAGACGCCGGTGCGCAATTGCTGTCGAACTGGGTCGGGGCGTTAAGTTGACCGGCGTGAATCCAACCCCGGTGAATCCAACCCCGGCCAAGCTGATCCTGCTGCCCGCAGTCGACGTGGTCGAGGGCCGCGCGGTGCGTTTGGTGCAGGGACAGGCCGGCAGTGAGACCGAGTACGGTTCGGCCCTCGATGCGGCGATGACCTGGCAGCGCGACGGCGCCGAATGGATCCACCTCGTCGACCTCGACGCCGCATTCGGCCGCGGGTCCAACCGGCAGCTGCTCGCCGAGGTAGTCGGCACGCTCGATGTCGCGGTCGAGTTGTCGGGGGGCATCCGCGACGACGAGTCGTTGAAGGCCGCGCTGGCCACCGGATGCGCTCGCGTCAACCTGGGTACGGCCGCGCTGGAGAACCCGCAGTGGTGTGCAAAGGTGGTCGCCGAATACGGCGAACGGGTGGCCGTCGGGCTGGATGTCAAGATCACTGAGGGGCAGCACCGGCTGCGGGGCCGCGGCTGGGAGACCGACGGCGGTGAGCTGTGGCCGGTGTTGGAACGTCTTGACCGCGAGGGGTGCACGCGCTTCGTCGTCACCGATGTCACCAAGGACGGCACCCTCAACGGACCGAACCTGGACCTGCTGACCAGGGTCGCGCAGCGCACCGATGCACCGGTCATCGCGTCCGGTGGCGTGTCCAGCCTCGACGATCTGCGCGCGATCGCCACACTGACCGGCCGCGGCGTGGAGGGTGCGATTGTCGGGAAAGCCTTGTACGCAGAACGATTTACGTTGCCGCAGGCGCTGGCGGCGGTCGATCCGTGAGCGTCGATCCGAGCCAGTTGGCCCAGCTGCTCGACACCGCGGCGGGGGTGCTCGACGCGGTCTCGACGCAGTTCATCGCGGGCCATCGCGCTGAATCCGCAGTAGCCAAGAAGGGCAACGACTTCGCCACCGAGGTGGACCTGGCGATCGAGCGTCGGGTGGTGGCCGAGTTGACGAAGTTGACCGGAATCGGAGTGCACGGCGAAGAGTTCGGCGGCGAACCGCTGGATTCGGAGTTGGTGTGGGTGCTCGATCCGATCGATGGCACGTTCAACTATGCCGCGGGCTTACCGACAGCCGCCATCCTGCTCGGACTGTTGGACGAGGGCACGCCTGTTCTGGGGCTGATCTGGTTGCCGTTCACCGGGCAGCGCTACACCGCAATGGTCGGGGGACTGGTGCGGTGCAACGGCGAAGCATTGGACAAGCTGGAAACGGCCGCTCTTTCGGACTCTATTGTGGCCATCGGCACCTTCAACATCGAGTCACGGGGCCGCTACCCGGGCCGGTACCGGGCTGCGGTCCTGGAGAACTTGAGCCGCGAGTGTTCGCGATTGCGGATGCATGGCTCTACCGGAATCGACCTCGCCTACGTGGCAGCCGGAATCCTTGGCGGTGCAATTAGTTTCGGTCACCATATTTGGGATCACGCGGCCGGGGTGGCGTTGGTGCGGGCGGCCGGCGGGGTCGTCACTGACCTCTCCGGCGAGCCTTGGACCGTCTCCTCGCCCTCGGCGCTGGCAGCGTCCCCGGGTGTGCACGACCAGATGTTGGAGATCATCAGATCCGTCGGAGATCCGAAGGACTACCTGTGAAGGCCTCCGGCGACGTCGCAACCCGCGTGATCCCGTGCCTGGATGTCGATGGTGGCCGGGTGGTGAAGGGTGTCAACTTCGAGAACCTTCGTGACGCCGGTGATCCCGTCGAGCTCGCTGCCGCCTATGACGCGGAGGGCGCCGACGAGCTGACCTTCCTCGACGTGACGGCATCCTCGTCGGGCCGCGCCACAATGCTGGACGTGGTGAGTCGGACCGCCGAACAGGTTTTCATCCCCCTCACTGTGGGTGGCGGGGTGCGTTCGGTGGCTGACGTTGACGTTCTGCTGCGTGCAGGCGCCGACAAGGTCGCGGTCAACACCGCCGCGATCGCGCGTCCGGACTTGCTTTCGGAACTGTCCCGGCAGTTCGGTTCGCAGTGCATCGTGCTGTCGGTCGACGCCCGCACTGTTCCCGACGGGGTGCAGCCCACCACGTCGGGCTGGGAGGTGACCACCCACGGCGGGCGCCGCGGCACCGGTATCGATGCGATCGAATGGGCTGCCCGCGGCGCCGAACTGGGCATAGGCGAGATTCTGCTCAACTCGATGGATTTCGACGGCACCAAGGCGGGCTTCGATCTGACGATGCTGCGGGCCGTCCGCAGAGCTGTGTCGGTGCCGGTGATCGCCAGTGGCGGTGCCGGTGGGGTACGAGATTTCGCGCCGGCAGTTGTTGCCGGCGCCGACGCCGTGCTGGCAGCCAGCGTGTTTCATTTTCGGGAGCTGACGATCGGCCAGGTGAAGGCGGCGATGGCGGCGGAAGGGATTGTGGTGCGATGAGCGCTCGTGCGAAGAGTCGGGGGTACCGATGACCCTGAACCCCGCGATCGCGAAGCGACTCAAGCGCGACGCCAACGGCTTGTTCAGCGCAGTGGTGCAGGAACGGGCGACCGGCCAGGTGCTGATGGTCGCCTGGATGGACGACGACGCGCTGGTCCGTACGTTGGAAACCCGTGCGGCGACGTACTATTCGCGCTCCCGCGGGCAGCAGTGGGTGAAGGGCGCGACATCGGGGAACACCCAGTATGTGCACTCGGTGCGCTTGGATTGCGACGGAGATTCGGTGCTGATCGAGGTGGACCAGGTCGGCGGTGCGTGTCACACCGGAGACCATTCCTGCTTCGACGCGGACCTGTTGCTGGCTTCGGAGGATCAGGCGGACTGACGACTGCGCAGCACCTCAAGTGCCTTGTCGGCATGGGTGTCCATGCTGAACTCGCTGGCGATCACCTCGAGCACAGTGCGGTCGGTGTCGATGACGAATGTGGTCCGCTTGGCCGGCATCCGCTTTCCCAACAGAGCGCGAGTGACCCCGAACTGCGCCGCCACGACATCTGCGGAGTCCGACAGTAGGGGGTAGTCGAACTTCTGTTGATCGGCGAACTTCGCTTGCTTGTCGACCGGATCGGCGCTGATGCCGACCCTGGTGGCGTTCACGGCGGCGAACTCCGCGGCGAGGTCGCGGAAGTGACATGCCTCCTTGGTGCATCCGGCCGTCATCGCGGCGGGATAGAAGAACAACACGATCGGTCCGGCTGTGAGCAGTTCCGTCAGCGTTCTGGTCGTTCCCGTCTGGTCCGGCAGTTCGAACTCCGCCACCCGTCGGCCTGGCTTGATCGGTGTCATGGAAGTAACGGTACGTCTGGGAGGATGTTTGGGTGCCGACGACCGCCAACATCTTCGCGACTACCTCGCCTGAGGACTTCCGGGCGCTGGCGGCCGAGCATCGCGTCGTTCCGGTGACGCGCAAGGTGCTCGCCGACAGCGAGACGCCGCTGTCGACCTACCGCAAACTGGCCGCGAACCGTCCCGGGACGTTCCTGCTCGAGTCGGCGCAGAACGGCCGGTCGTGGTCGCGATGGTCGTTCATCGGCGCCGGTGCGCCGTCGGCACTGACGGTGCGCGACGGTGAGGCGGTGTGGCTGGGTGTCACCCCCAAGGATGCGCCCGCCGGCGGTGACCCACTGGATGCGCTACGGAAGACGCTGACGCTGCTGGAGACTGCAGTGCTGCCGGGCCTGCCGCCGCTGTCTTCGGGACTGGTCGGGTTCTTCGCCTACGACATGGTGCGGCGACTGGAGCGACTACCCGAACTGACCGTCGACGACCTGGGTCTGCCCGACATGCTGCTGCTCCTGGCCACCGATATCGCCGCGGTCGACCATCACGAGGGCACCATCACGTTGATCGCCAACGCCGTCAACTGGAACGGTACCGACGAACGCGTCGACGGAGCCTACGACGATGCCGTGCACCGCCTTGACGTGATGACCGCTGCGCTGACCAAACCGCTGAAGTCGACGGTCGCCACATTCGGCAGGCCCGCGCCGGAGCATCGCTCCCAGCGCACCGTCGAGGAGTACACCGCAATCGTCGACAGGCTGGTCGGGGAGATCGAAGCCGGTGAGGCCTTTCAGGTGGTGCCGTCGCAGCGCTTCGAGATGACGACCCCCGCAGATCCCCTTGATGTCTATCGGATGCTGCGGGTGTCCAACCCGAGCCCGTACATGTACCTGCTCAATGTCCCTGACCATGCTGGGGGACTGGACTTCTCGATCGTTGGTTCGAGCCCGGAGGCGCTCGTCACAGTCACCGAGAGGCATGCGACCACCCACCCGATCGCCGGTACCAGGTGGCGCGGGGACAGCGAGGAGGAGGACCTGCTGCTCGAGAAGGAGTTGTTGTCCGACGACAAGGAGCGCGCCGAGCACCTGATGCTCGTCGACCTCGGCCGCAACGATCTGGGCCGGGTTTGCGCCCCGGGCACGGTACGGGTCGAGGACTACAGCCACATCGAGCGCTACAGCCACGTGATGCATCTGGTGTCCACCGTGACGGGACTGCTTGCCGACGGCCGCACCGCCTTGGACGCGGTGACCGCGTGCTTCCCGGCCGGCACGCTCTCGGGGGCCCCGAAGGTACGTGCGATGGAACTCATCGAGCAGGTCGAAATGACTCGCCGCGGCCTTTATGGCGGTGTTCTGGGCTATCTCGACTTCGCCGGCAACGCCGACTTCGCGATCGCGATTCGGACCGCACTGATGCGCGACGGCACCGCCTATGTGCAGGCCGGCGGCGGCGTGGTTGCCGACTCCAACGGGCCCTATGAATACAACGAGGCAGCGAACAAGGCCCACGCCGTGCTGAGCGCAATCGCTGCAGCTGAAACGTTGAGTGAGCCGTGATCCGGGTTGCTCAAGGCGTGCTCCTGCTTGCCGCGGTAAGCCTGTGGGTGGCGTCGCGGCTGACATGGGTAGAAATCGGTTCATTCGACGGACTCGGCCATCCGAGGACAGCCGATCTGACCGGCGCAGCGTGGTCGACGGCGTTGATCCCGCTGGCGCTACTGGTGGCCGCAGCCGCGGTTGCGGCGCTGGCCGTGCGCGGTTGGCCTTTACGGGTGCTGGCGTTGCTGGTGGCGGCGGCGAGTGCCGGAATGGGGTATCTCGCGATCAGCCTGTGGGTGATCGTCGACATCGCCGTGCGTGCCGCCCGCCTGGCAGAAGTACCGGTGGCCGACCTCCTCGGCACCCAGCGGCACTACGGCGGTGCCGTGCTCACTTTGGTCGCCGCGGCCCTGTCTTTGTTTGGTTCAGTCCTGCTCATGCGCTCGGCGACCGGGCCGCGTTCTGACGCCGCGCGGTATGCCCGTCGCCGTCCAGTAGAGCCTCAGGAGTCTGACAAGCTCGGGGCAGGGATGTCGGAACGGATGATCTGGGACGCCCTCGACGAGGGCGCTGATCCCACGCAGGACCCAGCAAATCCGGAGAACAAGGGGCGGTGATCGGCAGTGGCGTGGTGGCGACTACCCTTCGTTAGGAATCAAACGGCCCTCAGGAGAAGGGAAGCGACACCTATGGGTTCGGCAACCGTGCTCGACTCCATCCTCGAGGGAGTCCGTGCCGACGTTGCCGCTCGCGAAGCCCTCGTAGGTCTGTCCGAGGTCAAGGAGCGGGCCCAGCGCGCACCCCAGCCGCTCGACGTGATGCTCGCATTGCGCGCGCCGGGTGTCGGGGTCATCGCTGAGGTGAAGCGGGCCAGTCCCTCTCGCGGTGAGTTGGCTGCGATCACCGATCCCGCGAAGCTCGCTCGCGCCTACCAGGACGGCGGTGCGCGGGTGATCAGCGTGCTGACCGAAGGGCGCCGCTTCAACGGGTCGCTTGACGACTTGGACTCGGTGCGCGCGGCGGTGTCGATTCCTGTGCTGCGCAAGGATTTTATTATCCGGCCCTATCAAATCCACGAGGCTCGTGCTCACGGTGCCGACATGCTCCTGCTGATCGTCGCGGCCCTTGAGCAGCCAGCACTGGTGTCGCTGCTCGAGCGCACCGAATCACTCGGCATGACCGCGCTCGTCGAGGTGCATACCGAGGAGGAGGCGGACCGCGCGTTGCAGGCCGGGGCCTCGGTGATCGGTGTCAACGCGCGCAATCTCAAGACACTTGAGGTCGATCGGGACTGCTTCGGCAGAATCGCCCCGGGCCTGCCCAGCAATGTCATTCGGATTGCCGAGTCGGGCGTACGGGGTACCGCGGACCTGCTCGCATACGCCGGCGCCGGTGCCGACTCGGTCCTCGTCGGCGAGGGACTGGTCACCAGTGGTGACCCCCGCAGCGCCGTCGCTGACCTCGTCACCGCCGGTACGCATCCGTCGTGCCCGAAAACCACCCGATAAGTGGCCGCAGACGCCGGCCCCGAACTGCCGCGCGCCAGTGCGGCGGTGGCCGAACCCACCTCTCATGACCCCGATGCGCGGGGGCACTTCGGCGTGTACGGCGGAAGGTACGTCCCTGAGGCATTGATGGCTGTCATCGAGGAGGTAACCGCCGCCTACGAGAAAGCCCGTGGTGATCAAACTTTCCTCGATGAGCTGGATCGACTGCAGCGGCACTACACCGGACGACCGTCACCGTTGTACGAGGCTGAGCGGCTCAGTGTGCGGGCCGGCGGCGCCCGGATCTTCCTGAAGCGAGAAGACCTCAACCACACCGGATCCCACAAGATCAACAATGTGCTCGGCCAGGCCCTGCTTGCCCGACAGATGGGCAAGAGCAGGGTCATCGCCGAGACGGGAGCCGGCCAGCACGGGGTTGCGACGGCGACCGCGTGTGCGCTGATGGGTCTTGATTGCGTGATCTACATGGGTGCCGTCGACACCGCGCGACAGGCGCTCAACGTGGCTCGGATGCGACTGTTGGGTGCGACGGTGGTCTCGGTCGAGTCCGGATCCAAGACGCTCAAGGACGCGATCAACGACACCTTCCGAGACTGGGTGGCCAACGCCGACAACACCTACTACTGCTTCGGGACCGCGGCCGGCCCGCACCCGTTCCCGATGATGGTGCGTGACTTCCAGCGAGTGGTCGGGCTCGAGGCCCGGGCGCAAATACTGGATCAGGCGGGACGGCTGCCCGATGCGGTGGTCGCGTGCGTGGGTGGCGGGTCCAACGCGATCGGCGCGTTCCACGCGTTCATCGATGACCCGGGGGTGAGTCTGGTCGGTTACGAGGCAGCAGGCGACGGTGTCGAGACTGGTCGTCACGCGGCGACGCTCACTGGCGGATCGCCGGGGGCGTTCCAGGGGTCCTACTCGTATCTGCTGCAGGACGAGGACGGCCAGACCATCGAATCCCATTCGATTTCTGCGGGTTTGGACTATCCAGGGGTCGGCCCCGAACATGCGTTGCTCAAGGATTTAGGTCGGGCGCGTTACGAACCGATCACCGACACCGAGGCGATGGACGCGTTGTCGCTGTTGAGTCGGACAGAGGGGATCATCCCCGCTATCGAGTCCGCACATGCCGTGGCGGGAGCGTTGAAGCTGGGTTCTGAACTCGGAGCGGGTTCGATCATCGTGGTGAACCTGTCTGGTCGCGGGGACAAAGACGTCGAGACGGCGGCGAAGTGGTTCGGTCTGCTCGAAGGCGAGGCGAAATGAGTCGGCTGGAAGGCCTCTTCGATTCGTGCCGCGACGAGGGTCGTTCGGCGCTGATCGGATATCTGCCCACGGGCTTTCCCGATGTGCCCACCTCGATTTCTGCGATGTCTGCGTTGGTCGAATCTGGATGCGATTTGATCGAGGTCGGCATCGCGTACTCCGATCCGGGGATGGACGGACCCACTATTGCGGCGGCCACGGAAGTGGCGTTGAGCGGTGGCGTTCGGGTACGGGATGCGCTCACCGCGGTCGAGGCGATCAGCAATGCCGGCGGCCGCGCGGTCGTGATGACCTATTGGAACCTTGTGTTGCACAAGGGGGTTGACACCTTCGCCCGGGACTTAGCTTCGGCCGGGGGCCTCGGCATGATCACTCCTGATCTGATCCCGGATGAGGCAGGGGAGTGGCTTGCCGCTTCTGAAGCGCACGATCTGGACAGAATCTTCCTGGTGGCGCCGTCGTCGACACCGCAACGGTTGACCGAGACGGTTAAGGCATCACGGGGATTTGTCTACGCAGCGTCCACTATGGGTGTCACCGGGGCACGTGACGCCGTGTCGAACGCCGCACCTGAGCTGGTCAGCAGGGTCAGAGCGATCTCAGACATCCCGGTTGGGGTCGGACTGGGGGTGCGGTCCCGCGAGCAGGCGGCCCAGATCGGTGCGTACGCAGACGGTGTGATCGTCGGATCAGCGCTGGTATCCGCGCTCAAAGACGGTATCCCCGCACTGCGTGCCCTGACCGAAGAACTCGCTGACGGAGTGCGGCAGAGGACCACAGCGTGACCACGACGGTTCTGGCAAACATCCCGAGTCCGGCGCAGGGCGTCTGGCAACTGGGATCGGTACCTCTTCGCGCCTATGCGCTGTTCATCATTGCCGGAATCATCGCCGCGCTGGTGATCGGTGACCGGCGATGGGAGGCCAGGGGAGGCGAACCAGGCGTCATCTATGACGTCGCGATGTGGGCGGTGCCGTTCGGGCTCATCGGTGGTCGCGCCTACCACGTCCTCACCGACTGGCCTACCTACTTCGGTGCGGACGGAGCAGGTTTCGCCGCAGCGCTGCGCATCTGGGACGGGGGTCTCGGAATTTGGGGTGCCGTCGCACTGGGAGGCATCGGTGCGTGGATCGCGTGCCGACGAGCTGGGGTACCGCTGCCTGCATTCGGCGACGCGATAGCTCCGGGAATCGTTCTGGCCCAGGCGATCGGTCGGCTCGGTAACTACTTCAACCAGGAGCTCTACGGCCGTCCGACCACGCTGCCGTGGGGTCTGGAGATCTACGAGCGCCGCAATGCCGCCGGCGCTCTCGATTCGCTCAACGGGGTGTCCAACGGACAACTGCTCGCAGTGGTCCATCCGACTTTCCTGTACGAATTGCTATGGAACCTGCTGATTTTCGTGGCGTTGATCCTGATCGACCGCAGGTTCAGGATCGGACACGGTCGACTGTTCGCGATGTATATCGCCGGGTACTGCCTGGGACGGTTCTGGATAGAACTGATGCGCAGCGACACCGCGACCCTTTTGGCTGGCATTCGAGTCAATTCATTTACCGCCACCTTCGTTTTCATCGGTGCGGTCGTGTACATCATGGCTGCGCCCAAGGGGCGCGAGGACCCAGAGACTCTGCGCGGCAGGCGGGACACGGACGACCAAGACGATAGTGCGGTTGAGGACCTTGCCAAGGAATTGGCCGTTGCCGCGTCCACGACTGGGGTCGTCGCCGCGGCGAAAGTTGCCGGGGAGGCAGCTGCCGACGACGACCAGGCTGAGGTAGTTGAGGCTGAGGACGGTCAGGCTGAGGCTGAGGCTGAGGCGG
>ERZ888423.860-NODE-860-length-29711-cov-28.784394_pt1 | contig 29711 bp, 28 predicted proteins | sample MGYA00520523_ERZ888423 | MGnify/ENA primary metagenome ERZ888423 (study PRJEB32303, sample SAMEA104408611) | aquatic metagenome | biome: Brackish water; feature: Pelagic; material: water | place: Baltic Sea | collected 2014-06-08T10:24:00 | depth 30,27 m ...
ACATCCTGCAAGCTGTGGCCAAAGTATGATGTATGGAAGCGTTACTGATTGACTAATCTAAAAGCTACAACATCAGGCTTTACCCAGAGCCGGTCTTGGGTTTAGCTTGGTGGGATTAAGGGATGCTCAGCTTTAAGAAAGCTCTTGTATTTGAATATCAATAAATATTTAGGGAATTGATGATGGCTGCAACGCTAATAAACATTACGACCCAACGATTTGCAAGTGAAGCAGATATGCAGCTACGTGATCTAAGGTTTGCCAAACATCAAGATACTTACTTACCAAGACTTAAAAAAGCTGGCTTAATAAAATGGACTGTAGTTCGTGTTTGGAACACTGAAACTAAAACTACTTATAAGCATATCTTTGAGTATGAAAACGCAGAAAGTTTCCACAACTGTGCACCTATCTGGAAAGAAATGTCAGAAATAGTTTTTGCGGGCATAGATGTTAAGATATCTGCCGACCGAGGCATTGTCGCTGAAGAGTACATTTTGTAGCCGCATGACCCCGTTCATCTGAAAAATTAGAGGCTACCCCATCAGCCACATCACCACGCAAGTCAGTACAACACCCTTAGTAAACGCCACCCAACACATAGCATAGTGGCTCCAGCCCAACCAAAGTCTAACCCGTTCAGTTATATCACCGTGCCACTTAAAGAAGTTCATGGGGTTAATTTACAGGCGGTGTGATGACTAGATGTGTCATTAATTCACCCTCATAGTAGAATGTATCTTTCAGATGATGCTTGTTTTTTTCAAACCATTTTTCTCTTGCATCAAGTGTGGCATTTGCTGCATCCTCTGATGGATAAACGGTCACATTAAGCATAGAAGTTGGTCCAGTTTTTACCATCAAAGTGAATTCTGCTGTTGGCCATACTTGTGCAGCAGAGTTGCGGTGATCTTCTACCGCTTTTTCCAAAGCCTCTTCAGAAATACATTCTGCCATTGTTATTCTAGTAACTTTCATAGTTGCCTCCATAATGCGTCAACTTGATTAGTGATTAACTATGATTGACTTATTTTGTTCAAGCTACACCTGAATGCCATATGTTCAACCTCAAATCTCCATATCGGCTCCACAGGCGCTGACGTCAGACGAGCATACCAGTGTCGAATTAAGTGCAATCAACCACCTAGGCTCGTCGTTCATATCTCGACATTGCCGCTGAATTTTTCTTAATGAATTTGGATCTACAGAGTCTTGCAAAACTCTGTTTTGATCATCAGGGGTCAATTTACCTACAAATGGGTTTTTAATACTTAATCCGTGCTCTGTTAAAGCAAGATTTATGATACTATGAACCGTAGCAAAAAAACGGTTAACTGAAAAAAAGCTTAGACCTCGCCCAAAAAGGTAATTACGGAATTTGGCGGATTGATATTGGCAATCAATTTTTTACCAATGCACTCGATCAAATAAATGATAGCTTGATCCGATACTTTAAAAAAACAGGTCAGACTTGTTGTGCCCCTTCAAATCTTGATAAAATTTCAATGCATCTGAAATTGTACGATCTACCTGAGCGTCTCTCAATTGAGGACTAGAAGAGATCAGAGATAAACCCAATTCTTTGAAATGAATTTGCTCCAATCTCAAACTATCCCAATATCTTTCAAGTCTATCAGACAGAGCGGCAGACAATTTTTGAGCCTTCTCAGCTGACTTTGTTCTGAGAGATACCTCTATGTTGGGCTTATTGAAACGATGGCGAACATCTGAGGGTATAGCCCTACGGTAATAATAAATTTGATTCCGTTTGTAAAATATACCGGAGACCTTGCCCACGCCACAGAAAATGACCTTCTGTTAAAAACAAATTAATTTTTTAATACAGTGACTTAGCGATAAAATCGTGGTCCTCAGAACTGGGTAATTGGAGCGGGTAGCGGGAATCGAACCCGCGCCTTAAGTTTGGAAAACTCGAATGATACCATTTCACCATACCCGCGCACATTCCTTATAATCGGCACTTTCAGCGCATTCAAGGGTCACATCACCAAAGTGGCGATCAAATTTTTTACATCGCAGTGCGTTAGCTGATATCTGACCTGCTGCAGCAGCGGTTTAAGACACAACCTTAGGTGGTCCACATCGGTGGGGCGACGCCAAATGGCAGAGAGCCTAATTGCTTTCGTTGGAGATAATACTAAAGTATTGCAGTTTACAAACAAGTTTCGACTGGGGTGTCTTTAAACATATAACGGCCCACAGAGTGGCATATTAGGCGCAATTTTATATCTTTTGGCCAGTTTTCTGGGTTGCAATTCGAGCAATATTGCAGCGTTCTTCGTACTGAAAGGGGATGCGATAAATGAATGAATTCCACCAACACTTAATAACCATGCGCCATGCTTTCCATCGCGACCCAGAGCTAGGATTTAACGAAGTGCGAACGAAGAGCTTGGTGGCCGCTCGACTACGTGATTTGGGGCTTGAAGTTCTTGAGGGTGTAGGTGTTATCGGCGTTTTGAGAATGGGCAATAGCACCCGAGCAATCGGACTGCGTGCTGACATGGATGCACTGCCTATCACAGAAACCAGCACCCATGAGTATTCGTCTTGCAATCCCAGTGTTATGCATGCTTGTGGTCATGATGGACATATGACGATGTTATTAGGTGCGGCCGAGATCTTAGTAAAAAATCCCAACTTTGATGGAAAAGTTGTGTTTATTTTTCAGCCTAACGAGGAACACGGGCTAGGCGCACGTGCCATGATAAACGAGGGGCTACTAAATAAATTTCCCATCGATGAGGTCTATGCCATTCACAATTTGCCTGGTGATCCAGTTGGCCAAGTATCATCGCGAGTGGGGCAAATTTGCGCCAGTGAAAGCCTTTTTGAGATTCAGATTAGTGGTCAGGGCGGTCATGCGTCAATGCCTCATGTCGGCGTGGATGCTATAACCGTAGGCTCGGAGATGGTGCAAGCATTGCAAACGATTGTGTCGCGCAAACTCTCGCCTGGTTCGGGTGTTGTTGTTTCCGTGACGGAGTTTCTAACCGATGGGCTAAGAAACGTTTTGCCAGGCCACGCAACGTTAAAGGGCGATGTACGGGCGAGATTGCCGGAGGACCGCATGAATGTTGAGAAATTCATGCGCCAGATTGTAGTTGGAGTGGCAGCGGCACATGGGGTGGGCGTCAAGATGAGTTTTGTAACGGAGTTCATCGAGACTATTAACTCAAAAGGGCCCGTGGAGGCCGCTATGCTGACAGCGCAGACTATGGGACTTAATGCTGTTAGCGATCGCCCTGCCATGAGTTTTTCCGAAGACTTCGCCTATTTTTGCGAGGCTGTTCCCGGTTGTTTTCTATTGCTAGGCAACGGAACAAGCGGCGCCCATGGTAAGCCCTTACATGCTTCCGATTATGATTTTAATGACGCCCTGCTACCTATTGGGGCCTCTTTTTGGGCACAGCTGGTACGTGACCGCTTACCCATCACGTAGCGTTTCAACTGAATTAACCGTCTTAATAAGGCATGTTAGTATATGCGTGCGTTGTGCATGTGTTTTATTACGACTGCATAAAACTGGTATTAACGGGTGGTTGACACCGGTTCTTTATATTGAGCTCCTCCACAATCGCCACTTTAGCACTTTTTATGAAACCAAGGCTTGTCTAAACTCAAAGGAGTCCTTTTCCCAATAGGGGATCAATTTCCTAACGCCCCCACATAAGCTACCAGACGGATTTAGAAATCGGCAGACAATTTTAGATAAAAAATTGATATTATTGTATATCTTTTATATTTTCATCTGGGATGCCAATACTCTTGGTAGAACCATTTCCCTAAGATACCGCACTGAATTTTGGGGTGGCGGTGATCACATTGACATCTTTGATCGGGCAAACATTATAGTGCGATTGATTGGGTCGCGCATTCGACAAGGCCACATAAAATAGCAGCGGTATCGCTGCTTCGCGGTATGTTAGAGTAAATCGTCCACACTTGGGGCACCTGATCTCTTGCCTTATCGCCTTAAAGTCGGGCATAAGATCAAGCAACAACAGACAAAACCATGCAAGGTTCATGACTTAAAAATGATCATCTATAAAATATTTCGCCGGCCTGAGTGGGAAGCTTTTCGCGACAAAGGTGAGAGTTTTGGCGCCCCAATTGATCTAGTCGACGGCTACATCCATTTTTCAACTGCCGTACAACTTGCCGAAACCGCCGCCAAACATTTCACTAAAGAAAGCGACCTGGTCTTACTGGCTCTTGACGCCGGCCACTTGGGCACGGCCCTAAAGTGGGAACCCTCACGCGGAGGGCAACTTTTTCCTCATCTTTATCGGCACCTAAAACGTCAAGATGTGTTGTGGGACAAGTCCCTGCCGCTGGGTACGGCAGGCCATATTTTTCCGGAAGGTTTGTGGTGAGGTTTTACGAACGTTTAGCCCTCGGCATCTTGCATCGATATGAGCCCGAAAAGGCCCATGAATTATCGCTACGCGCCTTGCAGTCGGGCCTTGTTCCGTTGGGTGGTGTAGTGGTGTCAAAACGTTGCAAAATCAATGTGGCGGGGCTCAGCTTTCAAAATCCTGTGGGTTTGGCCGCAGGCTATGACAAAAATGCCGTGGCCCTTGAACCATTGATGCGGGCGGGTTTTGGGTTTTTGGAAGTGGGCGCCGCAACACCCCGCCCGCAACCTGGCAATACCGCACCACGACTTTTTCGACTACCCAAAGACCGCGCGATTATCAATCGTTTTGGCTTTAACAATGATGGGGCTAACGCCATCGCCGCCCGACTGGCCCTACGCCCCACAGGTGTTCCCGTGGGCATAAATTTGGGTGCCAACAAAGATAGCGTCGACAAAGGTGCCGATTTTGCAGCTGTTTTGGCTATTTGCGGGCCCTACGTTGATTTTGCGACGATCAATGTCTCATCCCCCAACACCGAAAAACTGCGCGATTTACAAGGGCGCGCAGCGTTAAATGCAGTTATTGAACAGGTGATGGAAGCGCGTAGCGCACTTGAGCGATCAGTACCCATTTTTTTAAAAATAGCTCCAGATCTAAGTGCCAAAGATTTAGAAAGTATCGCAGAAGTGGTCCTGACCCAAAAAATCGACGGCATCATTGCGACCAATACAACCCTTTCGCGTGAAGGCCTGGTTAGTGCCAATGCCCAACAAATGGGAGGCCTGTCAGGAGCGCCCCTCTTTGAAAAATCAACCCGTGTCGTCGCACAGCTTTCGCTTTTGACCACAGGGCGCTTGCCTATTATTGGTGTTGGCGGGATTGAAAATGCCGACCAAGCCTATGAAAAAATTTGCGCTGGTGCCTCGTTGGTACAAATCTATTCGGGCATGGTCTATCATGGGCTAAGCCTGGCCAGTGATATTGCAAAGAAAATGGATAATTTGGTCAAAAAAGACGGATTTAGCAACCTAAGCCAAGCGATCGGGTCGCGCCGCCAAGCCTGGCTTTAGTTATTTTCGTCAGGCACGCTCAAGGCAAAGGGTGCGGGCGTTTGGCGCAGATCTTCAACCCCCAAAACACTACTCGGGCGCGCCAATCGGTTACGCACCACCCATAACAGCCGATGCTCTGCTCGTGTGATAGCCACATAGGCCAACCGTTTCCACAGCGGCAAGCCCGCCTCTGTGCGGCCCGCTTGAAAGGCTGCGTAAAGGTCAGGTGCAAATACTTGAACGGTTTCCCATTGCGACCCTTGGGCCTTGTGGATCGTGACAGCAGCCCCATGCAAAAAGGACGCCCCCATGCGTGCGGCCGAAGGGATAAAGGGCTCTTCCTCGTTTGGTTTTTCGATTTTGATGATCGAAGCCGCCGAGACCTGTGGTTCTTCTGCGCCCACAACGTGTAGTTTAGCAAACCCGTCGCGATTACCTGGCCCAAGATAGATAACTTGCGCGCCTTTGATCAGGCCGCGCGCCTCTAGGTCGATACGTTTTTTTCGATGTTTTAGGGGTAGCTCGATTCCATCACAGATCAAAGGTTCACCTGCGATCATGCCAAATTCAGGCGCGCCATGGGCTGCGCGGAAAGCGGTGATCAGTCGGATACGGGTCGCGTTACGCCAGACCAAAACGGGGCTGCGCGCCATCAGATCACTGTCGACCCGCTGTACCATTTGCACCCGATCATCGCGAGCGGCGGCCTGTTCCACCATCTGTTCAAACTCATAAAAGCCAATCGCCGGATTGGCTAAAGCATGGGCCAGATCTAAAATAGGATTACCCTCGGCCTGACGGTGGATGCGAGACAAGACCAAGCGCCGCTCAGGGCCTAAAGTATCAAAAATCATTTCCCCCGAAAGGCCAACAGGAGCCAACTGTGCAGGGTCGCCAAAAAGCACTAAAGTCGGAAAAATTTCACGTAGATCATCAAATTGGCGCTGATCTAGCATCGAAGATTCGTCGACAAAGCCGATATCGAGTGGCTCTTCGCGCCGTTTCCATCCTTTGATAAAGTCGCTACCCCTCAGACCCGCCGCCGCTAAAGCACCGGGAACCGAGGGCACCGCATCATAGAAAGCCTTGGCACGGTCAAGCGCCACCTCGGTCAGCCCCTCAACCTCGGGGCGGAGGGCTTGTCCAGCCAGCCATTCGGCGATGGCCTCATATTGCGGGTCATAAAGCGGGGTGTAAAGAATTCGGTGGATGGTAGTGGCCGGCACACCGCGCAGCCGCAACACGGATGCAGCTTTATTTGTGGGCGCCAAAACTGCTAATGAGCGGCGGTCTTTGCGTTTGCGCCCTTCAAAATCGCCAGTGACGATATCAACACCAGCCGCACGCAAGTCTTTGTAAAGAGAAGCTAAAAGCATCGTCTTTCCCGAACCTGCCTTGCCCACAACAGCCAAAACCTGCGCCTTTCCTTCAGTGACAGGAGTTAGGGTGGCATTTTCTAAATCGACCCCCATGGCGCGCAAAATATCGGCAACACGATCATAGGCCGATGCCTGATCTTCGGAAAAGGTCGGCGGCGCTTTCGCTACCATTTGCGTGGATTGGGGCAAACTCATTCCCCATTATAGGCAATAGAGCCGGGCGTGAAAAGCGCACAAGAGGGCATGTTGCGCTCTTTTCCGGCTTTCAGTGTCTGGCTTGGACCAAAAGCGGCCAAAGCCTGTTTCACCGTGCACTTTTAGGCGTGGATGGCCCCATCACCGCAGGCCAAGGCCGCCTCGCGTACAGCTTCTGAATAGGTTGGGTGCGCGTGGCAGGTCAAAGCCAAATCCTGTGCCGAGGCCCCAAATTCCATTGCCACGCAAATTTCATGTATTAGGTCGCCCGCCATCGGGCCGATAATATGTGCACCCAAAATCCGGTCCGAGCTTTTGTCGGCCAAGATTTTCACGAAACCTTCGCCTTGGAAAACCGCTTTAGCGCGGCCGTTGCCCATGAAAGAAAAACGCCCCACCTTATAGGCACGCCCTTCGGCATTAAGCTGCTCTTCCGTTTTGCCGACCGAGGCGACCTCGGGTGTCGAATAGACAACACTGGGAATAGCGTCATAATTCACATGGCCCGCCTTGCCAGCCAAAATCTCGGCCAGGGCCATACCCTCTTCTTCGGCTTTATGGGCTAACATGGGGCCTGCTATCGCGTCGCCAATCGCATAAAGGCCCGCAACCGAGGTTTTGAAATGCACATCGGTTTGCACCTGGCCGCGCGGCAAAAGTGCCACACCAAGCGCCTCAAGCCCAAGGCCAGCCACATAGGGCTTGCGCCCCGTGGCCACCAAGACTGCATCAGCATCAAGCACAGTGACCTGACCGTCAGCGTTCAGCTTATAAATCACTTCGGCGCGTTTTTTGACCACTAAAACCGACTGCACGGCAGCACCCAGTACAAATTTAAGACCCTGTTTTGTCAATATTTTTTGGAATGTCTTTGCCAGATCTTTGTCCATTCCTGCGGTTATATGGTCCAAATACTCAACAACCACCACCTCGGAACCAAGGCGCGCATAGATCGAACCCATCTCAAGTCCTATCACGCCCGCGCCGATCACCACCAGCTTTTTAGGAATGCCCCCCAGCGCCAAAGCCCCGGTCGAGGTCATGACAATTTTCTCGTCAATCTCAACATTGGGCAGGCTTGTGGGTTCAGAGCCTGTTGCAATCACAATATGTTTGGCTTGATAAACCGTACCGCCCACTTTAACTTGCCCCGCCGCGGGCACCTCGGCCCAGCCTTTGATCCATGTGACCTTATTCTTTTTCAACAGAAATTCTATGCCTTTGGTGTTTTGGCCCACCACATCGTCCTTATAGGACTGCATTTTGGCCCAATCAACTTTCGGCGCGGCACCCATCAAACCCATTTTTTCGAAATTCATCTGAGCATCATGCAAAGCGTGGGTCGCGTGCAACAGCGCCTTTGATGGGATGCAGCCCACATTTAAACAGGTGCCGCCCAAGTTGTCCCGCCCCTCAGCCAAGGCTACATTCAGGCCCAACTGTGCACAGCGAATGGCACAGACGTAGCCCCCAGGTCCACCACCGATGATGATCACGTCAAAATTTGCCATCACTTTTCCTTACCTAATTCGCTTTTCGGGCCACTCAGAGCGCCCCTCCCTTACAGATCCATCAGCAAACGACGAGGATCCTCGAGCGCTTCTTTGACCCGCACAAGGAAGGTCACAGCCCCTTTGCCATCAACGACACGGTGATCATAAGATAAGGCCAAATACATCATCGGGCGGATCACGATTTGTCCACCCAACACAACGGGGCGGTCTTGGATTTTATGCATGCCCAAAATGCCCGATTGCGGCGTGTTCAAAATAGGCGAAGACATCAAAGACCCGTAAACTCCACCGTTCGAAATGGTGAAAGAGCCGCCCGACATTTCCGCCATCGACAATTTACCGTCACGCGCACGCAGGCCCATTTCAGCAATTTTTTGTTCAATGGCAGCAAAACCCATTTGATCGGCGTCACGCACCACAGGCACGACTAAGCCCGAAGGCGTGCCAACAGCCACACCCATATGGACGTAGTTTTTATAGATCACGTCGGTGCCGTCAATTTCTGCGTTCACTTCAGGTACTTCGCGCAAAGCATGGCAGCATGCTTTAACGAAAAAGGACATAAAGCCCATCTTTACGCCATGTTTCTTTTCGAAAGCATCTTTATAAAGCTTGCGCAGCTCGATCACCGCGGACATGTCGACCTCATTATAGGTGGTCAACATGGCGGCGGTATTTTGGGCTTCTTTGAGGCGGCGCGCGATGGTTTGGCGCAGACGAGTCATTTTCACGCGTTCTTCACGTTGTTGATCTTCAAGCGGTGCCGTGGTGCGCGGGATTATCACTGCAGCGGACGCTCCTGCGGGTGCTGCAGTGATGCTAAGGGCTTGCGCCGCGGCGCGAGCCACATCTTCTTTCATAACACGACCATCGCGGCCAGTTCCTGTCACGTCACTGCGACTTAGGCCTGTTTCGGCCATGGCTTTTTTAGCGGCGGGCGCATCTTCAATATCTTGAGTGGGCGCTTCAACCTTTGCAGAGACTGAGAGAGTGACCGCCGCTGGGGCGCCTTTAGCGGGGGCCGTGGCCCCTTCGGTGATCGTGGCCAGCAGGCCTGCAGCATTGACCGTTTCGCCTTCGGAGGCCAGAATCTCGGCCAAAATGCCAGCCACGGGGCTTGGCACATCAAGCGAGACCTTATCGGTTTCCAATTCACAAAGAATCTCATCCACCGCGACGGTGTCACCTGGTTTTTTAAACCAAGTTGCAATCGTGGCTTCGGTAACGCTTTCGCCTAAGGAAGGTACGCGGACTTCGATGGTCATTTTAGTTTCCTTTGATCGTCAGCGCTTCATTGACCAGCGCATCTTGTTGGATCTTATGTTTTGAGGCCAAGCCCGTCGCAGGGGAAGCAGAAGCATCGCGACCAACATAGGTGGGGCGATTCACTGTATTGCCAGCATGCGTCAGCACCCATTCCAAATTGGGCTCGATGTAAGACCAAGCCCCTTGGTTCTTGGGCTCTTCTTGGCACCAGACCATCTCGGCATTTTTAAAGCGCGAAAGCTCTTTCACCAAAGACTGGGTCGGCATTGGATAAATCTGTTCAACGCGCAAAAGATAGACATCGTCAATTTTTCGCGTATCGCGTTCTGCCAACAGGTCAAAATAGACCTTTCCCGAACACATGACGACGCGTTTGATCTTGGCATCGGATTTTAGCTTATTGGTGGAATGGCCCCTCTCGGCATCATCCCAAAGCACGCGGTGAAAAACCGAGCCTTCGGCAAAATCTTCTAGGTTGGATACGCATTTTGGATGGCGGAGTAAAGATTTTGGCGTCATCAGCACTAACGGTTTGCGGAAGTCGCGGTTCAATTGGCGGCGCAAAATATGGAAATAATTGGCCGGAGTGGTGCAGTTTGCAACGATCCAATTGTCATGGGCGGACATTTGCAAGAAACGCTCAAGCCGCGCAGAGGAATGTTCGGGCCCTTGACCTTCAAAACCGTGAGGCAGCAAAAGAACAAGGCCCGACATGCGCAACCATTTGCTTTCGCCCGAGTTGATGAACTGATCAAACATGATCTGCGCACCATTGGCAAAATCACCAAATTGCGCTTCCCACATTGTCAAAGCATTAGGTTCTGACAAGGAATAGCCATATTCAAAACCCAAAACTGCATATTCAGACAGCATCGAGTCGATCACCTCGTACCGAGATTGGCCTGCACGAATATGGTTCAGCGGATAGTGCCGCTCTTCAGTGTCTTGATCGACAAAGGCCGAATGACGCTGGCTAAAGGTGCCGCGTGTGCAATCTTGCCCCGACAGGCGCACAGGCTTGCCATCGAGCAACAAGGTTCCAAAGGCCAAAGCCTCACCCGTAGCCCAGTCTATGCCTTTTTCGTTTGCGAACATTTTATCTTTCGCGTCAAGTTGGCGTCGCAAAGTCTTATGTAGGTTGAAACTTTCAGGCACACGCGTCAAAGCGGCCCCAACCTCTTTAAGAGTTTTCATCGCAACACCGGTGTTGCCGACTTGATAATTTGTAAGATCTTTTGCGCCAATACTCTTCCAGCGCCCGTCAAGCCAATCAGCCTTATTGGGTTTATATTCTTTTCCCGCTTCAAATTCAGCATTCAAAGTGGCCTGAAAGACGGCCTTCATATCTTCGATTTCGCCTTCGGAGATAAGACCATCCGCCACAAGACGTTCAGTATAAAGTTGCAACGTAGTTTTTTGCCGTTTAATCCTGTTATACATGGCAGGATTGGTGAACATCGGCTCGTCACCCTCGTTATGGCCAAAGCGACGGTAGCAGAAAATATCGATCACAACGTCTTTGTGAAAGGTTTGCCTAAACTCGATGGCCACTTTAGCGGCATGAACCACCGCTTCAGGATCATCGCCATTCACGTGGAAAATCGGCGCTTCAACCATCAACGCTATATCGGTTGGATAGGGGGATGAGCGGCTAAACGACGGTGCGGTCGTAAAGCCGATTTGGTTGTTGACCACGATATGGATCGTGCCCCCCGTGCGGTGGCCCTTTAGGCCCGAAAGTCCAAACCCTTCCGCCACAACGCCTTGGCCGGCAAAGGCCGCATCACCGTGCAGCAATACCGGCAACACTTGGGTGCGTTCTGTGTCATTGAGCTGGTCTTGCTTGGCGCGCACTTTGCCCAAAACCACAGGATTAACCGCCTCAAGATGGCTGGGATTTGCGGTCAACGAAAGATGCACCGTATTGCCGTCAAACGTCCGATCAGACGAGGCTCCAAGGTGATATTTGACGTCGCCCGACCCATCAATGCTTTCAGGTTTGGACGAACCACCTTGAAATTCATTGAAAATCGCACGGTAAGGTTTCATCATCACATTGGCCAAGACCGACAAGCGGCCCCGATGAGGCATGCCAATAACCACATCTTTTACGCCCAAACTGCCGCCGCGTTTGATGATTTGTTCCATCGCAGGGATTAAGCTTTCGCCACCATCAAGGCCGAACCGTTTTGTGCCCATATATTTGACGTGTAAAAACTTTTCATAACCTTCCGCTTCGACCAATTTGTTCAAAATGGCCTTGCGCCCCTCGCGGGTAAAGGCGATTTCTTTACCATAACCCTCGATCCGTTCTTTAAGCCAAGATGCCTGTTCAGGATCGGAAATATGCATATATTGCAGCGCAAATGTACCGCAATAGGTGCGTTTCAAAATCTCAATGATTTGCCGCATCGAGGCGTGCCGCAGCCCCAAGACATTATCAATAAAAATAGGGCGGTCTAAATCCGCATCCGCAAAACCGTAAGTAGCAGGATCAAGCTCGGGCGGATTTGAGTTTTGCGAAAGACTCAGCGGATCAAGGTCCGCCGCCAAATGTCCCCTAATACGGTAGGAACGAATAATCATGATGGCGCGAACAGAATCAAGCACAGCGCGCTGGATTTGCACATCCGTCAGCTCAACCCCAGCAGCGGTGGCCGCGGCCGTGATTTTGGGCCTTGCCCCGTGCACTTCTTGCGGAGCAAAAAGCGCAAGTTCGCCTGTTAGGGCCAAGGTCAACTCATCATTGGGTTGGGGGGGCCAGTCTTTGCGTGCCCATGAAGGGCCTTGGGCTTGGGCTTTGGCCTCAAGCTCGGTCTCGCCTAGGGCTGCGAAAAACGCAGCCCATCCTGCGTCAACCGAAGTTGGATCGGCGGCATGCTGCGCCGCTAATTGGTCGATATAGGCAGCATTTGCCCCGTCCAAAAAAGTGGCTGAAAAATTTTCATCATTGGGGCTTTGGACAGTCATATGACACCTAAGGATTAAGGGAACCGCGCCATCTTCAAGACGGCGCGATTTATTCTTTTTTATTTTCCAATCGCTTCCATCACGGCCTTGCCCAAATGTGCGGGGCTGTCGGCGACAATGATACCGGCAGAGCGCATGGCTTCGATTTTACTTTCCGCATCACCTTTGCCTCCCGCGACTATCGCGCCGGCATGGCCCATACGGCGGCCTTTTGGCGCGGTGCGCCCTGCGATAAAGCCGGCGGTTGGCTTCCAGCGACCACGTTTTTTTTCATCGGCCAAGAATTGCGCGGCTTCTTCTTCGGCTGAGCCGCCAATTTCACCAATCATGATGATCGAGTGAGTGTCAGGATCGGCCAAAAACATTTCCAAAACATCGATATGCTCGGTGCCTTTGATCGGATCACCACCAATCCCGACGGCCGTTGACTGGCCCAAGCCCAGATCGGTGGTTTGCTTCACCGCCTCATACGTCAAGGTTCCCGAGCGCGAGACAACCCCAACCGACCCACGTTGGTGGATGTGGCCAGGCATAATGCCTATTTTGCACGCGCCAGGAGTGATAACGCCGGGACAATTTGGCCCCACAAGACGGGATTTCGATCCTTCAAGCGCACGTTTCACCCGCATCATATCCAGCACTGGAATGCCTTCGGTGATGCAGACAATCAATTCCATTTCAGCGTCAATCGCCTCAAGAATTGAGTCGGCGGCAAAGGGCGGCGGCACATAGATCACCGAGGCATTGGCCCCCGTGCTGTGGCGCGCCTCATGCACCGAGTTGAATATCGGTAGGCTCAAATGGCTGCCGCCACCTTTGCCTGGCGTGACGCCACCGACCATATTAGTGCCGTAAGCAATCGCCTGTTCTGAGTGGAACGTGCCTTGCGCGCCCGTGAAACCTTGGCAGATCAGTTTGGTATGTTCGTTTACAAGTACGGCCATGGGATTATCCTTTCACCGCTTTAACGATTTTTTCAGCTGCATCCGACAGATTGTCGCCTGCAATGACATTCAGACCCGAATTGCGGATAATGTCTTTGCCTAGTTCGACATTTGTGCCTTCCAGACGCACCACCAGTGGCACTTGCAATCCCACCTCTTTCACCGCTGCAATCACGCCCTCGGCAATTACGTCGCAGCGCATAATGCCGCCAAAAATATTCACCAAAATACCTTTGACATTCGGGTCAGAAGTAATGATTTTGAAGGCTTCGGTTACTTTTTCGGTGGTCGCACCGCCACCAACATCCAGGAAGTTCGCAGGTTCGGCCCCGTAAAGTTTGATGATATCCATCGTGGCCATCGCCAAACCAGCACCATTGACCATACAACCAATTTCACCATCGAGCGCTATATAGTTCAGATCAAATTTTGACGCGGCTAGCTCTTTTGGATCTTCTTCAGTTTCGTCGCGCAGCTCGGCGATATCACTATGGCGAAACATGGCATTGCCGTCAAAGCTAACTTTGGCGTCAAGCACTTTCAAATCCCCCTCAGGTGACAGCACCAAAGGATTGATTTCCAACATTTCCATGTCGTTTTCGACAAAGGCTTTATAAAGCAACTTTACCAAAGCACCGCACTGTTTTTGGGCACTGCCCGTTAGGCCGAGCGCGAAGGCTACGCGGCGGCCGTGAAAGTCTGAAAGACCCGACGCAGGATCAACAGTAAAGCTAATGATTTTTTCAGGAGTTGAGGCCGCAACCTCTTCAATATCCATCCCACCTTCGGTCGAGGCCACGAATGAAACACGACTTGAAGCGCGATCGACCAACAGGGCCAGATAGAATTCTTTATCTATGGCCGAGCCATCTTCAATATAGATACGGTTGACCTGTTTTCCAACAGGGCCAGTTTGATGGGTGATAAGAGTGTTACCCAACATCTTTTGCGCCTCATCCGCAGCTTCTTGGGCGGAACGAGTAATGCGAACCCCACCTTTTTCACCGGCAGCAACTTCGACAAATTTGCCTTTACCGCGTCCACCTGCGTGGATTTGCGCTTTAACGACCCAAACGGGGCCTGGCAATTCCTTGGCTGCTGAGAGAGCGTCTTGCGCCCGCGTAACAGGGCGTCCTTCGGCCACAGGAGCACCATAGCGGCGCAACAGGGCTTTGGCTTGATATTCGTGAATATTCATAAAGCGGTCCTATCAAAACAGGTTTCATCTGTAATGGCACATCTCGTGCCAGAGGCAAACGCAGAATATTGCTTTTCCCTCTAATTCTAGCTTTTTAGACATATTTGTGATCACACAATTTTTTTTTGTGATCACAAAAAATTCGTTCTACATTTTGATCGTCAATAAAACCTACCAAAACCATAGTGAATGGCCTATTTTAAAGGTAAGCCCCTAGTGGTATGTGGTGTACCAGATCTATATCGCGAAATCAAACCAAGATTTGCCACACTGTGCACAAACAAAAAGACCGCCAAAGGGTATAACCTTTGGCGGTCTGCCGTTTAATCGTTTAGCACATACTTAGGCTAAAGTTGGGTCGATTTCTTTGCACGCAGCAACCAAGCCTTTAACTGCATCAACCGACTTATCGAACATCGTTTGCTCATCAGCGGTAAGTTTGATGTCCAAAATGCGCTCAATGCCACCCGCTCCAATCACTGTTGGTACACCAACATAAAAACCTTTCAACCCAAAGGGTCCATCTACATAGGCCGCGCAAGGCAAGACTCGTTTTTGGTCTTTTAGATAGCTTTCCGCCATTTCGATAGCGCTGGTCGCGGGCGCATAAAAAGCCGAACCCGTTTTCAACAGGCCCACAATTTCAGCGCCACCGTCGCGGGTACGTTGCACGATCGCGTCCAGTTTTTCTTGGCTTGTCCATCCCATGGATACCAAATCAGGCAATGGTACGCCTGCAACGGTGGAATAGCGGATCAATGGCACCATCGTATCACCATGGCCACCCAAAACAAAGGCGGTGACGTCGCGCATTGAGACATTGAACTCAAGCGCTAAGAAATGACGAAAACGGGCCGAATCCAACACGCCAGCCATGCCCACAACTTTTTCATGTGGCAGGCCGGAAAATTCGCGCAACGCCCAAACCATCGCATCCAAAGGATTGGTGATGCAAATTACAAAAGCATTTGGCGCATGGGCTTTGATGCCTTCACCAACAGCTTTCATCACTTTCAAATTGATGCCCAACAAATCATCACGGCTCATCCCGGGTTTACGTGGAACGCCTGCGGTGACGATGCACACATCGGCCCCTGCGATGTCAGAGTAGGCATTCGCCCCTTTGATCGAGGCGTCGAACCCTTCCGAAGGGCCAGACTGCGAAATATCAAGGGCCTTACCTTGGGGGGTGCCTTCAGCTATATCAAATAGGATGATGTCACCCAATTCTTTAATAGCGGCTAAGTGGGCCAAAGTGCCCCCGATTTGTCCAGCGCCGATAAGGGCTATTTTGGGTCTTGCCATGATGCTGTCTCCGATTGGGAAGGGTTAAAGCTCTGCGCGATGAGGTAAACTTTTGTGCAAGCAGACGCAAGCCTATCAAAGAATGCCCTTCATGTGGGCCGGATCTGACACTAAACTTGTAATATTTAGTCTACAATCCGACAAAGGGATCCGCTAAACTCTCAAAAAGCCCAAATACGGCCAGTTTCCGCCGACGGGTCTGATTCTAGGACAGTAGGGCATGGACGGACTATCCTTTTGGACACTTGCAACGCTGTCGGCGGTATTGGTAGGAATGGGCAAAGGCGGCCTGCCGGTTGTGGCCATGTTATCGGTGCCCATTTTGTCACTGGCCATGTCGCCTGTAGCGGCTGCGGGGCTTTTGTTACCTATCTATGTTTGCTCAGACATGTTTGGCATGTGGGCCTATAGGCGCGATTATGATGTGCGAGTGATGTTGCTGATGGCCCCAGGATTAGCACTTGGCATTGGTTTGGGCTGGGCTACAGCGCATTATGTGTCAGATGATTTGGTCACGGCCTTGGTCGGCTCTTTAGGTGCGGCGTTTGCCGCTTCACTTTTGGCGCGCAAAGGTGCTCAGGTGGCCGCAAAACAGCCAAAGGCCTTTGGCGGTTGGTTTTGGGGCATGGTGGCGGGCTTTACCAGTTTTGTCAGCCACGCAGGCGGCCCGCCCTATCAGGTTTATGTTTTACCCTTAGGTCTGCGAAAAAAAGTTTATGCGGGGACTACCACCTTTTTGTTCGCCTATGTTAATATATTGAAGCTTGCCCCATATTGGGCTTTGGGGCAGATTAATATAGCTAATCTAAAAGTGGCTGGGCTTTTGATGATCCCCGCCTCTTGCGCGGTGTTTTTGGGGGTTTATCTGGTCAAAGTCATTCCCGAAAAGCTATTTTTTACCTTGATAATTTGGGCGCTATTGCTTTTGTCTTTGCGCCTTATTTGGCAAGGTGTCGTTGGACTAATAGCATAAAGACGCAAAAGCGCCCCAGTTTTGAAAGAAATGCCCATGATGGAATTGTCCCCACCTCACCCTCTGCGATCAGCTCTTTATGTGCCTGCCAATAAGGTGAGGGCCATTGAAAAGGCCAAACGTCTGGATTGCGACGGGGTAATTTTGGATTTGGAAGATGCTGTGGCCCCTTCCGAAAAAATCGCCGCCCGCGATGCGCTTTGCGCGCTGTTGCAAAATGGTGGCTTTGGTACACGCCGCCTTTTGGTGCGGGTGAACGGGTTAGACAGTGTGTGGGGCCAAGATGATCTTGCAGCCCTTGGGCGCCTGCAAACCCAAGCCCGCTTGAGTTTTGCAATTTTGTTGCCAAAAGTGGATGGCCCTGAGGACATAGCAAAAGCCCAAGCCTTTGGGAAAAATTTTGAAATCTGGGCCATGATGGAAACGGCCAAAGCCATGTTCAACGCCCAGCCCATCGCCGCGGCCGCAGGCCTTGGAGGTATGGTGCTGGGCACCAACGATCTAGCGGCTGAACTGGGCGCCACGGATGGACAAAATCGCTTTGCCCTGCAAACGGCGTTGCAACTTTGCCTTTTGGCGGCCAAATCGCAAGGATTAACCATTTTAGATGGGGTCTATAACGCGTTTCACGACGATGCGGGCCTAATGGCCGAGGCCCAACAGGGCCGCGATCTGGGTTTTGACGGTAAAACCCTTATCCACCCGGCTCAATTGGCCATCGCCAATCAGATATTTGCACCGAGCGCTGCGGCTATAGCGCTTGCAAAACGGCAAATTAACGCCTTTGACGCCGCTATGGTAAACGGCCAAGCAGTTGCAGTTTTAGATGGAAAAATCATCGAAAATCTGCATATCATACGCGCACAAAAGACCCTCGCCTTGGCGCAAGGCATCACTGATCGCGCGGGCGATCCAGAAAGGTGAATATAAAATGTCAGTTTTGGCCATTGGGATTTGTTTGTGGATTGTGGCGCATCTTGCCAAACGCGTGACCCCGTCAGGGCGGATGCGCCTTGGTGCCAAGGGTAAGGGCATTATGGCGTTTCTGATCTTGATTTCATTGATTTTGATGGTCTGGGGCTACAGTCAGGCTGAGGTAGTCGCCCTTTATAGCCCACTTGCCGGCATGGGGCATTTGAACAATAGCTTGATGCTGATCTCAGTCTATCTGTTTGGTGTGGGCGGCACGAAAGGTCTGCTTTTCACCCGGATGCGCCACCCGATGCTTTGGGGTGCAGTGATTTGGTCTGCTGCACATTTGGTTGTGAATGGGGATCTGGCGTCGCTCTTGCTCTTTGGCGGCATGGGTATTTGGGCACTAGTCAATATGGCTTTGATCAACCGCGCAGGTCCCTGGTCTCGCCCTGCCGGCGGCCGCGGCCTGAAAGGCGACGCGATGAACCTGGTGGGCACGCTTATTCTTTACGGCCTGTTTGCCTGGGTGCATATATGGACGGGGCATAATGTATTTTTAGGCAGCTATTCATGAAAATTTATCGTTTTTTAACTGACGATGACACGTCAGGCTTTTGTCACAAAGTGTCAGAGTCCTTGTCCAAAGGGTGGGAGCTGCATGGCGACCCTACCTATGCTTATGATGCCAGTCGGGGTGTGATGCGGTGCGGGCAAGCGGTTGTTAAGGAAACTACAGCACCGTATCATCCAGACATGAAGCTTGGCGTACAGTAACGCACCTTTTGCCTCGAAACCAGGGGCCAGCCTAACGCTGCACAACTTGTGATCACACTTTTTTAATTCGTGATCACAAATAAAAAATAATTTGGTCAAACCGGGTGATTTGCCTCCCTGCGACCCGATGACCCGTGACTTCGCGCCAAATTACGCTAATAAACAAGTAATGAGATGAAAGCCAAAGTCAGGTCTTCTTTACTTTGGCCCCAGTTAAGGATTTTATTATGGCTGACCCAGCAAAGGCTGCGCGCCCCCTGTCTCCGCATTTGCAGATATACCGGCTGCAGCTGACGTCGGTCAGCTCGATCCTGACACGGATCACGGGTCATGCTTTGATGGCAGGGGCCCTCTTAGCAATTTGGTGGCTGTTCTCGGCCGCGATCAGCCCTGCTTATTTCGCCTGTGCTGATGCGGTGGTGCACTCATGGTTTGGGGCCCTCGTCTTTACGGGGTCGCTTTGGGCGGTTTGGTATCACTATTTAGCGGGTATACGCCATTTGATTTTTGATGCGGGGATGGGGCTTGATATTCCCACCGCCCAAAAACTGGGTTGGGCCTGTATCATTGGCTCGGTACTTTTAACAGCCGCCACGCTTTACTTAATATAGGAGCTGCCATGCGTTATATCACAGACCACAAACGGGCCACAGGCCTAGGGTCGGCCGGTACTGGAACAACTAAACATTGGTTCATGCAAGTTACGGCCGTGATCTTGGCGGTCTTGGTGCCAATTTTTCTTTATCTGTTTGGTTCGGCCATTGGCTTTAGCCATGCCCAAGTTGTGGAGCGTTTTTCCAATCCTTTCACGGCGCTATTAACCGCGGCAGTCTTGGTGGTGGGGCTTCGCCATTTTGCGGCAGGCACCGCAACAATGATCGAAGATTATTTCAAAGGCGGCCTTCGTAAGGCGCTTATCATTTTGACAACGGCCTTTTCTTACGGGCTGATGGGCATGGGGCTTTACGCTCTCGTCCGCTTTACAGTTTAAGGGGCGCACAATGACTTCATACCCGTATGAGACCCATGAATATGACGTGGTCGTGGTAGGCGCAGGCGGAGCAGGCTTGCGTGCCACTTTGGGCATGGCAGAACAGGGCCTAAAAACCGCTTGCGTGACCAAAGTCTTTCCGACACGCAGCCATACCGTAGCCGCCCAAGGCGGCATTGCGGCCAGCCTAGCCAATATGGGTCCCGACAATTGGCAATGGCACATGTATGACACCGTCAAAGGCTCGGACTGGTTGGGCGATACAGACGCTATGGAATATCTGGCACGCGAAGCTCCCAAAGCGGTCTATGAACTTGAGCATTACGGCGTGCCCTTTTCGCGCACGGAAGAGGGTAAAATTTATCAACGCCCCTTTGGGGGCCACACCACAGAATTTGGCGAAGGCCCCCCCGTGCAACGCACCTGCGCTGCCGCTGACCGCACGGGTCACGCAATTTTGCACACGCTTTACGGGCAGTCTCTTAAAAACAACGCTGAATTTTTTATTGAATATTTTGCGCTTGATCTGATCATGACGGACGGGCGCTGCACGGGCATCGTTGCTTGGAAACTTGACGATGGCACGTTGCATGTCTTTAACGCTAAATTGGTTGTTTTGGCCACGGGCGGTTATGGCCGAGCCTATTTCTCGGCCACCTCGGCTCATACCTGCACAGGCGACGGCGGCGGCATGGTCGCGCGTGCTGGCTTGGCGCTACAGGATATGGAATTCGTGCAGTTTCATCCCACAGGCATCTATGGATCGGGCTGTTTAATCACCGAAGGGGCGCGCGGAGAAGGCGGCTATTTGACTAACTCCAAGGGTGAGCGGTTTATGGAGCGATACGCCCCCACTTACAAGGATCTGGCCAGCCGCGACGTTGTATCGCGCTGCATGACGATTGAGATCCGCGAAGGCCGCGGTGTGGGCCCCGATGGCGACCACATCCATTTGCACCTAAACCACCTGCCCCCTGAAACGCTGGCGCTGCGCTTGCCTGGCATCTCGGAATCAGCGCGGATTTTTGCTGGTGTTGATCTGCATTCCGAACCCATACCTGTTTTGCCGACGGTGCATTATAATATGGGCGGAATTCCGACCAATTATTGGGGCGAAGTACTAGCGCCAACGGCGCAAAATCCGAATGCCACATTCCCAGGCCTGATGGCTGTGGGCGAGGCGGGCTGTGCGTCGGTGCATGGGGCAAATCGCCTTGGGTCGAACTCATTGATCGATCTTGTGGTATTTGGCCGCGCGGCCGCTATTCGCGCCGCCGAAATCGTTAATCCAAAAGAGCGTTCAGCCCCAGTAAACAAGGCCGACGTTGACCGCGCCCTGTCACGATTTGACGCTTTGCGCCACGCTAAAGGCGGCACCCCAACTGCAGAGTTGCGCTTGTCGATGCAAAAAACTATGCAAGCGGATGCGGCTGTCTTCAGAACAGACAAAACCTTGGCCGAGGGGGTGAGCAAGATGACCACCATTGCTGCTGGGCTTGATGATTTGCACGTCACAGATCGTTCAATGATCTGGAATTCGGATTTGATGGAAACGCTTGAGCTTTGCAACTTGATGCCAAACGCTTTGGCCACCATCGTAGCTGCAGAAGCGCGCAAAGAAAGCCGTGGCGCCCACGCGCACGAAGATTACCCGGACCGCGACGATAAATCATGGCGCGTGCATTCCTTGGCCTATGTAGACGGGGCAAAAGTGCGCCTTGATACGCGGCCTGTGCATTTAGAACCTTTGACCAAACACGAAGATGGCGGCATTGATCTAAAACGCATTGCGCCAAAGGCGCGGGTCTATTGATGATGGATGCATCCGTCAAATATTTGATGGTGTTGGTCCTGCCTTTGGCGGCGGCACTCGCCTTGGGCGCTTGCGCGCCCAAGACCGACGCCCAGCGCTTAGCCAACGCAGAGGCGGCCTGTTTTGAGCGCGCTTATAATGCGGTCGGGCTGCGCGGATCAGTCGGTGCAGGCTTTAGTTCGCAAGGCCCCTACAGCGGGCTGAGCCTGTCGATAACCTCTGACGCTTTGGCAAAACGTGACCCCGAACAGCTTTATGAGAGCTGTGTTATCGATAAAACCGGTCATTTGCCGACCCAAAACCTATATTCCCGATTAGATTGGAGGGGCTAATTCCATGGTTCAATTCACCTTGCCAAAAAATTCTAAAATCCGCACAGGGAAAACATGGCCCAAACCAGAAGGCACAAACCTTCGTAAATTCCAAGTTTACCGTTGGAACCCAGACGATGGCGAAAACCCACGGGTCGATACCTATTTTGTAGATCTTGATAAATGCGGCCCCATGATTTTAGACGCTTTGATTAAAATTAAAACCGACATTGACCCGACATTGACCTTTCGCCGGTCGTGCCGCGAGGGGATTTGCGGTTCTTGCGCCATGAATATCGATGGGATCAACACTTTGGCTTGTATTTATGGCCTTGATGAGGTCAAGGGCGATGTGAAAATTTACCCATTGCCGCATTTGCCTGTGATCAAAGATCTAATCCCTGATCTGACGCATTTTTATGCACAACATGCTTCGGTCATGCCTTGGCTTGAAACCAAGACAAACCACCCAGAAAAAGAATGGCGTCAATCAATTGATGACCGCACCAAGCTTGATGGGCTTTATGAATGCGTTATGTGCGCCTGTTGTTCGACCTCTTGCCCGTCCTATTGGTGGAACTCTGACAAATATCTGGGGCCTGCAGCGCTTTTGCATGCGTATCGCTGGATTATTGACAGCAGAGACGAGGCAACGGGCGAGCGTTTGGATGATTTGGAAGATCCGTTCAAACTCTATCGCTGCCACACGATCATGAACTGTGCAAAAACTTGCCCTAAGGGCCTAAACCCTGCCAAGGCAATAGCTGAGATTAAACATATGATGGTTGAGCGGATGGTCTAAAATCCCTTACTTAGAGCAGGCTAGTTCAAAGTTCTAAAGGGGCCAATGGCCCCTTTTTTTCTTAGCAGTAACGCTCAACCGTACTTGCCATTTCCAGATTGTAACGGTCGCCATAAGCAAAACCCACGGGCAACAGTCGCGCAAAATCGGCCCGCACCGCTGGGGTAATGGCGATGTCAAAGGCCTGGATCCATTCTTGCACGTGCGTGCCATAGCGCGTGCCCGGAATTGGTATAAGATGGGGCCCTTGGTCTAAAACCCAAGCCAAGGCTGCCGCCGACACAGCCCAGCCTTGCTGCGCACAATAGGCGCGAAAAGGTGCAATAGCAACGCGGTTTAGCGACCAATCAGGCTCCGTAAACCGTGGCAGATTGCGGCGAAAATCTGCTTTTTCGGGCGTAGTCGGGTTCGAGTCAGATTGACCAAAGACACCGCGCGCCAGCGGCGAAAAGGGCACAAAAGCGACGCCAAGTTCCAGGCAGGCTTGAATAAGTCCTAATTCAGGTTGGCGTGACCAAAGCGAATATTCATTTTGCACCGCCATACAAGGATGCACCCTATGCGCACGCCGCAGGGTGCCTGGCGACACCTCAGAAAGGCCGTAACCACCAATAAGCCCTTCGCGGATAAAATCTGCCATAACGCCGGCCACCTCTTCAATTGGGCGCTCCACTTCGCGGCGATGAATATAGAAAAGATCGACATAATCGACCCTAAGACGCTGCATTGACGCCAAAAGCTCAGCCCTTAGATAGGGAGCTGAATTGTCAAAACGGCGCGCAGGCCCAGTTACAATACTGGCCTTGGTCGCAAGCTTAACTTTGGCGCGAGTCTGGGGAGTGGCTTGAGTTAAAAACTGACCTATGACGCTTTCACTTACGCCCATACCGTAGATATTGGCCGTGTCCCAAAAATCAATACCCTGCTCGAGTGCAAGCGATAGACAACGAAGGCTGTGCGTGGTGTCTGTGGCCCCAAAGGTACCGCCAAAAGACATGCATCCTAAACCAATCGCTCCGACCCATGGGCCAGCCCCTCCTAATTGCCTTTTTTTCATGAAAAAGCCGCCTTTAAGGCAATTTCAACCATGTCGCCAAAGCTTTTTTCGCGCAACTCGGACGATAGGGCTTCGTGCGTGCGTAGATGGTCTGAAATAGTCAAAACCGCCAAGGCGCGTCGGCCATACCGAGCCGCGACGGTGTAAAGTTCCGCCGTTTCCATTTCGACACATAAAACACCGTGACGCATCATTTGGTCGGTCAGATCTGGGCGCTCGTCATAAAATACGTCTGAGGAATAGATTTGCCCAACATGAAGCCCAACATCATGCGCCAACGCCGCCTGATAAGCCGCGCGCAAAAGGCCAAAGTCAGCAACGGGGGCTAGATTAATTTCACGCAGAAGGCTGTTTGAAGGAGTCGAAAGGCTACATGCTGACATGGCCAAAACCACATCACGAACCTTGATATGATCTTGCATCGCACCGGCTGAGCCAATGCGGATCAGCGTCTTTGCGTCATAATCACGGATCAGCTCATTGGCATAGATCGACAAAGAGGCCATCCCCATGCCAGACCCTTGGATGGTCACGGAATGACCGTTCCAAGTCCCAGTATACCCTAACATACCACGCGTTTCATTTACCAAACGGGCATCTTGCAAAAAGGTCTGTGCTACCCAGCGTGCACGGTAAGGGTCGCCTGGCATCAAGACGGTGGGGGCTATATCACCTGTTTTTGCTCCAATATGAATGGTCATGCTTTTTCCTTTTTTGTTGGTTAACTAGCTGGTCAAATGGCGCAGGCCTTGGGTAACATCTGTACGCACGGCCAAGCGCAAACCAGGTTCGTCGCCCGCCCGCAAGGCGGCTAAAATCAATCGGTGGTTGCGCGGCGGCTCATTGCGACGTAGCTTTGCATAAAGCATGCGCATGGTTGGGCCAAGCTGCAACCAAATGGTTTCGGTCATGGCTAGTATGGCAGGGGCCTGTGCGCGCAAATATAGAGTGCGGTGAAATTCTAAATTAGTCCTAATATAAGCCACGGCATCTTGTTTGGCTACGGCCTCGGCATTGGCCGAGTTGATCAGCGTCAAACGGTCAATCAAGGCTAAATGCGCTCGTGATAAAGCTCGGCTAGCCAGCTCGGGTTCTAACAAAGCCCTGATTGAAGCCAGCTCTTCTATGCGCTCATTGCTCAATGCAGGCGTGGTGACGCGCCCTGAAAGCGACAGGGTCAAAGCACCTTCAGCAGCAAGCCTGCGCACCGCTTCACGTGCGGGGGTCATAGAAACGCCAAAGGTCTGCGCTAAGCCGCGCAGAGTTAATGCCTGTCCTGGGGGCACTTCACCATGCATGATTTGGCTCCGCAAATTACGATAAAGCCTTTCATGCTCGGGGACGTTGCTATCTATGGGTTTGGGCTGAGCGAGCATGGTGCCTATCTTTCGCGCGAAAGCGCGCTGTCACTATCTTGCCCTGCGAAACTATAACGATGCAAGCTTTGTCCGTTGGATTTAAGCCAATCGCGCTGGATTTGATAATTGGGATAAAGTCTGCCCACCTCGGCCCAAAACCGTGACGAGTGGTTCATATGGGCTAAATGCGCCACTTCATGGGCGGCCACATAGTCGAGTACCGGCTTAGGGGCCATGATCAAACGCCAAGAAAACATCAACCTCCCGCGCGAGGTGCATGACCCCCATCGCGAGCGCGTGTCGCGCAAACTAAGGCTAGTATAGGGTTTTCCCAATCTTGCCGCGAAATTATCGCAGACCGCTGCAAGACGATCACGCGCCCTTGCGCGCAAAAAGGCCGCCAAGCGGCGCGGCAGTTGCGCTCCAAGCCCTGACACCAAAATATCTTGCCCCAAAACCCGCACACCGCGCTCAGCACCCTGGGTCAGGGTATACAGAGTTCCTTCAAAGGGCAATTGCATGCCAAAATCCAACCCTTGAGGCTTGAACGGGCCGTTTTTTTGCATTTTACTAAGAGTGATCCTGATCCAACCTTCATGCTCTGCCAAAAACAGATCAGCCTGTCGCTCCGTGGCCCCGTTTGGCATCGTCAGGGTCACGCGGCCATCAAGTTGTGACACCCGCAAAGATAAGCGTTTTGCCCGCACCGAGGTCCGCAGCTTAACCTCGATATTGGGTGTTCCGAAAAGCGTGAGCATTGGACCTCTGACTAACAGTTAATCATAGCAAGATCGCCCTCCAAGCCAAGCCCCTATACACTCGTTTGGACTTGGTTTTGGATATTTTAGAAAAAGTCTTTGACAGTCGCTCCCTTGTGTGGCACTCGACCCACTTAGCTTAAGCCTACCTTGCAAGGGGACCAGAATGCCCAAGGAAGAATGGGGTACAAAGCGTATCTGCCCAACGACGGGCAAACGCTTTTTTGACCTGAATAAAACACCTGTCGTAAGCCCTTATACGGGCGAAGTTGTCGACATAGAATCTGCTCGCCGTAAGCTGGCCACGAATGTGGCTGCGCGTGTCTCGCCACAAAAAGTAAAAGCCGTCGCTGATCCTTTGGATGCTGATGATGATCTTTTGGTCGTTGATGTCGACGTTGAAGATGATGCCGAGTTGGATGATGATTTGCTAGAAGAAGACGGCGACGACACCGTGTCGCTTGATGATCTTGCAGATGTTGCCAGCACAGACGACGATCTTTAACTTCGTAAATTAGCAGCGGGGATGCATGTTTTCACTTGCACCCCCGCGCACATTTTTCTACAGAACGGTACAGCAGCCTTTAGGCTGAACATGATGGGGTCATAGCTCAGTTGGGAGAGCGCTTGAATGGCATTCAAGAGGTCCGCGGTTCGATCCCGCGTGGCTCCACCAAAATACTTTGTAACTAAAGTTGATTTTTCAAGATCCATATAACCTTAGCCTAAGGCGAAGCCTGTTAATATGAGGGCTTCGAAAACCGTTCGATCAAATCGCGCCGGTTTCTTGCGCAAACCAACTCTACCACGCTCGAGGCACAGGAGAGTTACGATTGCGCCTAGGGACAGTTTTTCGCGATGATCTCCATCATATAGGTCAAAGATATTTTAAACGGATCAACCTCCAACTCACCGTTTGGCACATAGTGTGACTTTTTGTTTGTGGAAGGGGCGGTTCGGTTTTGCCCTACCTGCTGCAAGTCTTGATCACGAGCCGCGCGACAATTTCAAGACCGCGGGGCTCTTTGCATATGGGCATTATGATAATATTGGAGCTTTTGTCTTTTGGCCAGAATATCGAGATTGAAGTATATCTTTAATGACCAGCCCTTATGATGATGGGCTTGCATAGGTTCGAACAGGCCAATGTAGCGCCTGCCCGCACCAAAACCGTCACCTATCAGAGCTAGGGTATCACCTCAAAACGATCAACATCAACCATGCCGTGATCTGTAATTTTAAGATGTGGGATCACTGGCAAAGCCAAAAATGCTAATTGCAAAAAGGGCTCATGCAAGATCACCCCCAAGTTTTGGGCCGCTGCGCGCAGAATGCGCAGCGCCCGCTCAACAGTTTCAAAGGGTTCAAGGCTCATCAAACCCGCTACGGGCAAGGCAAGCTCGGCCAAGACCTGGCCGTCTAAGACCACTACAAATCCCCCTTCCATCTCGGCCAAACGATTGGCCGCCAGCGCCATATCGGTGTCATCAGCCCCTATAACGGCAATATTATGGTGATCATGACAAACGGTTGACCCAATCGCCCCTCTTTTTAACCCAAAGCCCTGCACGAAGCCTGCAGCCACGTTTCCGTTCTTACCATGGCGCTCAACAATCGCGATTTTCACCAAATCACGTGCTAGATCAACACTTTTTTGACCGTCAGTCGGCGCAATATCAAAGGTCAGATGTTGGGTAATGATCTTACCTTCAATCACGCCAATGACCGGGGTTTCCACACGATTTGAGCCGATGCGAAAGCTTTGCGCCAAAAGTTTCGCGCGCAGCTTGACCGAATTACGCGCCACCGGCGGCGCGATCTTGCGCGCTCCAAAAGCCGTCGCATCTGCCCAAATTCCAGCCACCATAACCCTCGACGCGCGGCAGCTTTCCAGCGCATCAATCACCACAATGTCGGCACGTTTTCCAGGTGCAATAAGTCCTCTGTCCTTAAGCCCGAAGGCTTCTGCAGCCGAAAGACTGGCGGAGCGATATACCGCCAGCGGGTCAGCGCCCAGCGCTATTGCGGTTCGAATAACATAGTCTAAATGGCCCTGATCTGCAATATCAAGGGGGTTGCGATCATCGGTACAAAAGCAAAGATAGGGAGAAAAACGCTCAGTTAATAGAGGGGCCAAAGCGTGCAGGTCCTTTGAAACAGATCCCTCACGAATCAACACACGCAAACCTTTGCGTAGCTTTTCTAATGCTTCGGCAGCTGATGTTGCCTCATGTTCAGTGCGTATGCCAGCAGAAATATAGCCGTTCAAATCCCGCCCCGACAAAAGCGGCGCATGTCCATCTATATGGCGCCCTTGAAAGGCTGTCAGCTTTTCAATCGCATCAGGCGCCTCGGCCAATAGGCCTGGATAATTCATAAATTCGGCCAAACCAATGACTGCGGGGTGGTCAGCAAGCGGTAAAAGATCGCTTGCACTAAGACGCGCGCCAGTTGTTTCCATATGGGTTGAGGGCACGCACGAGGACAGTTGCACCTTGATATCCATCACACAATCTTGGGCGGCGGTTAAAAAGTATTCGATTCCCTCAATCCCGCAGACATTCGCAATCTCATGTGGGTCACAAATCGCAGTGGTGACGCCGCGCGGTGTTACCAAACGATCAAACTCGTACGGGGTAACACAAGAGCTTTCAATATGAAGATGCGTATCTATAAAACCTGGCACCAGAATTTTTCCTGAGCAATCAACGATGGTTTTACCTTCGTAACGGTCAAAAACGCCAACAATCTGATCACCACAAATAGCTACATCACTTTCTACCAGTTCACCTGTTATCAGGTCAAATACCCGCCCGCCACGCAACACAATATCTGCAACCTCAAGGCCGCGGCCCTGTCTGATACGACGCTTTAGGCGGCCGGAGGGATTTGGCATCTGGCACTCCAAAAGGATTAGGATAAAGTCAAAAGGGCGGGCGGTAAAGCGGGCTTTAGCCTTGCCACACACTCTAAAGAGTGAAAACAAGGCGTAACTGAATCCCGAGGGTCAAATGCGTCCGTTGCGCGGCATAATTTATAAGCTGATTTCAGTAGTCATTTTTATTGCTATGTCAGCCCTGATCAAAGTGACCGCCCCGCGCATCCCATCTGGTGAGGCGGTTTTCTTTCGCTCATTTTTTGCATTGCCTATAATTTTAATCTGGCTTTATCACCTTAAAGAACTCCGCCAAGGGCTACGTGTAACCAAGCCTTGGGGCCATGTAAAACGTGGCGTGATGGGAGCGGTCGCGATGCTATTTAGCTTTGCGGGACTTGGCTATTTGCCGTTGCCCGAGGTGACCGCCATTTCCTATTTGGCCCCACTTTTAACAGTGGTTTTTGCAGCCTTTATTTTGAAAGAAGAGGTGCGTATTTTTCGCATCAGCGCAGTGGGGTTGGGCTTGGTGGGCGTTTTTATCGTGGTTTGGCCCAAGCTTACTTTTTTTGGCGTGGCCCCACAGGCCCATGCGGGCCCGTCCGAGACGCTGGGCGTGGCCCTTGTGCTAACGGGGGCGACCTTTGCAGCGTTGGCGCAAATTTTCGTACGCAGATTGGTCCAAACAGACAAAACCCCTGCGATTGTCTTTTATTTTTCCGTCACGTCGATCGCTATTTCGCTGTTGACGATCCCTTTTGGCTGGGTGTGGCCCACGTTCTTCGAAGCAGGTCTTTTGGTTTTAGCGGGGCTTCTGGGCGGCGTTGGCCAGATTTTTCTAACCTCGAGCTACCGAGAGGCTGAGGCGTCAGTTGTGGC
>ERZ888423.861-NODE-861-length-29640-cov-17.264898_pt1 | contig 29640 bp, 24 predicted proteins | sample MGYA00520523_ERZ888423 | MGnify/ENA primary metagenome ERZ888423 (study PRJEB32303, sample SAMEA104408611) | aquatic metagenome | biome: Brackish water; feature: Pelagic; material: water | place: Baltic Sea | collected 2014-06-08T10:24:00 | depth 30,27 m ...
CTGAAGAAGTGGTTGCTGAAGAAGTGGTTGCTGAAGAAGCTCCTGCAGTTGAAGAAGCTCCTGCAGTTGAAGAAGCTCCTGCAACTGAAGAGGTAGTAGCTGAAGAAGCTCCTGCTGCTGAAGAAGAAACTGAAGAGCCTGCTGCTGAATAAGCACATGCAAATTCAAGATTGTTATTATTTAGGTCTTATCGCGAAACTTCACGGATTTAAAGGTGAAGTTTCGTTGTTTTTAGACGTTACACATCCGGCCGACTACCAGGGTTTAGATGCCCTTTATCTCGACATCAACGGCCAGCTCACCCCATTTTTTATTGAAGGATTCAAGCTCAAAAACAAAGGTTTTGCAGCCGTTAAATTTGAAGGTATAGAAACCGAAGAGGCTGCGCAGCGCTTGGTTAAGAAAAAAGCCTATTTACCTCTAGAAATACTTCCAGAACTGGATCAAAGCTCTTTTTATGACCATGAAATCATTGGTTATCAGGTCTTTGATACGGATAAAGGAGCTATTGGTGTTGTTCAAGACGTGATTGACATGACTGCAAATCCATTATTGCAACTGGATTTCAACGGTACAGAAATTCTAGTACCTATTTTTGAAGGGCTCATCCAAAAAGTGGAGCGCAAAAAAAAGGAGCTCTACATCAAAGCTCCTGAAGGCTTAATCGATTTATACATCGGTTAAGATTTAAAATCTCAAATTTTACTTTGCTTAAGCTTTATAAAGAAGTCCTAGGGCAATCTTCATTCTGATCACCTTTTTGGCTGCGGCATCTACTTGTGCTTTAAAGGCAGCATCTTTGCGGTAATATTGTAAAATCTCGGTATGTGCTTTCTTGGCGTCAACAGGCATTAGGACGATATCACAACCAGCGGCAACTGCTTTGTATGCGCACTCTGGAACGGCAACTACGCCGCCCATGTTCATGGCGTCGGTCACAATTAAGCCTTTAAAGCCCATTTCATTTTTGAGTAAGTCAGTTACGATGGTTTTTGAACAGGTAGCCGGAAGCCCGTTGGTTTGGTATTTAGCGTTGTTCTGCACGGCAATATGCGCTACCATTATGGAGAGCACACCTTGTGTAATGAGCGGAGGGTAGTTTTGAATTTCTTTGAGTTCTCCGTCGATCACTTGCAAGGATTTGTGGGTGTCTCCAGAGACCAACCCGTGACCGGGAAAGTGTTTAGCAGTGGCAATAATACCTTGTTTTTGTGTTTCGTCGATAAACGCCCCTGACCAAGGAATGATATTGGCCGGAACAGCACCAAAGCTCCTGAAACCGACTGTAGCGTTCGGTGACATATCGACAACTGGTGAAAAATTATAGTTAATGCCGATGTCGTTGAGATCTTTGGAGATGGATTGTGCACAAGTACGTACTTCGTCAATGGATTTCATTTCATTGGCCTTTTTGACTATCGCTGACCCTGTAATTTTACGGTTTACCAAACTGGGTTCAGCATCTGCGCTATACAAAAAAGGAAGGTTGCCGTAATTTTCATTTTGCTGTTCAAAATCTTTGATCCAAGAGGTAAAGCCTTCTTTGGTTCCATTGAGCATGAGCACACCGCCGATAATGCGGTTTTTGATATGTTGGTCTATGGTTGCTTTTTCTTGCCCAAAGCGCCCAACGGCTGGCATGATCAGTTGTGCAACTATGGCGGTGTCGTCTAGACGGGCAAAGACTTTATCCACGGCTGCATCTAGCTCTTTTTGATCTTTAAGGAAATCTTGTAATTCAAATTGGGCTGTAATTTGATCGACTACTTGCTTGCGTTCCTTTATTTGAGGCGTTTGCGCGCAACTATTAAAGAGCAAGCCAATGGTTAATTGGATTAAAAAGGGTATCTTCATAGTTCAAAGATAAAAGTTTACAATCAATTAGGCTTGATTCCAATTCAAACAAAACCATTTTTATGCAACGCATCCTATTTTCCTTCCTATTAATGTCTAGCTGCGCTTTTTTTCATCTAAATGCACAGAATTTTTACCAACGCGATTCCATTCAAGTCATCGAAATTTTCTTTTCATTTAGCAATTGGGATGCCCAATTAGATGCCAATGAAGCTACAGAAACCTATATATACGCTGATTCTATTCGAATCAATGGCACTTCTTTTGATTCTTGCGGAGTTCGTTACAAAGGGAATAGTTCGTATAATCCGAGCAATCAAAAAAACCCACTACGCATAGAGCTAAATACCATAAAGGCCAATCAAGACTATCAAGGCTTTACCGATATCAAGCTGTCTAATGGCTACAAAGATCCGTCCATGATTCGAGAAATTCTCACTTATCAAATCCTTGAAAATTACATGGATTGTCCGAGGTCTAATTTTGCAAGAGTTTATATCAATGGTCAATACAGAGGGGTATATACAAATAATGAATCCATCAAAGATGACTTCAATGAGGCACATTATTATGCCGATGATACCTATTTTAAGTGCAACCCGGTGGGTGGTGCCGGCCCAGGTGGAGGTACGAGCCCTGATTTGAAATATTTGGGCACAGATAGTACTAGTTATTTCAATGGTTATGAATTAAAGTCTACTTACGGATGGAACCGCCTGGTAACACTATGTAATACACTCAATAATGATTTTCAAAATATTGAGTCTACGCTAGATATTGATCGTGCCATTTGGATGCTCGCCTTTAACAACGTATTGGTAAATCTCGATTCATATAACGGAGCCTTTAGACAAAATTATTATATCAGTTGGGATAAAAATGGCCGTTTTGTACCGACTGTTTGGGACGTCAATATGAGTTTTGGCGGTTTTCCTGGCGGTACTGGTTCAGGTGCATTTACGCCTTCAGCCTTAGATCCTTTTTCAAACTCAACTTCTGTTAACCACCCTTTGATCCAACAAATCATGGCTAATCCGCTTTACAAGCGCATGTACATGGCACATGTGCGCACCATGGTGCAAGAGATGTTTGAAAATGGCCAATACGAAACATGGGCGCAAAGTTTAATGACGCTAGCCGATTCCTCTGTCCAAGCCGACCCGTACAAATTTTATAGCTACAATCAATTTTTAAATAGCCTTACAACCGCTGTTGCCGGTGGCGGCCCTGGTGGCGGCAGTAGCATTCCTGGGATCAAAGCACTCATGGATGCACGCGCGCAGTTTTTTAGTACCAATGCAGCTTATCTTTTGCAAGCTCCCGCTATTTTGAGTCATGGTGCTACAGCGTCGCCCTTAAATTATGGATCCACAACAACCCTCATCGCAAATGTGAGCAATGAAACAAACGTATACCTAGGATACCGCACAGATCACACACTCAAATTTAATCGGGTTCAAATGTACGACGATGGCGCCCATAACGACGGCGCAGCCGGTGATCACACCTATGGTGTTGAGATGCCCGTAAATGGACTCCTCTTTGAATATTATATTTATGCAGACAACAACAATGCGGGCAAATTTTCACCAGCGCGGGCCGAACATGAATTTCATACCCTAGCCGTTACTTTTCCTGCGCCGGCAGTGGGTTCTTTGCTCATCAATGAAGTATTGGCTTCAAATGACGCTTTGCTTTTTGATCTAAATGGTGAAGACGACGATTGGATTGAATTAGTCAATACGACTAATACAACTATCGATTTAGCTGGTTTTTACCTTTCTGATGATCCGCTCAACCTCATGGCTTGGGCATTTCCTGCCGGTACAACTATTCCGGCTAACGGCTATTTGCTCGTATGGGCAGATAAAGATACGCTGCAACAAGGTTTACATGCCAATTTCAAAATCAGTGCAGATGGTGAGTACGTCTATTTATCAAATGGGTTGAATGTACACGATCAGATTTCATTTGGTCCACAAATTGCAAATATCTCCTATGGGCGCTGCCCAGATGCAGGCTTAGATTTTGCGACCATACTGCCAACACCCTTGGCAAATAATAATTGCAACATAGGAATACAAGAAATGGAAGCCCTTCAAGTGCAAGTGTATCCGAATCCGTTCTTAGAGGTCCTGCATATAGTAAGCCACGAGGAGCAAGTACAGATCACCGTGCGCAACATAAACGGACAAATACTACAAACCCAACAAATCAATTCTGGGAAACACCAACTCGATGCAAGTTCTTGGGCAAGTGGGCTCTATTTGATTGAGCTTCTAAGTGCAGCAGGTGTTCGGCAATCCTATAAGTTCATGAAGTTTTAATCATTTGGAAATGATCTTGACGATTAAAATCCTTTGCGCCATAAAAAAAGGCTCCATTTGGAGCCTTTTACGTATTGGAGTTAATCAATGTTTTTCGTTGTGAACTCTTCCGCCTTCAGTGCGCTGTTCTTTCATTTCAGCTTTTAGTTTTTCAAACTGAGCTGCGGTAAGAATGTTCTTGAGCATTTCGATGCGCGCTTCTTGGTTGGATTTAACGATACTGCGCTTTTCATCTTCTGAGAAATTACTTGTTCGAATGCCTTCATTTTTTTGGGCAATTCCCAAATTGATGATGTACACTTGCTCTTTTTGGGCATCGGTGAGTTGCAATTCAGCAGCCATTTTTTCTGTTAAAAATTTGGCGCGGTCTTCAGGTGTTTTGGGTTCAGCATTTGTTGCGGCTGGTTGCTGCGCAAAAGCACTTGCGCTTACTAACAAACCAAAGGCGATGTGAAGGAATTTTTTCATGGTTTTTTGAAATAAATAAAATGTCTTTACGTTCAACGAAAATACATAAAAATGTTACACGAAATCTTGCGTGCTCTGCTGCTTTACTTAACTTCGTGACAAATGCAACTACAGAGTGAACGTCCTGAACTAAAACGACAATACGAGCAAAAAGTTGCTTCAAACGATCAGCTTGGCTTTTTTGAACAGGTTTGGGTACAAGATTGCTTACATCCCACATGGAAATACCTAGTGAATGCAAAAGGGCAAATACTTCTTAGGCTTCCTCATAAAAATAAATGGGGTTTAAATGCCTATTTACAACCCTTATTTATCCGAGCTCTACATGTGTTTTCAGCTCCGCAATCCGATGAAATTGTTGGTGTACTTCGTCAAAAATTATTTGTACATATCAATCTAGATAACCCCTCTATAAGTAATTCAAACTTTGGTATATTTCAGAAATTGACTTGGAAAGAGGGTATCAACGTGCTTCGAGATGGCTATTCTGCCAATGTGAAAAGAACCTTGAAAAAAGCAGCCGACCTGAAACTAAAAGCTGTCACTTATCAAGATTTCCAAACTTTCTTTGTAGCCCAGAAAGGTGAAAACCTAGGTAGTTTAAAAAAGGAAAGTTGGCTGCGTTTGGCGCAATTATTTGTAAAAGCAAAAGCAATGAATGCTGCGTTTTGTGTCGGTGCTTTTGATCAAGAAAGGCTTGTTGCCTCAGCATTGTTTTTTAAGTGGAAGGATCAGCTTTATTTCATGAAGGGGACGCTCAACGATGCCGGTAAAAAAACGGGTGCTTTGGTTTATTTGATTGATGCTGTACTTGAAAAGTATGTCGATGAATGTCGGGTATTAGATTTCATCGGCTCTAATCAAGAAAGTATAGCTTCATTTTATCGAAAGTTTGGAGCTACAGACCACAAATACTGCATTGTGAAAGGCAGAATACCTATTGTTTAGTTTTGGATTCTATTTATTCATAAAGCAACTCATCTACAAACAACCAGGTAGGGTTGCCTGCTCCTAAGTGCCAAGCTGGCAATAGTCCTGGATTGCTAATTGAATATCTTAAATATTTATATTTTAGTTCTTTATCATTTTCTATATCTATTAATACTTCATCCTTAAATGGATTTTTATCGGTAGGTGTGGCTTGCGGTAAGTCTTTTTGAGCAACTTTAAAATAAGCTATTCCGTTCAAGCTTGCCTCTATCGTAATTTTGCTCGGTGCAAATATCCAAGACTTGTGGTCACGGATAAAAGAAACTCCAACTTTATGAATGGTTCGTGCTTCTTTGAATGCAATAATACCCACGACATCTTGCTTGTAATACCCTTGGTAGTCGCCGGTTCTGAATTCATTGCCACCGCGCAGGCCGTCAATGAGTGCGTCTTTGCCAGAAGCCGTGTATTGATTGGAGTAGGTGCTTTTTAATGTCAATTCAACGTCTGGGTCTTTTTTGATGAAATATGAGGACACGATTGAACTCCAATAATTTAATCCCTGATTTTTGACCAAGTTTTCTTTATAGCCTGCCTTTATGGAGATATTTGCATTGGAATGAATATAAAACGGCTGCTGATAGCTTACCCATTTTTGGTCATCAATTTGATAGAAGAGTTGGGTTCCTGTATTCGTTTGACCACTTGGATTAAAGCGTACCACATCAATTTCTATCAATAAGGAATCATGAAAAACACGTTGTTCAGTTTTGATGAAGGGTACTGGTGCAAAAAATGCTTGTAATTCGAGTTGGTCTTGAATGCCAACAGATGTACTTGGTGTTGCACTCATTTCAAAATATAAAATTCCGCCCTGCATCAGCATTTCGTGGGTTATTTCCGGTTTTTGTAGTGCTTGCCCATTCCAAGATACGGACTTGACATACTTATTTTCCTGGGATTGGTTATTGCAGTTGATTTGAATATACTTCCCATTTTCTAGTCTGATTTTGGCAGCAGACACCAGTGGACGCCCGATTTGATACACGGGTTTTCCAGGTGTAACGGCATACAGACCTAATGCACTCATGACATACCAAGCACTCATTTGGCCGCAATCTTCGTTTCCGGAAAGACCATCTGGTGCATTCTGATACATTTCATTGAGAATGCGATCGACGTAATACTGAGTTTTTTGTGGTGCATTCGTAAAGTTGTACAAATAGGCCATGTGGTGCGAAGGTTCATTGCCATGCGCATATTGGCCAATAAGGCCTGTGATGTCTGCCTGTTCGCGACCAGAGAGTTTCATTTGGGTCGTGAAGAGGCGGTCTAGCCAAAGTTCCAAAGAATCTGGGCCGCCTAATAAATTGGTTAATAAAGGAATGTTTTGCGGCGCATACAACGAATATTGCCAAGAATTGGCCTCTGTGTAATTGAAGTTTACTTCAGCCGGATCAAAAGGCCCATACCACTGAGCGCCTCTTCTCGCGCGCATAAATTTGGTATTGGGGTCGTAGAGATTGACGAAATTGGCACTGCGCTTTTCAAATTCGAGTGCAATTGATTTTTCGTTGAGTGCATTTGCCATTGTTGCAATACAGAAATCATCATAGGCATATTCAAGCGTTCTAGAAACAGATTCTGGTTCATCAGCAGAACTAATGAAGCCATTTTGAGCATAAGCGAGTTTGCCAAACTCATTGGCGTTAGCGGTGCTTACCATTGCTTTGAGTGCTTTTTTGGCATCGAAATCTCGAATTCCTTTCATGTAAGCATCGGCAATGACACTTACGCTGTGGTATCCGATCATGCATTCGGTCTCACAAGCCGCAAGTTCCCAAACCGGGAGGTCTCCGCCTTCTTCGTATTGTCTGAGAAAGGTACGGATGTAGGCACCCGTTCTTTTTTGATCGATAAGTGTGAATAAAGGATGATTGGCTCGGTAGGTATCCCACAAAGAAAATACGGTATATTGTTGGTCTTGGAGGTCCTGGAGTTGATGGATTTTTTGATCACGGCCTCGGTAGCGGCCGTCTGCGTCGCTCATTAGGTTGGGAGCCACCATGCTGTGAAATAAAGCAGTGTAAAAAATACGGCTTGTTTCTTGGTCTGCTTTCAAATTGATTTTTTGGAATTCTTGCTCCCATTTCTTCTGATTTTCTTGATAGACCTGATCGAGCGAAAAATGCGGGATTTCGGCATCTAGATTGAATTTTGCCCCGTCGAGATCTACATGAGACATGCCGACTTTAAGCAGTATTTCTTTGGTTTCGATGGGGAATTCTAATAGAAGTTTAAGTGCACCGTTTTGATCAATGAGTTGGTAATTTTGATAAGGGATTGAGGTGCTCAAATGAAAATAGAAGTGCTGTTCATTGGCCCAAGCCTCAGAAATACGGAAACCATTTATATTTTGTTGGTCGAGTACATTGAATTGGCCTTTGCGTAGTTTGTCTCGGTAATTGAGGTCGAGCAAAATATATTTTTTCTCAGCAGTATTTAGAAAGGTGTAGTGATGGATACCCGCTCTTTCTGTGCAGGATAAGTTGACACGGATGTTTTCATCTTCGAGCAGTACTTCGTAAAAACCCAAACGAGCCACCTCATTATCGTGACTAAAACGTGCGCCATAACCGTTTGGGTCTTCATACTTGCCTTTGAGTTTGGCTTCGCCACTTTGTGGAACCACGAGTAAGTCACCGTAGTCCGGAACGCCAGTTCCGCTCAAATGTGTATGGCTAAATCCATAGATTATGGAGTCTGAATAATGGTAACCTCCACAGCCATCCCAGCCGTCAAAGCGGGTATCTGGGCTAAGTTGCATCATGCCAAATGGTGCACAAACCCCAGGAAAGGTATGGCCATGCCCACCTGTTCCAATAAGAGGGTTTACCAACATGGTAGGAAGGAGAAGGTCTTTTTGTTTGGCTGAACCAGTACCTGCATTGAAAACATTTTGCGCTTTGTCACTCGCACTTTGAAGGGCCGGGATTTGAGCCAGGGCAGTGAGCGAAGAAAGGAGGATTAAAAAGGAGGAGATAGTAGATTTCATCAGTGAAATTTTCTTTTGTTAAGCGCGCTAAAATGGCGGATACCTTTGCCGAAGTAGTCCCAGATGATGAGGCCATGATAGCGAAATGGCTTGTTTTGTGCTTTAGTACGCTTCTTGTAAAAAGTACCAAAATTGCGGTACAACGCCATGTGCGCCAAGAAAACCTGCCAAGTTAGAATGGGTTTGCCTTTGAGGAGGAATTGAATTGCTGCTATGCCATCTAAGGCCATGCGAATAAAGAGCACCAAGAAAAGGTATCGATGCTGATTTTTAACCAACATCCAAAGGCTATTTCTGAAGTTTAGAAATAATTTTCGAGGATTATCGTAGGCTAAGGTGCCGCCGCCTAAATGATAAACTGTCGAGGAGGGAAGGCAGTATAGTTTTCTTCCTTTATTGCCGAGGCGTAAACAGAGGTCAATTTCTTCCATGTGCGCGAAAAAAGCAGCGTCAAAGCCCCCTGCTTCGTGGAAATCTTGTGCACGAATCAGCATGGCTGCGCCAGAAACCCAAGTTACTTCTTGGACGCTATTGTATTGTCCGTGATGAGTTTCCACTGTTTCAAATAAACGACCACGGCAAAACGGAAAATAAAAAGTGTCGAGGTAACCACCCGCTGCGCCGGCATGTTCAAAAAGCGTGTGGTCACGATCGGATAAAACTTGAGGTTGTACGGCTGCGGCTTCAGGATTTGCGTTAATGAAGTCCAGCAGTGGTGTATCCCAGTTGGGGCTGAGGCGCACATCGCTGTTGAGTATAAAGTAGTATTCATATTGCCCCTTTATGGTTTCTAGGGCATGGTTGTAGCCGCCTGCAAAGCCCTTGTTTTGATCGAGTTGAATTAGTTGGATTGTGGGGTATTCGTTTCGAATAATGGCAACTGAAGCGTCTGAAGAGGCGTTGTCGGCAATGATGACTTGCCAATTGGGGCTATTTTGAATTACACTTGGAAGATAGGTTTGCAGGTGTTTTTCACCGTTGTAATTCAAAATGATGATGGCGTTTGTCATCAGACTTAGTATTGACGAAAGAAATCATTGGAGTTTCCGCCAAAGTGTTTGACGTTCATCATGTTCGGGTCGTCTACGGTTCCGTTAACGGTGTTTCGTTTGCTAAGCAATTGTTGCCAAGCAGGGTTGCGTAGTTCACCAACCATATCGGAATGAAGCAAGCGATGGTTGTTGCTCACGAGGTCTGGGTTATAAAATACAAAACGACGGTTGCTGAAAATACCAATTTTGTCGTAGGTCCAAATTTCGTAGGGGTATTCACTTGGTGATGACTCTTTGACGATGATGGTGTTGGGTTGTCCATATTTGAGATAGACACGGCCCCGATCTGTCTGAAAACCCTCCATGTAATTATTTGCATAGTATTTTTCGACCGAACGCACCTGACTTTGGTAATTGATCCATTGTTGGTATGCTTTGGCCCCAGCGGTTTGGTACCAAAAGGCTTGTAAGTGCTGACGCATTTGAGCGGTATCATTGACTTTGAGAATATCGATGAGTGTGCGGATTTCTCCAGGTTTTGCGATGGGAATGAGGCTTTCTAAATAAAAAGCGATGCTATCGGTATGTATGGACGCCTGAAAGGCGGGATCGATAAGCATAGAGGCGATGTCGAATGCGGTTTCGATATCGTTGAAGCGTTCGAAGTCGAAAGTTTGACTGCTTTGCTGATTGGTGTTGATATCTGTTGCCTGAAGTTGCAATTGATAGGTGCCTGTTGTGAGGTCAGTGAGGTCAATTTGTTGAAGTAAGGCCAAAACGTTTTCTCGTGGCAAGGTGTCTTGAAATTGAAGCGCTGGATAAGCCTGTCCGTTTTGCGCATTAATGACCTTTCTTTCTATCATTACAGGCCCCGTTGCGCCATAGATTTCTGTGTAATAGGGCAGGTTGCTCATGTCTTTGTTAAAATAATTGGATAACAAAGGAATGATGTAATAATTGGATTTGGTAAAACGGGATTCTTCTTCAGTTTTAAAGGCGACATTTACTAATTCAATTGATGAAAAACCAAGTTGTTTGTCCAGAGGGGCAACCTCAAAAGGAATGGTGCCCGTAATCTGGCTCTTTTCTCGGTTGGCATCTTCGAGCTGAACAGCTAAAGTATAGTTGCCTACTGACAAAGGAACCCTAACAATTTCTAGAAAGTTATTTTGAGTGGAGTCTGTAGAAATAGGAGAGTCGAGGGCGTAGAAATCTTTGAAAACGACCTTGCCTAGGGTGTCCGCAATAGCAAGATCTACAATTACCGTTGCCTTTTGTCCGCCATCACAGGCGACAAATTGGGTGGTATAGCCTGCAAATTCGATGTAGACTTCTAAGTAATGCCCTACTTCAAGTGCATAAAATTGTTTGGTGTCGAGGTAAGCCTTGATTTTTGTTTGACCTTGTACACCGAATGAGAATAGAAACAAGAACAAGAAGAGCTGCAACTTTTTCATAGGTCTAAATTAACAAAAAGCGACTAATCTTCTATGTTTAAACGGATTTTCTGACTGAGTTGTCGGTTGTAGGTTTCTAGCAGGTATTTGAAGTAGTTGTCGGTGCACTTTGAAATACATTTGGTGTAGTGCTTGACACGGTGTTCGATGTGGTCTTGTAAAACAACTTGTAATTCTAATGCATGATCGAGGTTGCTAGCCGAGGCGGCAATAGCGGCAAAATGGTTTTCTATGGATAGTTCAATAGCTTCTTTGCCCTTTCCGCCTTTGTCTATGCAGGCAAGATAGCAGTCTTTGATGGAGAATTCTTCAAGAATGTGTGTTTTGATGAGTTGTTCAAAACCTTTGGGGTATTCGTATTCCACCTCAAATTCCATGTCTTCGAGCTCTGAAATTCTGGATTCGAGAAAGCGGTCTGGGAAGCGAAAGGCGTCATTCCAATTGATGTAGTCTTGCCAATACCCAAAACGGCGGACGTTGTTGCCTAAGTCAATGATCTTAAATTGTGACTTATTGGGAATACGGCGAGAGCCACGGCCGATCATTTGGTGATATAACGTAAGGGAGCGAGTGGCTCTATTGATAATAATGGTTTGGACAGAAGGTTCATCAAAACCTGTGGTGAGAATACCCACCGAAGTGAGAATAGCATCAGGGGTTTCCTTGAACCATCGAATGACATCTTTACGGTCTTTGTCAGAAAAAGTAGAATCGAGGTGGCGTATGTTGTACTTGAGTTTCTTGAACGACTCTTCTACGCGTCGAGAGGTTTCTATACCTGCATTAAATATGAGTGTCTTTTCTCCGATGGCTACTTCTTCGTAAGCAAAAATGAGCTTTTCTTGCATGAAGTAGTTCGAATAGAGCAAATCGCTAGAACTTACTGTAAAATCTCCGTTAGAGCCAATTTTTAGCCCGTGCAAATTGACATCATAGGAGTAAGTTTCGGCATCCGAAAGATAACCCTCGCCAATCAGGTTAGAGATAGATTCGCCAACCAATAATTTGTTGTAGTGGTCTTTGAGCGGAAGGTTGCGGTTACTGCTCAGTGGGGTTGCAGTTACGCCAAGAATATTCGCGTCTTCATAGAATTGAAAAATCTTGCGAAAACTATTGTAGTGTGCTTCATCGACGATGACTAAACCAACGTTTTCAATGAATTGATCGTTTTCATTGAGGCGGTTGTTGAGGGTCTCGACCATCGCAATATAGCAGGTGTAGTCGTTTTGGTCTTCTAAGGTTTTTACCTCTGAATTGATGACCTTATTGGGCACCTGAATAGCAGAAAGTTGTTTGGAAGTTTGTATCGATAACTCGATGCGGTGCGTAAGAATGAGTACTTTTTTACCAGATTCTTCTATGTAGCGCTTTGCAATGGCAGAGAAGATGACTGTTTTGCCGCCGCCAGTTGGTAATTGATAGAGTAAATTGAAATTGCTGCCGTTTTTTCTGAGTTCATCCAAGACCTGATTGACGGTCTTTTCTTGAAAAGGATAGAGTTTTTTGGCTTCGTATAAATCGAGATCTAGCATCGTTAAAAAAGGGAAGTTTGCAAAAATACGGCCTTTTCCCTGATCTTGCTAATGAAATCTGTTATTTACTGAGGTGTTGTAGCAATATTCCGGCGGCAACTGCCACATTTAAAGATTCGGCTGCTCCTTTTTGCAGAATTCCAATCCGATTTGGGAGTAGTGCGCTAAGTGCTGGGCTAATGCCGTGGCCTTCATGACCCAAAATTAAAAATTGAATGTGCTGTGGGTCAATTTCTTCAAAATTTGTTCCGTCCATAAATGCGCCGTAGGATTGACTCGGATATTTTTGGATAAGGGGTGCGAGAGGCTGGTAATGTAAATTCACGCGAAAAGCAGAGGCCATGGAGGCGTGAATGACTTTTGGGTTGAGGTAGTCTGCAGTTCCGGGTGCACAAAAAATATGTTCAATTCCAAACCAATCCGCTGTTCGAATTATTGTTCCGAGGTTGCCAGGATCTTGAATCTGATCTAGCAAGAGGGCTTTTTGTCCTTCTTTCCATGCTGAAGCAGTAGGGTAGTGCACTATTGCATTGAGTGTTTTGGGCGTTTTGAGCTGGGTAAGTTTTTGAAGATCCTGAGCACTTGCCGTGTAAATAGCGGTTTTGGTGTCTTGGAAATCTTCGATTTGATCTTCCTGGATGATCAATGCCTCTATTAAATTTGGAAAATTATACAGTAGCTCCTTAACAATGGTTTCACCTTCGATGTAAAGCATTTTTTGGAGATCGCGGTACTTCTTGAGCTGCAATTTCTTGAGGTCTTTGATCTTTTGCTGACTGAGTTTTTCCAAGATGAATATTATTTACTTTTGTGTCACAATGCGCCGGTTTTCAAAAGTACAATTATTTGTGGTTGCCACCATGCTCTTGGCGGGCTGTCGTTTGGCAAAAAATGTTCCGAAGGGCAATTACTTATTGCGCAATACAACCATTGCTATTGAAAATCCGCTCAGCACTAAACTCGACCGCTATGAGCTCTCGCAAGTACTGCGTCAGCAACCGAATGCACGTTTTTTTGGAGCACCTTGGAAACTTTGGTTGTACAATGCAATAGATTCCTCGCGTGTTGCAGAGAAGAAAGCAAGAAAATATGCGCAATTTGATGCCAAATTGAGCAAAAAAAAAGCAAAAGTTCAACAGATAAATGAAAAGCGGAATTTGCGTGCTATTGATGAAAAAAAGTCAGATTATCGCTACAAAAACCCACCAGACAGCACCTTTAAACAAGCTATTTGGGCTGAAAAACTAAAGTACAAGTACGGTCAAAAACCGGTGGTATTCGATACGCTACTCCATCATAAAAACGAAGATCAACTTGCACGCTATTTGGTTAAAAAAGGTTATTACTACGGCAGCGTTCGCTCAGCACTTATTTTCAATGAAGCAAAGCAATCCGTCCAAGCCACTTACTTTATTAATGAGGGGCGCCAATACATCATAGACTCAGTAAGCTACGTTGGTCCGCGGCTGCTTCGAGACCTCCATCAAAAACTAATCAAAAAAGAATACCTTCCCATTGGTGAACATCCGCTGATTGGTCGCCCCTTCGATTTGGATTACTTGGCTTCTTATCGAGAAAAAGTAGCTAAATTTTTGCGAGATGAAAGCGTCTACAAGTTCAACAGTAGTAGCATTCAGTTTCAGGCAGATACCAACCGTCAAACCATGACGGTACATTTGATTGTTCAATTTGAGGACCGTTATGTGCCTTCCGTTTCAAATCCAGACAGCCTCATTCGCATTCCGTACAGAGAAACAAAAATCAATAAAGTATTTTTTCATTTGGCTGATACATTATCGGTATCCGGAACTTTTGCAAATGACATGGCAAAAAAAGGGCTGAGTATCAATGATTCTTTGCAACCGCAATATCTAAGCACCCATGAACAATTCCTTTACAACGAATTATTCTATTCCAAAAAACAGGCAGCAGATTTAAAAGTTCCGTACGGCACCAAAAGTAATTGGCGCAGCATGACCATCAAATACAATGGAGACGCACCATGGTTGAGTCCTGCAGTGCTCGAAATGCAAAATTACCTCGAGCAAGGAAATACCTACAAAGAGTATTATTTGGACCGCTCGTATCGTTCGTTGGTGCAGCTTGGCGTATTCTCCTCAGTTAAGCCCTATATCGAGGAAATGACGGGTAGCAATCAACTGAACGTACATTATTACTTAGAACCCGCAAAAAAACAATCGTGGGCCTTTGACCCGCGCTTTACTTCTAGTTTTGGTTTGTTGGGTGCAGCTGCTTCTTTAAATTATACAAACAAAAACCTTTTTGGTGGAGCCGAACGCCTGACCTTTTCATTGGGAGGAGGTTTTGAGTCTCAACCCCCGGTTTTTGATGCCAATACAGAAACACAAATTGTAACTGCCGGAAGGACCTTTAATACCTTTGAACTTGGCCCAAGTTTAAAATTAGATTTACCTGGGCTTTTTCCTACGCCAGTGAACTTGCTCGGTAAACGTCAAAAGCCAAGAACGGTTATTAGTACAGCAATGAATTTTGAAAAGCGCGCGATCTTTGATCGTCGGGTGATACAACTCAATTATACCTGGAAGTTCTTGGTGGGCAAAACCCAAGTTTTTCAGATGGGCTTGCCGGGCGCTTCTGTCATTAAATATGTGAATATCCAAAAATCGGCAGCGTTTGAGGCCCAACTCAATCAAGTCAACGACCTCTTTTTATTCAATACCTATAGCAATCAGTTCATTTGGCAAGATCTTAAATTTACCTACGAGTATTCTAATAAAGACAAAGAAGACAAGCCCGGAAAGAAAAGACTTTACAACGGTACACTTTATTTCAATAGTGCGCTAGATGCTGCTGGTAACGTTCTCTATGCTTTTCGTTCGCAACAAGACACGCTCAATGGTCAATACCTTTTAGGCAAACAGCCTTATTCACAGTTCGTGCGTCTCGATAACCAATTTATTACCTCCTTGCGTTTGCAAAACAAAAGTAGTCTTCATTTACGCATGCACGCTGGGGCCGGAATTACTTACGGTAATTCTCAAACTTCCATGCCTTATGACTACAGTTTTTTTGGTGGAGGTTCCAATGACAACCGAGGTTGGCGCGCCAGAGCCTTGGGTCCGGGCGCCTATAAATACCACCTCGACACCAGCCGTTTGGCTACACAAATTGGCGATATCCGTTTTGGAGGCGCTTTGGAATACCGCTTCGATCTCGGGTCTGTGCTCAAAGGGGCAGTATTTACTGATTTTGGTAATATTTGGACAACCCGAGAAGACGCATCGCGCATCGGTAGCCAGTTTAAATTTCAAACATTTATACCACAATTAGCCATTTCGACTGGTCTCGGACTACGCCTCGACCTCGATTATTTTATCTTGCGATTAGATGTCGGATTCCCAGTTTACGACCCCGCATTTGCCGATGGTGCCCGTTGGGTTTTTCAGGATTTTAAAACCAGAGAAACCTATTATCAAGAAGGAATGCAGCACTTTAACATGGGTCTAGATCAAGTTAAAGCAATCATGCCAAGGCCCTTTTTGCCCAATTATTTAAATTTTGGAATTGGTTATCCTTTTTAACAATGAAAAATATTTTTTACACTGTCCTTTTGTTTGTGATACTTGCCTCTTGTATGAAAGGACAAAAGGTAGATTTGATCATTCATAATGCCAAAATCCATACCATGGATATTTCCAATACTGTTCACGATGCCATCGCTATTCGCAATGGAAAAGTTGTGGAAGTAGGGCCAGAGCGTCAAATTTTAAATAAATACCGTTCTGATGAAACCATAGATGCAGAAGGTAAAGAAATGTATCCTGGTTTCACCGATGCCCATGGCCATATGCTTATGTATGCCAAACAACTGCTTGGTCTGGACCTAAGAGGTGTGCGTTCCGAGCAAGAAATGATCCATCGTTGTGAGCAGTACAAAGCGCAACATCCAAAACTAAAATTTATTATTGGGCGTGGCTGGGATCAAACCCAATGGGCTGGTCAGCAAATGCCAACCAATACCGAGCTCAATCGCTTGTTTCCGGATATCCCCGTTTGCTTGTATCGTATAGATGGCCATGCTGCATTGGTCAATAATTATTTGCTGCGAAAAAGTAAGGTGATGAATCAGCTCGATAATTTAAAAGGGGGTGAAGTTGGTATGATTAAAACAGGGGTGTTCTCTGGTATTTTAATAGATAATGCCATGAATTTAATACAATCCTATGTTCCAGATTATTCTAAAAAACAGTACTTTAATGCACTGTTGCAGGTGCAAGATGAGTTGTTGCAATATGGCATTACCGGGGTCCATGAAGCGGGCATTGATTTTGAACATATTGGTTGGTTCCAGACACTCGTTTCAAAAAATCGATTGAAATTAAACGTCTATGCAATGTTGATGGACAGTCCTCAGAATAGACGCTTTGCGTCAACAAATGGACCTTATCAACTGAAGAATTTAAGCATTCGTAGTTTTAAATGTTTTGCCGACGGCGCTTTGGGTTCAAGAGGAGCTTTATTGAAAGCACCTTATCACGACCATCCTGAAAGCAGGGGCTTGTTACTGACAGAAGTTGAGCGCATGCAAAACTTGGCTCAATTTTGTTTGTCCACGGGTTATCAAATGAACACCCATAGTATTGGCGATTCAGCGAATGCCCTCATTTTGGATTTGTATGCAAGCGTATTCAAGCAAAAACCAGATCACCGTTTTCGCATAGAGCACGCGCAAGTAGTGGACCCCATCGACTTTCAAAAGTTTGCCAATTATGCAGTGTTCCCATCTGTGCAACCAACCCATGCGGTTTCCGATGCCGATTGGGCCGAAAATAGGTTGGGCAAGAAGAGAATGAAGGGTGCGTATGCTTACCGCACGTTAATGGATCAGTTCGGTATGCTGGCCCTTGGTACTGATTTTCCTATAGAGCAAACGAATCCTTTTGCCACTATTCAAGCTGCATATAATAGTCCGTTTGGGCAAGGGCTTACCCTTGAAGAAATCCTCAGAGGCATGACGATCTATGCCGCTTTTGCCTCTTTTCAAGAAAAGCAATTGGGTACGCTAGAAAAAGGCAAAGATGCCACCCTAGCAATTTTTGAATACCCCGTGAACGGCGAGGCGGGGCAGGTGCAAAACTATGCTTGGCGTACCTTTATCAAAGGTAGGTGCGTCTTTAAGCTTGAGACTTTATAAAATAAGGAGTAACCTTCTGTATTATTAACATATTCCATCATGAAAAAAAATATACTTTTTGGATTTGTATTCATGTTTCTTACTTCAATTAGCCTGGCTCAAGGCATGCTAAAGGACTTTAATTCTTTGGATCAGATGATTGACAATTGGCATGTTTCGGCAGCTCAAGCCAATTTTGAAGCCTATTTTTCAATGACTACCAACAGCTTTGTCTTTTTGGGAACCGCCCCAGGTGAACGCTGGACAAAACCCGAATTCATGGCTTTTTGTAAACCTTATTTTGACAAGGGTAAAGCCTGGGACTTCAAGCCTTCTAACAGACATTGGCATTTTGCCGCCGATGGGCAAGTTGCTTATTTTGATGAAGATTTAGACACCTGGATGCAGGGCTGCAGAGGAAGTGGTATTTGCGTGCTAGAAAATGGCCAATGGAAAATGGCTTATTACAACCTCACCGTTTTGATTGAAAACGAAAAAATCCAGCCTTTTATTCAACTTCGTAAATCAAAATAGATGTTTGTTCCCGATAACCTTGTAAGGACTGCGAAGCACTATTTTTTTGAAACATTATCTGATCAATTTTCGAAAAGTGAGTGTAAATCGATGTGGAACTCAATTTTAACTACCTATTTTGGTTGGAATCCAAGCCAAATATTATTAAATGCAAATGAGCGGTTTTCAGAATCTGATTTATTGCGTATTCGCAGCGTTGTCAAACGCTTAAAAGTAAATGAACCCTTTCAATATATACTCGGTGAAACCTATTTTGCCGATATGCTGCTCAAAACCGATGCAAGGGCCCTGATTCCAAGACCCGAAACCGAAGAATTGGTGGCGCTAGCAAAGGCGCAAGGGCTTTCTTATTCTAACATCATCGATTTTTGTACCGGAAGTGCTTGTATTGCTTTGGCACTCAAAAAAGCTTATCCAACAGCTGTAGTCAGTGCCACTGATTTATCCGAAGGAGCCATCGAATTGGCTCAAGAAAATGCGCAACTCAATAACCTTGAGCTACAGGCAATAGTTCAGGATATTTTTGCTTGGCAAAGCACTGAACAATTTGATTTAATCGTGAGCAATCCGCCATATATACCACATAAAGAAGCGGCTTTGATGCAAGAAAACGTTTTGGCACATGAGCCCCACATGGCTTTATTTGTTGCAGATCAAACCCCACTTTTATTTTACGAGCAATTGGCACAAATTGCGATTTCTAATTTGCAAACAAAGGGGTTGGTGGTCCTTGAGGTTCATGAAAATTTAGCACAGCAAACCCTTGCTTTGTTTGACCAGGCGTATTTTTCAAGAAGAGAAATCCATCGGGATTTACAAGGAAAAGAACGCATGATACTTGCGCAAAAAGCTTAACTTTAGCTTATGGAATTGCAGGCAATACAAGCAAAAATGGCTGAGTTAAGTACGCAGCTTCATGCGCACAACCATGCCTATTATGTGCTCAATTCACCTCAAATTTCTGATTATGAGTTTGATATGTTACTCAAAGAACTTGAAGCGCTTGAAAAACAATATCCTGCGTACATTGATGCCAACAGCCCTACCAAGCGAGTAGGCGGGGACCTCACTAAGAAATTTGAAGCGAAGGCACATCGCTTCCCAATGTTGTCGTTGTCTAACAGCTATTCTGAGCAAGAAATCATCGACTGGGCTGAGCGCTGTCAAAAAGTACTCGGTGAAGCTTCTGAATTTGTTTGTGAACTCAAATACGACGGCGTTGCTATTGGTATCCAATACCAAAACGGCAAGCTGTTGCAGGCGCTCACAAGAGGCGATGGCCAGCAAGGCGAAGACGTCACTAACAATGTGCGTACCATTCGCGCTATACCTCTGCAATTAAGTCCTGATGCCCCTTCAGATTTTGAAATCAGAGGTGAAATTTTCATGCCACAGCAAAAATTTGAGGCACTCAATGCGCAGCGTGCCGTACAAGGTGAGGCGCTTTTTGCCAACCCCAGGAATACGGCCTCAGGCACGCTTAAACTCCTCGACTCCAAAGAAGTAGCCAAGCGCGGCCTCGACTGCTTTCTTTACGGTGTTTATGGAATGTCCAAGACCACCAATGGCCACTTTGAAGCGGTAAATGAAGCCAAACATTGGGGTTTTAAGGTGCCAAACCCTCAAACCCGCATGATTGAAAAAACAACCAGCATTGATGGCATCATGGATTTCATTCATTACTGGGACAAACAGCGCTTTGAACTCCCTTTTGATATAGATGGTGTAGTGCTCAAAGTGAATTCCTTTGAGCAGCAAGAGCAACTAGGCCTCACAGCAAAATCTCCGCGCTGGGCCATTGCGTATAAATTTAAAACCCAACAAGTTGAAACGGTATTGGAAGCTGTCACTTTTCAGGTAGGACGAACAGGGGCCATTACTCCGGTTGCCAATCTCCAACCAGTTCAGTTAGGAGGCACGACTGTTAAGCGCGCTTCCTTGCACAACGCCGATCAAATTCAAAAACTCGATCTGTGCGAAGGCGATACCGTTCAGGTTGAAAAAGGTGGAGAAATCATTCCAAAAATTGTTGGCGTCAATCTAGGTTTAAGAAAGTCAGAAAATCGAATCTTATTCATAAACAATTGCCCAGAGTGTGGCAGTATATTGGAGCGCCAAGAAGGAGAGGTTCAGCACTACTGCCCAAACGAACAAGGGTGTCCGACTCAAGTAACCGGAAAAATACTGCATTTTATCAGTCGAAAGGCCTTAAATATTGATGGTTTAGGTGAAGAAACGATAGAATTAATGTTTTCTAAAAACTTGATTAATAACCCATTAGATTTATATCACTTAACCTTTGATCAGCTGCTTTCATTGGATAGAATGGCCGAGAAGTCTGCCAATAATTTATTGCAATCCATTGAAGCCTCAAAACAAATTCCTTTTGAACGCGTCATATTTGGTTTAGGGATTCGCTTTGTGGGTGAAACTGTAGCTAAAAAATTAGCAGCAGCGTTTCAAAATATGGAAGCCTTGCGTAGCGCCAGTCTTGAAGCATTATTAGATGTCGAAGAAATTGGCGAAAAAATAGCCCAATCCATTTTGTCTTATTTTAGTTTTTCTGAAAATTTAGCGCTTATCGAAGGATTACAAGCTGTAGGGCTACAATTTCAATCTGAAGCAAAAACCTTACATTCGAACGTATTAGAAGGTAAAATATGCGTGATTTCAGGTACTTTTGAAACGTTTAGTCGAGATGAACTCAAAGAACTCATTGAACTCAATGGCGGTAAATTGGGATCATCCATTTCGGCAAAAACGACCTATTTAATAGCCGGAGCAAACATGGGGCCTGCCAAATTGCAAAAAGCTACAGACTTAGGCGTAACTTTGTTAACTGAAAATGAACTAATAAAATTAATTTCACAGTGAGTAAAACGAGTATTTGGGAGCAAACCAAGCGCATTGTGGTTGTCTGGTCTTATCAGGATGAGCAGCAAATGCGCGCTTTTGTAAAAGCCATTGATCATTTTTTACAACAAAAAAAGTTTGCGCATGCCCTCATAATTGTCAATGTACCCAAAGATATCGACAAAAAAACGCTGCCACCACATTTTCTCATTTACTATAACGCTGCTGCCGACTACTCCATGTTTGGAAAACTTAAAGATGTACAGCTCGAGGCTGAGCTTCACAAAAATTATGATTTGCTGATTTGGAACGGTAGTTTGGACGTCAAAATTTACAGTGCACTGCAGTCTACCCAAATAAAAAGACGCTTGCTACTGAATGCTACGGGTAAAAACTTCGATTTACAGATCGACACCACCCAAGTCGACTCCCATGCACAACTTCAATACATTCAACAAACCTTAGAAAGAATTGTCCAATGAAAACATTTAAAGGCTCAGGTGTAGCTTTGGTTACGCCTTTTCATACAGACGGAAGCATTGATTTTACAGCCCTCAAAGCATTGGTTACGCTACAAATACAGGGTGGAACAGATTTTTTAGTGGTGCAAGGAACCACCGGTGAGTCGCCAACCCTAAGCCAAGACGAAAAGCGCCTGGTTTTAGATACCGTTCTCGAAGTCAATAATGGACAATTACCTGTGGTTTATGGGGTTGGAGGCAACAACACACTTGCGCTAGAGCCGTTACTGAAAAATATACCAAGTGGGGTAGATGGCATTTTATCGGTTTCTCCTTATTATAACAAACCCATTCAAAAAGGAATAGTAGCGCATTTCAAAATGGTCGCTTCTCTCACCGATTTGCCCATCATTCTCTACAATGTTCCGGGCAGAACAGGTTCAAACATGAGTATAGAAACAACTTTAGAACTTGCCGAACTGCCTAATGTGGTTGCCGTTAAAGAAGCTTCCGGCAATATGGAACAAATCATGGATATCATCCGTCAAAGAAAGTCAGGTTTTGGCGTGTTATCCGGAGACGACAACCTCACGATGCCGCTAATTGCTGCTGGTGCAGATGGTGTCATTTCTGTGGTAGCCAACGCTTTTCCAGAGCGTTTTTCACAAATGGTGCACGCGTCTATGTCTGGCAACCTAGAGTTGGCCAAGCAGGCGCACTACGATCTCTTTTGCGTGACTAAAATGTTCTTTGAAGAAGGAAACCCAGGTGGTGTCAAGGTGGCTTTGGCCGCACGAGGCCTCATGCAAGAAACCATGCGTTTGCCGCTGTATCCTGTTTCAGAGGGCTTGCGCTCACGCATTCAGGCAGAAACTGCGCGTATCCTTACCTCGGCGTCCATTAAATGAAGTTAATATTCTTTGGGTGTGTAGTCTTCATGATATTTTGGAGTTGTCAAGAAAATCCAAAAAAAACAATTCCTATCAAACCGATCCCAAAAAAACAACCATCAACAGTTCTCAAAACACCACCAAAAGTTTTGCCTGAGGGCTTGGTCGATGTACAACAAATCAATGCGGCTATTCAAATTGATTTAAAATACACCACTACCGATAATTTTCTGAGAGAAAGGTTGTACACAAGTTTGCAAAAAGCCTATTTGCAAAAAGATGTTGCCCTACGGCTTTCTGAAGTGCAAAAAGAATTATCCCGTCAATACCCTGGATATCAATTGCTGATTTACGATGCGGTTCGGCCCGTCTCCGTTCAAGAAAAAATGTGGCAAGCACTAGATTCATTGCCAGTAAAGGAACGCATTAAATTTGTTTCCAATCCCAAAAACCTGAGCCTTCACAATATGGGTGCTGCAATTGATCTGACTATTCTCGATGCCAATGGAAAAGCCTTAGATATGGGGGCTGGTTTTGACGACATTCGAAAAATTGCTTATCCGTGTTTAGAAGATTCATTTTTAAAAGTTGGGCAACTAACGCCATTACAGGTTCAGAACAGACAAATATTGCGCAGTGCCATGCTGAGGCAAGGTTTTAGACAGCTGCCAACAGAATGGTGGCACTTCAATGCCTGCAGTAGGGAAGAGGCCAAGAGAAAATATAAAGTACTATATTTGGAACCTTGACATTTGCCATGTGCGCAGCAATTAAAGAATAATTTTTCAGTATGAAGTCAATTTTATATTCAGTACTAGGTCTCGTTTCAGGCGCTAGCTGGCTTATTTACCTATGGCTTATATCGGCTATCGTTTGGGTTCTACTCAATGGGGCCCTGTTGAAAAATAAGGCGACCTGGGCGCGTATAGGGAATAAAGTATTTTAAATCAAATCCGAAGCCTGATGCATTGACGTCGCCGAAGGCGGCTTGCTTAAAGTTTTCGTATTGGTAGCGCGAGAGTAAAACAAAAGCGGGTTGTAGCTGAACAAAGGCGGTGCCCCCGAGGTAAAACACACCGGCTTTTTTATTTCGGTATTCAAACCCAATGCTCGTACGGATGTCAAAACCAAGTTTTTTATTGATATCGACCAATCCAACTTGCCTGAACTCATGTTTGTCTGACGGATTAATGTAGGTAGCAACACTCGTTGGCTTGTAGAGAATTGCACCGCCCAGTGCAGCATTGGCATAAATGGATCTGCTCAGTTGAATACCGATATTACCTTGAATCGGAATCTCAAATTGAACAAAACGAAGGCGTTGGTCAACTGAAAGCATGCTGTCTGTTCGGGTGCTCTGAATCGAAAAGTTTCTTTGGTTGTAGTAGAGTCCGGTTTCCAAAGAAATAAGATCGGTAAGTCCGTAGCGCAGTACACCGCCAAAAGTATAGCCGTCTTTAGGGGTCAGTTCTGTTTGAAGAATGCTATCCGAAAAATTTTGAGACCCAGATTGCATTTGTTGCATGGGCAGAATATGGCGATACTGAAAACCAAAATAATTGGGCTTACCTAGCTGATTATAGGCTTGTGACCAACTAAAAAAGGGAATGAAACAAATGATGGCGAGCAATAAGCGCATATACAAAGAAACGAAATTTTGACCTCTAGGAGTAGCCTATTCGGTGATCCAGCTACAGTTATATTCAAGTGGGCGGCGGTGTTGGTTTTCTGGCCAGTCAATAGCTGGGTAGCCAATATAGAATAAACCAAGGCATTTGTCTTTTTCTTCCAGGCCAAGAAATGCGTTCATGGCTGTACTGTAAATGAGTTTGGGAGTTGCCCAAAACCCACCTAAACCATAGGCGGTGCAGCTTAGGTGTAAATTTTGAATGGCACATGCCACTGCTGCTATTTCTTCGATTTCAGGAATCTTTTCTGTTTCTTGGCGTTTCATACTAACGGCAATGACCGCAGAAGCAAGAAGGGGCCGGCGCAGCATTTTGGCAAGTTTGGCATCGTCTTGTTGTTCGGCAGGTGTGAGCTTTAAATAGGTTTCGCCTAGAAAAGTACTGAGTTTTTGGCGCCCGTCTTCCATGTAGACATGAAAACGCCATGGTTGCGTGTTGCCATGTGTAGGTGCCCACTGCGCATTATTAAGCAATAGTTCAATTTGTTCTTTATGCACCTTTCTATCGGAAAATTGCTCGGGGTAAATGGTGCGTCTGGAACGCATGAGGTCATTGATTTCAGAAAGGTTAAAGCGCATGAGTTGAGTTTTATGCAAAATTAGGGTTATTTTGCATTTGAGTTGATGTTCTTTGCAGGAACGGTAGACAAAAAAAACCCAACACTTTCATGTTGGGTTTTTGCTTTGTGACCTCGTCAGGATTCAAACCTGAAACCTTCAGAGCCGTAATCTGATGCTCTATTCAGTTGAGCTACGGGGCCGTTTTCGCTTACAAAGATATGAACTTTTTTGCAATTGTACTGTTTAAAGAGAAAAATCCCCATGAAAAAACTACTCGTTGTCCTTTCCGTTATTGGGTTTTTGTTCATTTTACTCATGTCATTTATGCGCTCTTCTATAGAAACACCTGACTACGAAGTACTTCGTGTTTTAACAAGAAAAGTAGAAATTAGACGCTATCCAGCACTCATTTTAGCACAGACACAAATGCAAGCCAAATCATACGACGAAAATAGCAGTATGGGTTTTCGCAGGGTGGCAGGCTACATCTTTGGGGGCAACGAACAAGGCCAAAAAATCGCCATGACCTCTCCGGTAATGATGGAAATGGGCGAGCAGACTGAAGTGTCGTTTGTAATGCCCAAGCAATACGAAATGGACGCTTTGCCAAACCCTAATAATCCTCAGGTAAAAATTGCCAAACAAGAAGAAAGAACCTTAGCTGTTTTGCGTTTTGGTGGTTATTCCAATGATGATAAAATCACTGAAAAAGCGCAAGAACTAAGAAGCTTGCTACTCAAAGAAGGTATTGCCTTTGAAGACCAATTGATTTATATGGGTTACAACGCACCTTGGGATTTCATTGGACGCCGCAACGAGGTGGCGTTTGAGTTGAAGTGATAATTGGTTAATTTTAGCGCAAACAAGCGCAATGAACTACCCATACCAATTACAATCCGCTGAAGCGTATCGAGCGGCTTACCAAAAAAGTATCCAAGACCCAGAAGGCTTTTGGGCAGACATTGCCGACAATTTTACCTGGCAAAAGAAATGGGACAAAGTCCTGGATTGGAATTTCAAAGAACCAAAAATTGAATGGTTCAAAGGTGGGCAGCTCAATATCACAGAAAACTGTCTGGACAGACATCTCGCTAAACGCGGCAATGAACCAGCAATTATTTGGGAATCCAATGACCCACATGAGCAGCACCGCGTGCTCACCTACCAAGAACTACATTTTAAAGTACAGCAATTTGCCAATGTGCTGCTCAACAACGGGGTGCAAAAAGGCGACCGCGTTTGTATTTACATGGGCATGATTCCTGAACTTGCCATTGCAACGCTTGCCTGCGCGCGCATTGGTGCCATCCATTCTGTTATTTTTGGGGGCTTTTCAGCTCAAGCCATTGCAGATAGGCTAGAAGACGCGGGTGCAGAATTTATCATTACCTGCGACGGTGCCTATCGCGGCGCTAAAGCAATTGCATTAAAAAGCGTCATCGACGACGCGCTGGTTGGAAACAAAACCATCAAATGTGTCATTGTTTGCACCCGCACCCGCACTCCAGTTTCAATGAGCAAAGGCCGCGATGTTTGGTGGGAAGACGAAATCAAAAAGGTAGAAACTATGGGTAACCCGAAGGTTGCAGCTGCCACCATGGATGCTGAAGACATTTTGTTTATTCTATATACTTCTGGTTCTACGGGCAAGCCAAAAGGCGTGGTGCACACCATAGCAGGCTATATGGTTTGGACCAACTATACTTTTGTCAATACTTTTCAGTACCAACCTGGGCAAGTTCATTTTTGCACCGCAGATATCGGCTGGATTACCGGGCACAGCTACATTATTTATGGTCCGCTAAGCGCAGGCGCCACAACCCTGATGTTTGAAGGCGTTCCGACTTGGCCAGATGCAGGCAGATTTTGGGAGATCGTAGAAAAATTCAAAGTAAATATCCTATATACCGCCCCAACGGCCATCAGGAGTTTGATGGCCTGTGGTTTAGAGCCGGTCAAAGGTAAGGACCTGAGTTCACTCAAAGTACTGGGCTCTGTAGGCGAACCAATCAACGAAGAGGCCTGGCATTGGTACAACGAGCACATTGGGCAAAATCGTTGCCCAATTGTCGATACTTGGTGGCAAACCGAAACAGGTGGCGTCATGATTTCGAATTTAGCAGGCATTACGCCTGCAAAACCGTCTTATGCAACTTTGCCGCTTCCGGGTATTCAGCCTTGCTTGGTGGATGAAAACGGAGTGGAAATGGAAGGCAATGGTGTCAATGGCAATTTGTGCATCAAATTTCCATGGCCGGGCATGATCCGTAGCACCTATAATGACCATGAGCGCTGTCGTCAAACGTATTTTTCTACTTACCAAAATTTATATTTCACTGGTGATGGCTGCCTTCGAGACGAGGAGGGGATGTACCGCATTACGGGTAGGGTAGACGACGTCTTGAATGTCAGTGGCCACAGAATTGGAACCGCGGAGGTGGAGAATGCCATTAATATGCATGCCTGCGTTATTGAAAGCGCAGTAGTGGGTTATCCGCACGATATCAAAGGTCAGGGCATATTTGCATATGTTATTATTGAAAGTAAAAATCAGGATTTAGGATCACTTCAAAAAGAAATCATCCAAAAAGTGAATGAAGTGATTGGACCTATTGCCAAACCTGATCAGATTTTATTTGTACCGAGCCTTCCTAAAACGCGCAGTGGTAAAATCATGCGCCGCATTCTTAGAAAAATAGCAGAGGGTGATACCTCTAATCTCGGCGATATCAGTACTTTGCTCGATCCGAGTGTGGTGGGTCAGATTATCAATTTGACGAGGTAAAAGGTAAGTTTATAATTTTTTTAAAGGAGCTCACATCGGGCTCCTTTTTTCGTTATTAACAATTCAGTTTTGAAAGATCTTGCCAAGCATAATCTTCTCTTAAAAACGACGTTACATTGCGCTGCGAACTTTACACAAAAATTAAACGATGAAGCGCAAACTTGACCTTGTTATTATCTCAGATGTTCACCTCGGTACCTATGGTTCCAGAGCAGCCGAATTGGTTTCTTATTTAAAAAGCATAGACCCGACCACTCTTGTGCTCAACGGCGATATTATTGATATTTGGCAGTTTAGTAAGCGTTATTTTCCTGCAGCCCACATGGAGGTACTCAAATCAATTGCTTCGATGCTTACCAACGGCACCAAAGTTTATTACATTACAGGGAATCATGACGAAATGCTGCGCAAGTTTAAAGGCTTTAAAATGGGTGGCCTAGAAATTCAAAATAAGCTTTTGCTAGACTTGCCAACAGGAAAAGCCTGGATATTTCATGGAGATGTTTTCGATACCACCATGAAACACTCCAAGTGGGTGGCCAAACTCGGTGGTAAAGGATATGATTTGCTCATAGTGCTGAACACCTTTATGAATTGGATTTCTGAAAAACTCGGAAGGGGAAGAATTTCACTTTCTCAAAAAGTAAAAGATAGTGTAAAAGGGGTTGTTAAATATGTGAACAACTTCGAAGAAACAGCAGCTGAAATAGCCATGTGTTCAGACTATCAATTCGTCGTTTGTGGCCATATTCACCAGCCGCAAATTAAAATGATGAAGGGTAAAGACGGTGGAGAAGTCCTTTACCTTAATTCTGGTGACTGGGTTGAAAACTCAACTGCCTTAGAGTACCACCAGGAAAAATGGACGCTTTATCGCCATGACCGCAGTCAGGTGTTTAATCCTTCTGAAATCATTTCTCAGAATAAGGAAGCCTTGAACTACGAGCATTTATTAAAAGAAGTGATTTCAGGTTTACAGCCGAACTGATATGAAAGTATTGTATGCGATACAAGGCACGGGAAATGGGCACCTAAGTAGGGCTCACGAGATTGTTCCTATCCTTCAAAAATATGTGCAGGTAGATACGCTCGTTAGTGGCAATCAAACGCAAATCAAAGCAGATTTCCCTATAGACTATCAACGCACTGGTCTTACATTTTTGAGTGGTAAAAATGGCGATATCAGTATAATAAAGTCTTTACAAAATACGCATCCGATAGATTTAGTAAGAGAGATACGTTCCTTTCCGATTAAACAGTATGACTTAGTGCTTTCCGATTTTGAGCCAGTTTCGGCGTGGTCTGCTTTATTGAGTGGTGTTCCGTGCATTGAAATGAGTCATCAGGCTGCAGTGGTACATCCGTTAGCTCCTAAACCAGATCAAAAAGCGGCGTTTGGTCGTTATGTGCTCCAACATTACACTCCGGCTCGTCAGAAGTATGGATTTCATTTTAAGTCCTATGACGAGCGCGTATTTACACCTGTTATACGAAAAGAGATACGCCGTGCTACGCCTTCAGATCTTGGGCACTACACTGTTTATTTGCCAGGTTATCACGACGACGTACTGATGCATTTTTTAAGGCAATTTGATGTGCAATGGCAAGTTTTTTCTAAGCATGCCACTTATTCGTATCGGGTAGACAACGTTTTTTTTGAGCCGATTAGCCAAAAGCGCTTTCAAGAAAGTCTATTGAGCGCCACCGGGGTGCTGTGTGGTGCAGGCTTTGAATTGCCATCAGAGGCGTTGTTTTTAGGTAAAAAGACACTCGTTATTCCGATGAAGGGCCACTACGAACAAACCTGCAATGCACTTGGGGCAGCAGAGGTGGGCGCCACTACAATTGCAGCGCTCGATTTGATTTATCACAGACAAATCAACTATTGGCTCGGACAAGAAAAGCAAGCTCCTTTGTTATACGCAGATCAAACCGAACAAATGCTTATTGACGTGCTGGCACGCTTTGAGAAGGAGGGTAAAGTTGGATACCAGCCTTCGGAATCATTTGATACTTGGAAGCAAAAATTAGGCTTACTTCGTTACTTCTTCTGATAATCTTAGGTAGTGCGCATGTAATTCTTGTTGCGCATGAAAAGG
>ERZ888423.862-NODE-862-length-29635-cov-7.035767_pt1 | contig 29635 bp, 26 predicted proteins | sample MGYA00520523_ERZ888423 | MGnify/ENA primary metagenome ERZ888423 (study PRJEB32303, sample SAMEA104408611) | aquatic metagenome | biome: Brackish water; feature: Pelagic; material: water | place: Baltic Sea | collected 2014-06-08T10:24:00 | depth 30,27 m ...
TATTCAGCACTGATACACATATGTTTCAACTCACGATTCCTCCTTTAGCCTCATTTGCATTTAAACTGATTACTGTTATGTATGAGTTACGCTGTAAAGAGGTTCATAGCGTTAAAATCATCATTGTTGATTTAGAGTTTTCATTTTTTAAGTTCTTTTATTCATGCTAAATACCCCTTTCGCCCCTTGGCCCAGTTTTAGCGCAGAAGAAATGGCTGCGGTACAAGCTGTAATGGCTTCAAACCAGGTTAACTACTGGACTGGGCAAGAGTGCCGTCTCTTTGAAAAAGAGTTTGCGCAATGGGTAGGTGTGCCCCATGCGGTATCGCTAGCAAACGGAACCTTAGCGCTTGATTTGGCACTTAAAGCTTTAGGTGTTGGCCCGGGTGACGAAGTCATTGTGACACCTCGTACGTTTATTGCCAGTGTGTCATGCGTGGTGAACGCAGGTGCCGTGCCTGTGTTTGCCGATGTTGAGCTCGATAGTGGCAACATTTCAGCACGCACCATTGCCCCCGTCATCACCCCCAAAACCAAAGCCATTATTTGCGTGCATTTGGCCGGTTGGCCGTGTGACCTAGACCCCATCATGGATTTAGCTCAAAAGCATAACCTTTACGTGATTGAAGACTGCGCTCAAGCGCACGGCGCTCAATACAAAGGCCGCAGTGTCGGCAGCATTGGGCACATTGGCGCGTGGAGCTTTTGTCAAGACAAAATCATGACGACCGGTGGCGAAGGTGGTATGGTCACCACCCACAACGAGGCCCTGTGGCGGAAAATGTGGGCCTTTAAAGATCATGGAAAAAGTTATGAGGCCGTTTATGAACGTCCACGCCCTCCTGGGTTTGGTTTCAAATGGCTTCATGAAAGCTTCGGTACAAATTGGCGTATGCTTGAAATGCAAGCGGCAATTGGGCGTATTCAGCTCAAGAAATTGCCATCTTGGTTGGCTCAAAGGAATCACAATTCTCACACACTTCTAAAGGCTTTTGACGCTTTAGCGGTCGATCAAGGCCCACTGCGTTCACCACAAATAGGGTGTGCGAGTGGTTGCGGTGCGCTTAATTCTGCAGCATTTAAGCGTGAATGCCCAAGGGGTTGCGTTCACGCTTTTTATAAACTCTTTGTATACATCAAGCCTGAGTGTTTAAACAAAGGTTGGTCTCGCGACCGCATAATTGATGAAATCAACAAAGTTGGCGTACCATGCTTTTCAGGTAGTTGCAGCGAAGTTTATTTAGAAAAAGCATTTGATGGCACCGGCTGGCGACCTGCCAAGCGACTACCGAACGCTCAAGCGTTAGGTGATACATCAATTATGTTTTTGGTACACCCCACTTTAACGCAAGACCAAATACAACAAACAATTCAAGCATTTACGCATGTTATGGCCCTAGCTGCTCAATCAAGCGATATAGTAGTAGATTAAATTTGAGATGCTAGGTTGTTTAACTTAGTATCACTTATACTTAAGTCTTTGATGTCACTCTACAAACGGTTGTGTATATTTTAAGCGCGCGCCCACTACGCATCTTAAACGCACTTTATACCCCGCTTACACAACAACCAATATGTTAAAAAACATTGCAAACCTGGCCTTAGCGTTACCGCGTTTATTGAAACGCTTCGTAGTCATGGCTGTTGATATTTCGTTGTGTTTATTCACCGTTTGGTTTGCCTATTTTTTAAGGCTTGATTACTTCGTCACGCTCAGTGATCGCGCTTTTTGGCCAGGGCTTGCCTCGGTGGTCATAGCAATACCCATCTTTATTTCATTTGGTTTATACCGCGCCATATTTCGTTATGTTGGGTTAGCGGCGTTCGTCACTATTTTTAAAGCCGTGGCACTGTATAGCTTAATCTTTGCCACTTTATTTACGGTCATTAGTTTTGGTGATATTCCCCGTACGGTAGGCCTCATTCAACCTTTATTATTATTAATTGTGGTTACAGCCTCACGCATGTTGGCGCGCTTTTGGTTAGGTGGCCTATATTTAAGCCGTAGCAAATTAGCATTACGCTCTGGCGTATTAATTTACGGTGCAGGCGATGCTGGCCGGCAACTGGCCGCGGCCATGCTAAACAGCCCCGAAATGGAAGTAAAAGGTTTTTTAGATGACGATCCACGCCTGCATGGCCGAGTCTTAAACGGCAAACGCATTTACAACCCCAGCAAAATTCACGCACTAGCCCAACGCTTAAATGTAACAACGGTTTTGTTAGCCCTGCCTTCAACAAACCGGCAACGGCGTAATCAAATTATTGAAGGCTTGATTCAAGCCAAAATCTCGGTTCGTACCTTGCCAAGCGTGGCTGACTTAGCCCAAGGTAAGGTCACCACTGCCGATATCCATGAACTTGATATTGACGACCTGTTAGGCCGTGAGGCTGTGGCGCCAGATCTTGAATTGTTGTCACTCAACATAACCGGTAAAACCATTTTGGTGACTGGTGCAGGGGGCTCAATCGGTAGTGAGTTATGTCGGCAAATTGTTCAGCATAAGCCTCAAACTTTATTGCTGATTGAGTTAAACGAGCTGGCGCTCTACTCCATACATCATGAGCTTGAGACAAAGGTGAATGCGGCACACCTAGACTCTGAAGCAGCGGTTTACTCTGCCCCTCAAATCAAACTGGTACCCTTACTGGCATCTGTTTGCGATGATCAACGTATTCAAAACATTTTAGAAACCTATCAACCTCACACCATCTACCATGCAGCAGCCTATAAACACGTGCCCATGGTCGAACACAACCCCATTGAGGGGGTAATCAACAATGTCTGGGGCACCCGTACTGTGGCATTGGCAGCACAAGCATGTGGTGTAGCTGATGTCGTGTTAATAAGTACCGATAAAGCCGTGCGCCCCACCAATGTCATGGGCGCCAGTAAACGCTTGGCTGAAATGGTTTTACAAGGCTTGGCAGGTTTGCCAACCCAAACTCGCTTTACGATGGTGCGGTTTGGCAACGTGTTGGGCTCATCAGGCTCTGTGGTGCCACGGTTTAAAGAACAAGTGCGCAGTGGTGGGCCTGTCACCATTACTCACCCTGAGATCACCCGTTACTTTATGACCATACCCGAGGCCGCTCAGTTGGTGATTCAAGCGGGGGCGATGTCGCGCCGTGATTTATGCACCAATGGTCCTGTCTACGTTCTTGACATGGGAGAACCTGTCAAAATTATTGACCTAGCCCGCCGTACCATTGAGCTGTCTGGCTTAACCCTGCGCGACGAGCAAAACCCAGAAGGTGACATTGAGTTGATTGTCACAGGCCTGCGCCCCGGAGAAAAACTCTATGAAGAGTTATTAATCGGCGATAACCCCCAAACCACCGATCACCCTCGTATTATGCAAGCCAACGAGGCGCATTTACTCTGGTTAGAGCTTGAAGCTGAGCTCGCAAAGCTTAACGACGCCATCAAGCAAAACGATATTCAAGCGCTGCGCGCACAGCTTGAACATTTAGTGGTGGGCTACAAACCCAATAGCCCAATTGTTGACTGGCTGTATTTGGCTAAAGCCGTTCGATAAATAACGCGCCCTAATTGAGTCACGACTGCCAAAGCGGCTAAGCCCCGAAAAACCTGCAAACTTTGAATTTTAAGTTTTGGCACCAAACGAATGTTGCTAGGCATCATTTTTTAAATCGCATTTAAGAACCGTTGAATGCTCAACAAATCAGGTGTCTATTTTGCAAGGCACTCAATTCATTTTTGAGAACCGTGACTATTAATTTGTAACAAACTGATCACTTCACACTAGAGGCATCTTGCCCAAACAAGATTTTCTTTGACTCTTCATCTACGGTCTTATTCTGATTCACCTTTGCAGCCAGCTCGTAAGCCTTTACGGAAGCGGGACGGGCTTGAATGCGGTCAAACCATTTTGCCAAAGCTGGAAAATTCGCCATGTCTTGTAGCTGACGCTCATAAGGAACCACCCAAGGGTAGCAAGCCATGTCGGCAATGGTGTATTGGTCACCACAAATATAATCACGACCATCGGCCAAGTGTTTATTTAGCACGCCATATAAACGACTGGTTTCTTTCACGTACCTTTCCATGGCGTAGGGCAGTCTTTCTGGGGCATATTGCACAAAGTGGTGGTTTTGACCAGCCATGGGGCCTAAGCCACCCATCTGCCAAAATAGCCATTGCAAACACTCATTACGTCCCCGTAGGTCTTGCGGTATGAAGGTTTGGGTTTTGTCAGCCAAATACAATAAAATGGCGCCAGACTCAAATATAGCAATCGGCTCGCCACCGTCTGCTGGGTTTAAATCAACCATGGCTGGTATGCGATTATTGGGTGAAATTTTTAAGAAGTCAGGTTCAAATTGCTCTCCCCGACTGATGTTAATAGGCTTTATTTTGTAAGCAAGGCAAGACTCTTCTAAGAATAATGTCACTTTGTGACCATTTGGGGTTGTCCAGTAATACAGGTCAATCATGGTATTTCCTCATTAGGTTATTGCTAGCAAGTATTTGTTTACAAATGGTTACATCGTGTATTGTCGTGACTTCGTCTGTAACTAAAGCTTTTATTAAGGAATCTCATTTATGTCGCCCAGCGAAATCACCTTACTCGGTGGCTTGCTTGTTGGTCTAGTTTACGGTGCGGCGGCACAAGTGACGGGCTTTTGTTTAAACCGTGCGCTGCGAGATCGTTTCAGTGCGAAAACACCGAATAACGATTTAAACACTTTAAACGGCAATTTGAGCACTACTTCGACTCAAACTTTAGGTCATACGTTAAGTCACGCACCTGTCAACGGCAATCACGCAACCCTAAAAAACGCCAAATTAAGATCATTTGTCCTAGCCTTGGCAATTGCGATCAGCGGTACACAATGGGCACACCATTCGGGCACAATTGATTTATCGAAATCTATCTATGTCACCAACCAGTTTTCATGGTTTTTAATTCTTGCAGGCGGTTTGCTTTTTGGTTGGGGCATGATGTTGGCACGCGGCTGTGGGGCACGCTCGTTAGTGCTGTTAGGGCAAGGCAATATGCGCTCTTTGGTGGTGGCATTATGCTTGGGTATTTCAGCATTTATGACCTTAACGGGTCTGCTTGGGCCACTACGTAGCGACATTGCAAGCGTCACCACTGTCTCAATACCTTGGGCAAGTTTGCAACAACGCTGGGGTGCCCCGTTTGTTGTTTTAGCCTTATTGTTTTATGTTTTTAAAGACCGTGGCTTTTTAAAGCAAAGCCGTGATCTTTGGGGTGGCATCATCGTGGGCTTAATGATTGTGGCGGGCTGGTTGGTCACAGGTTGGTTGGGTTTTGATGAGTTTGAAACCAACGCACCGGGATCAATGGGGTCACTCACCTTCGTCGCCCCCATTGGTATGGCAATTCAATATGCCATGATCTCAACGGGTTTGAGTTTAAATTTCGGGGTGACGGTTGTGTTCGGTGTGGTGGTCGGGGCCTTTGTAGCAGCCCGAGTAACGGGCACACATAAATTTGAAGGGTTTCGTAGCCCTGAAGAGATTCGCCGCTATATCGCAGGTGGGGTTTGCATGGGCGTAGGTGGTGCCTTAGCCATGGGCTGCTCAATTGGTCAAGGTTTAACCGGGTTGTCTACATTGTCTTATGTGTCAATGATAGCCGTGTCGGGTATTGTAGTAGGCGCGCGGTGGGCTTTGCATCGCGGGCATTAAATACGATGAGGCTCGATGATGAAAGCGTTGCATTTAACGCAAGCGTTTAAATTGAATTCAATCAGCCGACCAGGCGTCGGTTTTTTGACTCTTTTTATTGCTTTAATCATGCTTTTGTTTCTTACAGGCTGCAGTTCAGTCAAGCTAGCCTATAGCAGCTCACCGGCACTGATTCAATATCAACTCGACAGTTACCTTGATTTAAACGATGCGCAAGAAGCCACGTTAAAAGAACAACTGCAAAAATTTAAAGCTTGGCATGAGCAAAATGCCTTGCCGGTTTACGCCCAAACGTTAAAGGCTTGGCGTGTGGAATTAAAAACTGGCAAACAATTTACGGTTGACGATATTTTACAAAAGCAAGCCGTGTTAGAGGAAGCCTTAATGGCGATGGGTGCCCAGGCGGCTGTGCGTTTGGCACCGCTACTAGTCACCTTAACCCCTGAGCAAAGGCGACGTTTAAGCCAAGAGTTTGCAGAAAAAAATGCTAAGTATCAAGAAGAGCAAGTGAAAGTGGCCGTGACCCCAAAGGGTCAAGAAGAAAGACTGGAAGAAGTGATTGATCGCTACGAAGATTGGTTGGGCGACTTAACACTTACACAAAAACAGATGACTAAAACGTGGCTTGATAACCGAGGCCGCATGGTTGCACTGTGGGCACAAGAGCGTATGGCACGCCAAGAGGCTCTTCTTGACCTCATACAAGAGTCGCAAGACCATGGCTCGGCCGAACGCGCCGCGCAAGCGTTACAAGCGTATTTTGTGAGTTTAAGCAATTACCGAGTGGCTGACATTCAGAAGTTAAGCGTTGAACGGCGTGTACAGTTAGCGCAATTAACCGCTTCTATTTTGAACTCAATGACACCCGCACAACGGCGCATGCTTGAAGCTAAGTTAACCGATTATGCGAACGATTTTATTGAGTTGGCTAGCGCAAAATAAGTATAATTTATTGTGTTTTAAGTTTTACGTTGGTTAGGCTTACGATACCGGTTATAACCCCACAAATACTGAGCTGGTGCCAGACGAATGGCGCGCTCTAAATTTTGATTCATCAGGGTGAGGGCCGCGACGGGGTCTTCGGGCCAAGGGGTCGGTACTTCCCAATATTCCATTTTACAAAGCGTTTCACCAGGCTGTCGCACCACGCACAGCATGATGACGGGTGCACCTGTCATGGCCTGCAACCGATGAACTAAGCGCATGGTGTAGGCGTCTTGACCAAAAAAAGGCACCCATTCACCTTCACCCTTGACCGGCACTTGGTCAGGTAACAGACCGACGGTTTGCCCACGCAGTAGCGTTTTGACCAACGCCCGCACGCCCGAGGCGTCGGCAGGTACAACTTTAAGTTGATCGAGCGTGCGTAACGATTTAATAAAATCGCGCAACCACGCCACACGGGGGGGCTTAAATAAGACGGTTGAAGGGTGACGAGCACTAAACAGTGAACCTAACAATTCATAGCTACCCAAGTGCGGTGACAGCAGTATCAGCCCTTTACCTTTGGCTAGCAGTTGGTCAGCCAACGCCCAGTTAATGGGTTGGGTATGGGCGGCGACACGCGCTGACGACCAATCACGCCACCAATAAGGCATTTCTAGAAACATTTGACACACGTGCCGCATAGCATCGCGTGCGATGTGTTGACGCTCAGTTTCGTTAAGTTCTGGAAAGGCAATGGCAATGTTTAATATGGCCCGACGTTTGTAGCCACCCGGCAACGCCCACAACAACAACCCCGCCCCCGTACCCAATGACCGTAAAAACGTTAAGGGAAGCACACCCAAACAGGCAAAAACGGCTTTAGCAAACCAAGTACCTAAACGCGTTGATAAGGGTGATGAAGAGGTCATGTTGTGAATAAATTATATGTGTAAACAGATACTATAGAACTCGTACGTTATGAAACTCGTACATCATGGAACTCATACTGATGCCCAGAAAGGGTTAACACTTCTCGCATGATGACTATACATTTTAACGGTAACAGTTTTCAAACAAAAAATAACGCTCAACCCAATGGAACCCAAGAGAGAGCAACATACTGGTGCTTAAAAACCGAGACGATTTTATAACTGAAAATTACCGTTATTTGACCCAAGCGCAAGCTACAGGCCGGGAATAAGTATGGACGTCGTTCTGATTGGTGAAATTCCCGCAGCCCTCATGTTCATTGGGGTCATTGGCTGGGCACTACATTGGCTTTATGGCCAACTAAGTGTTGGTAGCGTTGCAAGTGTTGACCATTGCCATGCTGTTTATCTTTCCTGAAATTGTGATCTGGCTACCATCGGTGATTTATTGATGAGGCTTTGCTTCTGAGGCAGCTGCACTTGACTGAAGGGCTTGCACCATCTGCTGTTCAGTTCTATAAAACTTTATGTTAGGTGCATAGGCGCTGAGTTTTGCACGCTTTAAAGTATGTTCAACCGGGCTTTTCAGGCCGCATATGCTAAACGTTATACCGCTTCGATCAAGCTGCATGGCAAGTTTAATTAAAGCGTCAACACCCGTGGCATCCAGACGCTCAACCGATTGAGCAAATAAGCAAACCTGTTTGGTTTTGGGGTGCTCTGCTAAGTAATTCGCTACCTTTGCCTCAAAGGTAGGTGTCGTGGCAAAGTCTAAACCCGCATCAATTCTAAATGCATAGGTATGCTCGGCTAAGACGGGTAACTGCCATTCTTTTCGGTCGCGTAAGGTGCCATCAGTGTGCAAACCGACTTCAATGATGCGCGGGTTAAGCCGTTGGTACATAAAGTTAGCCAAAGACATCACCACGCCAGCCAATACGCCCCAATATAACTGCGGTGAGGCGACAAGGGTAACGACAAAGGTTGCACCGGCAATGCAGGCTTCTATTTTAGAAAGTTGCCACAAGCGTACAAAGGCCTGCGGCTTAAGTAAACCGATAACAGCCACCAACACAATTGATGCCAACACGGCTTGGGGCACATGGTGCAACACAGGCATGAACACCAGCAAAGCAATGAATACCACCAACACTGCAAAAATACTGGCCCAGCCCGTTTTAGCACCCGCATATAAATTCAACGCTGACCGAGAAAACGACGAGCTGGTGGGAAAGGCACCACTTAAGCCAGAAGCAATTTTAGCGAGGCCTTGACCAATTAAGTCTTGGTTTTGGTTCCAACTTTCGCCTCGGTTTTCACTATCAACCTTGGCGCTTGAGGCGGTTTCTAAAAAACTCACTAAGGTAATGATAAGTGTGGGTACAAAGAGTATTTTCAAAGTGGCTAAATCTAGCATGCGGGGCAAGTAAAACTGCGGTAAATCATTGGGCATCACGCCCACCACTCGGCCTCCATTGGCTTCGAAACCCATCACATATGAAATGCCAGAGGTGATTAACACAACCACCAATACCGTCGGAAAAGTTGGGCGCCAGCGACGGGCGAGCATCAGTATGGCTAGGCTAACCGCACCGAACAACGGCGCCTGCCAAAGCCAATACGGTTGCTGCAGCACTTGAGTCCAACTTCCCTCTAACCCCAAAAATGCGGGAACTTGTGACAGAACGATCAATATTGCAGCAGCTTGGGTAAACGCCATTAAGACGGGACTATTCACCAAATTGAGTAGCCAACCAAATCGTATTACCCCCAATCCCACTTGCAATAGCCCCGACAAAATAGCCAGCCAAACGGCGAGATTAATCCATTCGGCGCTGCCGGGTGTGGCTAGGCCTGTTAAAGAGGCGCTTATAAGCAAACACGACAATGCAGTGGGCCCGACGCCTAATCGAGTCGAAGCGCTAAACAACACGGCAATAAGCGCTGGCAACATTGAAGCGTAGATGCCCGTAATCAATGGCATGCCTGCCAAGGCCGCGTAGGCTACGCCCTGCGGAATGACCATCAACCCAACTGTCATACCCGCCATCGCTTCGCTACGCAACAACCCCGCAGTGGGTCGCGGCCACGCTAGGAAGGGAAAGAACTTATGTAAGCGGTTGGCAGTAGACATAGGGTGATTGTGGTGGTTAGGTACTGATGTGCTCATGCTAGCATGAGGAAAAAGAGCGAAATAAGATGATTCACCAATCTAATCAAATAATTACTCATATATGATTTAATATTAATTATAGATAACCATATAATGGTACTTATATGAAAAATACCTCGCCCCCACCGTTACCCGTTATGCGTACGCTTTCCAACCTTGGTCAGTCTATTTCACTGGCAAGGCGGCGGCGTCATTTATCGCAGCAAGACTTGGCTGAAAGAATCGGGGCATCCGCCAACACGGTACGACGTATGGAAGCGGGCTCAACTGGCACAGCTCTAGTGCACTTTGCCCGAGCCATGCAAGTGTTTGGTGAACTCGATAAACTGAACGACCTACTCGATACGTCACAAGACACGATTGGTTTAGTGCTAATGAATGAACAACTGCCCCAACGCATTCGGAAAACAAAAATCACACCTAAAACGGGTGGGTTTTAATGGCAAATCAAGCTCCGTATAAACCGACAAAGATCAGATCAGCGCTTGATGTTTGTTTAGGGTCAACCGACAAAGTGCTCGGGCGTCTTATCTATGTCAAAGAAGGTGCGAGAGAGTTTTCTCAATTTACGTATATTGAGAAATGGGCATCTGACCCAGAGTTTTTTGATATTTCACCTGATCTCACACAACAACTCGGTTACCAACTGCGCAAGCCGAAGAACAAAGTAGATTCTTGTTTCTTTTTGGCTCTGGCCGATACGGAACCTGACGCTTGGGGTCGCCGAGTGATTGCTCGGGCACACGCGAAAGAAAGAGCCCATAACAGCGCTTTAGCACCTTTAACAGAAATCGATTACATATCAGCGGTTGATGATTTCAGCCGTATCGGGGCATTGCGCTTGCAAAACGATGCAGGGCAGTTTCTTCGTAATGCACCTGAAGGCTCACGTTCAACCCCTGCTTTCATTGAGCTTGAAAAAATACTTCTCGCATCGCGTGCGGTTGAAATGAGTAACGAAACAGCCGAAGACCTTAAATACCTTCAAGGCAAAGGCACATCTCTGGGTGGAATGCGGCCCAAGTGCACTATTCTTGATATTGATGGCGCTTTGTCACTGGGTAAATTCCCCAGCGTGAACGATGAGCGCTGTGTTACCCGAGGCGAAGTGCTTGCTTTGCGCTTGGCAACCTTAGCCGGCATTAACAGTGCCCAGGCAAGGGTTGTGACGGTGCAAAACCAATCGGTTGCCATTATTCGTCGGTTTGATAGAACAACTGAAAATAACCGTATTCCCTACATGTCTGGTGCTACGCTTTTACAGGCCAACCGGGACGAAGAGCATTCATACACCGAATTGATTGACGTCATGCGCTCGCATTGCCAAGACTTTTCTAAAGATGCTCGGGAACTCTGGCGTCGCTTAGTTTTTAACCACCTCATTACAAACGTTGATGATCATTTGCAAAACATTGGTTTTTTATATGTGGCAAACAATCAATGGCAGCTCGCACCCGCATTTGATTTAAACCCATTTCCCGATAAAGACCCTGAATCAAAAACCTGGCTAAGCGAAGACACGGGGCCCATTACTTCAATTCAACAATTACTCAGCCAAGCAAGTCGATTCGAGTTGTCTGAGTCACAAGCAACCGCCATCCTTGCACAAGTTATCAGTGCGGTTAAACGCTGGAAAGAAGTCGCTGTAACTGCTGCAGTGGGTATGAAACCTCACGAGCTAGCTGCATTCACGCCAGCGTTTGAACAAGCGTTTTAATATAGTCTAGGTGACGTGCAAAGTATGCTTCTTTGGATAGGTCAACCTGCTCTGCAGCCATCCAGCTAATCTTGTCGCCCAGCAACCCATATCGATCATAACGGTTCTGGTCGACCAGCGCCCAACCACAAGGCGGTTAATACCAGTGGCACATACGCTACCACCACAAACGTAACAGACTCTTCTGGCCATTGCATACAAGCCCAAGCCAATGGCGCAAGACATAACCCGTTTACTGTGACCACCAACAGCATGACAGAACGTTGGCCAGCATGACGATCGCCCTGCCAGCGGCGAGACAAACGTTGGTAGGCATGCCTATTGTGGGCCTCGTACCATCGCTCGCCACGTAACATGCGGGTAAGTAACGTCACAGTCGCGTCGGTTACAAACACCGCTGCCAGCACGAGCCAAACGGCGTAATTTAACCAACCGGCTTGAACAGAAAGTAGTGCCAGTGCAAACACCATAAATGCCAGCCATGTGCTACCGACATCACCCATAAAGATTTTAGCGGGAGGCCAGTTTACTATCAAAAAACCTGCCGTTGCTGCTGCGACGAACAACATCCATATCAAAGCGGGGCTGGACATTGATTCCGGGTGCGACCATGTCGCCAATGCAGCACCAGCCAGCAGCATAAATACCGCCTGTGTTCCAGCAATACCGTCGATGCCATCCATAAAATTGAATAAGTTGATCCACCACACGCCTAACAGCAGTAAAAGTCCAAACAGAAGCCAGCCTACCACCTGAAACTCAAACCCCACTCTGATTGCCAATGTTGGTAAATCACCTAGTACAAAAAGTAACCCTGCGCAAACCGCCACTTGCGTGCCAAACCGCACCCGAGCAGACAAATGCGCAAAATCGTCGCGAAGCCCGACCGCAGCCAACACGGCTGCTAACCCGAGCACAAAACCACCAAGCCCCCAACCCGAAAACAACACCAAACAAAAACCCGAAAGGCTACCCGCCACCACAATACCCAGACCCCCACCATTCGGGGTGGGGTGCGCATGTGAAGAACGGTCATTTGGTATTTGCACCAAATGTAACGCCTCGGCTCGGTTGTGAACCCATGCTGCCACAGCCCAAGCTATCAGCGAGGTCATGACTATCAGAGCCATTACAGTTGTTATCAGACTCATTGCGGCGTGTCCTTTGCTGTCAAGGCAAACCCGCGGGGTTTGAAACCCAAATCGCGCGTCGCTTCGGCATGGTCAAACACTAAGTCACGATTCATACGCTCAGCCATTGCCGCCGACCAATGTCGATAACGTGAAAAGGGGCGCAACATGGCCACTGCAAAACGAAAAGCCCACAACGGCACGGTCACCAAACGCGCGGGACGGCTTAGCGCCAAAAATACACGCGTCACTAGGTCGCGGTAAGTCAGCGTTTCGCCACCAGAGATGTTATAGGCACAGTTGACAGCAGCCGGCGCCAGCAACGCCGCCACACAAGCTGCCGCTACATCTTCGGCATGAACAGGCTGGCGAAGACCTTGGGCTCTTCCCAGTAATGGAAAAAAGCTAAACCGGTTAATGAAACGCGCGATCTCACTGATATTCTTGTCTCGACCTAGGCCATAAATCAACGTTGGTCGTAAAACAACCCACTCGATGCCGCGTTCCTCAGCCCATGCCTGGACTCTAGTCTCACTATCGATCAGCCTAGCAGCAATATCATTTTCTGCCGCATCGCCAGACCCAACTTTGGTGAATCGGCTAGTAGAAGACAGTGCAACCAAACGCTGGGCGCCACTAGACTCGATCATAGAAAAGTAATCTGGCAACACCCATATGGGCGCGACACAGAGCCAATACGGCGTTATTTCCACATCATCTCTAGACATTTGCCGATCTGCAGCATCAGTCGACAAAGCTTGCCAGCTGATACTCAACTCATCGCGTTTCTGGCACAATTGCGCCTGTCGCGTGCAAGCTAAAACATGCCACCCCTCAGCATGAAGTAGCGGCAACACGCAACCACCAACCAAGCTGCTTGCGCCTAAAACGCCGACACGCATCTTAGCCACGAATTCGCCCCAAGCTGGCCAGCCAACGCCGCACGGTCAAATAAACTGCCGCTAGGCTAAAGCGTAACCAAACCCCAACCGTCACCAGCCACATTAACGCACCAGGATACTGATGGCGAAAGAATTTTCCGTAAAACCGCACCATGCCCTTGTGTTTGTGCCACTCTACAAATACACGGCGCGACTGGCTGCAAGCCCCCAGCGCGTGACTGATGCGAGCGTTAGGCACGAACAGAATCTGCCAGCCCTTTTGACGAAAGCGCATACACCAGTCTAGGTCTTCGCAATGCAAAAAATAACCCTCATCCCAAAGACCCACAACCTCCATCGCATCCCGCTTGACCAACATGCATGCCCCAGAAATGGCCTCCACCTTGATAGGATTATCGGGTAAGGGCTGCTTATGCAGATAAAAATCGTAAAACAACTTGGGCCAGCGATTCGAAAAGCGTTGTAAGCCAAAGGCTCTAACAAAAGAACGCCACGGCGTCGGCACGGCCCGCCGTCCACCGCCTTGTTCTGTACCATCCTCATTGACCAACAGACCACCCGCCATACCCACGAGTTCGCCTGACTGCAAGCCAGCCATCAGTGTGACGATGGCATCTGGTTCAAAAAAACAATCTGGATTCAGAAACAGCAAAAAAGGCGTAGAAGATGCACCAATCCCGATGTTACAAGCCGCTGCAAACCCTACGTTGGTTGAGTTGCGAATAACGCAGACTTGTGACAAATCTTGAAGTATCTCAAGGCTTGCATCGGTTGACGCATTATCGACAACGATGATCTCGATATCTAACGGACAGGCAAGCAAAGAGTCAACACATTTGCGCAAAAGTGAACCAGCGTTGTAATTAACGATGATGGCGGAAAGGGTGTGGCTCATGATTTTCTAATTATTGGCATCAAATGCTTGTCTAGCACGCGCCAGATATCGCCAATTGAAGCAGTGCGGCTTTTTTGGCTCTGTTGTCGTTTACGCCACATCTTCGGCAAACCCAACACGGCATCGCGCTTAGCTTTTAAAATTATACCGCCTTGCCCACGAAGCGAGAAGCTGACGATGCTCACCAGATTTAGTATCACATGCAAAGGCAGCAATAGCCAAAACAACAAGCCAGGCATGTCTTTCACGAAGGTCCATACCAGATTGCGATGGCCGTGATAGACAGAGAAATCGCTGTTTTTTCCCCCTGTTGTGCCGGAGCCGACATGATGCACCACAGAAAGCGGAACATATAGGCACCGATAATCAGCCAAACGCAAACGAAAACCTAAGTCAGCATCTTCCACATAGCAGAAGAAATCATCATCAAAACCCCCGACTTCGAGCAATGCGCTGCGGCGATATAAAGCTGCCGCAGCACAAGGAGAAAATACTTCGCACTCATATTCAGCCAGAATAGACGCAGCAATGCCATGCCCCGTTCGCCACATCAGGCCGCTCATGTGGTAAGTATCCCCCGTACCATCGAGTACCGTTGGATCGGCCGCGTTAAGCAGCTTGCTACCGAAAAAATCAAAATTTTGATTACGTTGCGCCGACAACAAGTATTCTTCCAGCCAACGCGGCTCGGGAAAAGCATCTGGATTTAGCAATGCAATCCACTCAGAACCCTCAGCAGTAGCATTTATTGCAATATTGTTGCCGCGCGCAAAACCAGTGTTGGTATTTTGTGCCAACAGCAGCACCGAAGGAAAACGACGCACTATGTCGAGTGAGCCGTCTGTGCTCGCGTTGTCAACCAGAATGATTTCATACGGTTTAACCGTCTGAGCCAGAAGGGCCGTGAGGCATCGTTCAAGGAACTGTTCACCGTTCCAATTGACGATAACAACCGTAACTTTCGGCCAAGTTTTTTTTTGCGAATTGCTCAAGCGTTCTCCGACGTTGTTACCGTATCACTCAACGGCGGAACCCCGGCGCGCCATCCATAAACATACACCTCATTTTGTGATGCAGTAACAAGATTAAAAGCATTATTTAAAAGGATACGATCTCTATTTAAAGTCGTATCAACTCAGCAAGTGTAACCATTTTGTACAACAAAAAGCATGCAGTTTTCCCACTGCAAGGACAAGCAGGGCTTAAGCTTAATTTCATCTCGGACACAAATTAAACACGAGGTGGCCAGGCCAAGCTGAAGTCTTCGTAGTCAAGCGTGAGGTTTGGGCTGTAAGCAGGATCAACCAATAACTTTTCGCCCCAACGCCCTTTCATTTTTTGTACTTCACTTGCAAACAGGGCTTGTTTGTCAGGGGTGTCATTTTGACCACGCGAAACTGATTCGTGATGAATCATCTCAGCGCATGGTGTCCAAACATTGCGGTAGCCAGCCTCTTTAATACGCAGACAGAAATCGACGTCATTAAACGCCACAGCAAAGTTCTCGTCCAAGCCATTTACAGCCTCAAAACAGCTACGACGAACTACAATACAAGCTGCAGTCACTGCACACAGGCTCTGATGAAGTACTGATCGTTTGAAATAACCGGACAAGCCTTTTAGTGCATATTTATGCGAATGACCAGCCACGCCACCCAGGCCAACAATAACCCCGCCATGTTGCAGTCGACCGTCAGGGTACCAAAGGCGCGCACCCACACAGCCAATTTCTGATTGCACTGCAAATGACACCATTTCTTCAAGCCAATCAGGCGTAATAATTTCAATATCGTTGTTCATCAAGCACAGCAAATCGCCGCGCGCAACTTTTGCACCGCGGTTGTTTAGTGCCGAAAAATTAAACGGTGAGTCGTCTCGAACCACCTTAACTCGGTCAGCAGGCAGACTCGCAAAAAAATCTGCTGTAGCGGTTTCCGAACTTCCGTTGTCAATAATGATTATTTCAAAAGCTGGATAAGTGGTAAGCCGAAAAATAGATTCAATACAGGTTGACAACAAGTCAACGAGATCCCGTGTGGGAATGATCACACTCACCAAAGGCAAGGGATCAGGTAGTACAAACCGTACTCGGTTGAATTGAGGCGCCTCTGGTGCAGCGGTTACCACTGCGGCTAGGCCACGCCTTTTTAAGTGTTCGGCTACAGCAAGCCGCCCAGTGTCAGCTGCATAATTTTTCTCATCGGCAGCTAGAGCTGTACTGCCTGGTATGGCACGCCAGTGGTACAAAACACGAGGTATGTGGACAACTTGTTGTGGGTTAAGTTGCTCAACTGCTCGCAAGACTAGGTCGTAGTCTTGAGCTCCCTCAAACCCCAGTCTAAAACCGTTTAAGGTTTTAAGTAAATCACTTCTGTAAACACTCAAATGGGAAATCATGTTTTGCGCAAGAAGCAATTCAAGATTAAGTTCGCACTTGAAGTAAGGGGCAAAACGTTGCCCCTTAGCATCTAATTTATCTTCGTCCGAGTAGATTAAGCCAGCCTCTGGATTTTGATTGATGGCATCCGCAACCCAAAACAGGGCATGTTCGGTTAGTAAATCATCATGATCCAGTAGCGCAACCCATTGCCCAGACACCAAAGTAAGCGCACTGTTAGACGCTGCAGAAATATGACCATTTTGTTCGCGGAACACCACTTTGATACGTACATCTTCTTTGGCATAGCGCTCCAATACAGTTCGCACTGCTTGGTCTGTAGATGCATCATCAGCAATGCACAATTCCCAGTGGGGGTAAATTTGATTGCGCACTGACTCAATGGCTTCAGTCAACCAATGAATGGGTGTGTTGTAGGTGGGCATAACCACAGAGATTGTTGGTCTGTTTTTAAACAACTTAATTCTGCTGCGCATAATCGTACGGGCTTCGTCTGTCAGCGTGTCGTAGCGGCGAACCCATTCAACATAGTCGTTTCGATCAAATGCGCCTGAGCCAACAGAAGGTGTGATTTGACTCGCCATGGCTACGAATTTGAATCCACGCTTGAGCCCTGCCATGCCTTCACGCTGATACAAGCGTGTTACTTTTTTCAAGGTATTTTTAAAACCACCGCTACGCATAATCGCTTGTGGCACTAACTCAGCAACGCGCTTGGCACGCCTAGCTTGATGTGCAATAAATCGCAATGGCTTGAAAATTTGCCAGCTAGTTGAGCTATAGATTGCATCGATCAAGGCATCACGATTTGCAATAATGCTGTTTAAATTGCCTATTTGGACTTCCTTGTCATAAACAGACTGGCTCAGTGTGACGATCTGTCCGTCACGATCCAACATGGTTTGGTTCAGGCTAACAGCTTGCTGCTTAAGCTCGTTTAACTCAAAACGTTCCAATTGCCGTGAACCCAACGAAGTAAAATAACTTACCAAACTTTGCTTTTCGGGTGAATTGGGTTGCAGCCAATCCAGTTTTTTACCATCTGGTACATTGTTTAGTTGCAACACTCCAAGCCCATGCGAATGCACAAACTCTACATTATTCGGATAACGTGCTCGCAGTTCTTCCCAAAGTTTCCACACACCAAAATTACGCTCACGAACATTTGTGTCGTGAAACATGACAACTGCACCAGGGGCAAGTTTTGGCAGCCATGTTTCAAAATCATGGCGAACCGCCTCGTAAGTGTGCAGCCCGTCAATGTGCAGTAGGTCTATTGACTCATCCGCAAAATAGGTTGAAGCATCATCAAATGTCATCCGCAACAGCTGAGACAATTTGGCATAGTTTTCCTGATTATATGTATTAACTTTGGTAAAAATCTCGTCAGTATATTCACCAGCATGTTCATCGCCCTGCCATGTATCAACGGCATAACATTTTGTTGAAATACCTGCTTCGACAAATGATTGGCAAAACGCAAAATAGGAATTCCCACTATGGGTGCCCAACTCAACAAATATTTTGGGTGATACCTCTTGGCTTATCCACGCTGCAAAAGGCAAATGCCCAACCCAGGCATTCGGAAACTGAAGGAAGTCTGGGCTAAATGATGCTGTTGTAATTAATCTGTCTGTAATCATTTTATAGTTTCTAAATTTTGTAGCTTTAACTCAAGCATTGGAATGCCTATCAAGCCAGAAACAACAATGCTCGATTCTTATTTAAACAAGACGGCATCGTGTATCAAGTGATGCTGTAATGGCGAGAGGGCAGCAACGGCAAATAAAAAAGTTCGGTTAAGCAAGATATCTCTTATAGCGCAAACATCACTTATTAGTACATAAAAAAACTCAACTTTACTGATTTAATGTCAAAAGCTAGGGGAATAACTTAAGCTACCCCCAACCACTTTTCATAAAAGTGGTTTGTATCATTCGTAATTTGTCTCAAACAACCCTATAAGCTCATTAATGGCGTTGAGTTCAAAATTGAAGTGCAACACTAACCTTGAGGGACCGTGTTGCGATGAATACCAAATACAAACATCTTAATTGTGAAGAGCGAACATTGATTCAGTTAAGCCTTGAAAGAGGTTGCACCCTTCGGGCCATTGCCCTTAGCTTGGATCGAAACCAAAGTTCTGTAAGCCGAGAGCTGTCGCGTAACGGGTGGTGTAACCCTAAAGCGGTTCATACTAACAAGCCTGTTCGTCCAGTATTGGCTGGTGGTTATCGAGCCGCACCTGATCAGCTCAGGGCTCACACGGCTCAAACGACGGCCCACAAGCCTGCTCGCTTGGCCATCCCTCGGATCTCAGCCGAAGAATGGTGGCAATTAATGAAGCTTGGTAGCGACTCAGCGGACGAACGTCGAGTGTGAGTGGTCCGATACGAGCACAGGGGCTGTTCTGGCGACTTTTACAGGACCTCTGCGAGAGAGGCCCTTGTTCAACTACTCCACCGTCACACTCTTAGCCAAATTCCTTGGTTTATCAACATCTGTGCCGCGGGCGCAGGCGGTGTGATAAGCCAGCAACTGCATGGGAATGGTATGCAAAATGGGCGATAGCATGCCGCTGTTGTCGGGCATGCGAATAACATGCATGCCTTCGGCAGCGACGATGCGGCTGTCGGCATCGGCAAACACATACAGCTCACCACCCCTAGCACGCACCTCTTGCATATTTGATTTGAGCTTTTCTAATAAGGCGTCATGCGGGGCCACAATGACCACGGGCATATGCTCAGTGACAAGCGCTAAGGGGCCATGCTTAAGTTCGCCGGCTGGGTAAGCTTCGGCATGTATGTAACTAATTTCTTTCAGCTTCAATGCGCCTTCTAAGGCGATGGGGTAGTGCATGCCTCGGCCGAGAAACAGAGCGTTTTCTCGTTTGGCGAAGTATTGCGACCACGCAATAATTTGGGGTTCAAGTGCTAGTACAGCTGAAATGGCAACGGGCAAGTGGCGCAAATTTTCTATGTGGCGTTGAACCTGCTCGGGTGTTAAGCGCCCTTTTACTTGCGCCAACGTCAAGGCCAACATAAACAAAGCCGTTAACTGAGTGGTGAAAGCCTTGGTTGAAGCCACACCAATTTCAACACCGGCATGGGTTATGAATTTAAGTTTGCATTCGCGCACCATGGCACTGGTCGACACGTTACAAATGGTCAAGGTTTGCGTCATACCCAATGACTGAGCATGCTTAAGTGCCGCTAAGGTGTCGGCTGTTTCACCAGATTGCGAAATGGTAACCACTAAAGTGCGTGGGTTGGGCACGCTGTCGCGATAACGGTACTCGCTCGCAACCTCAACCTCAAGCGGCATTTGGGCAATAGACTCTACCCAATATTTAGCGGTTAAACCGGCATAATAACTGGTGCCACACGCTAAGATTAATACTCGGTCTATGTTTTTAAAAACATCTTCAGCGCCTTCACCAAACAGCATAGGGCTGATGCTTTTAATATCATCAAGGGTGTCAGCAACCGCACGGGGCTGCTCAAAAATCTCTTTTTGCATGTAATGACGGTAAGGCCCCAACTCGGCTGCACCAGTATGCACATGCACCGTTTGCACAGCACGATAAACGGCATGACCTAAAGCATCAACCACGGCAACATGATTGATTTGCAAGTCGGCCACGTCGCCGTCTTCCAAATACATAATTTGGTCAGTTGTACCGGCTAAGGCGAGTGCATCTGACGCCAGAAAATTTTCATGTTCGCCACGCCCGATGACTAATGGTGAGCCTTGACGCGCAGCCACCAAACGATAGGGTTCATCACGACAAAACACGGCAATGGCGTATGCGCCTTTTAACTGCCTAGAGGCCTGCTTAACCGCTTCAAACAAGTCACCTTGGTACAGATGATTGATTAAATGAGCGATCACTTCTGTATCAGTTTGGCTCTCAAACACGTAACCGGCTTGAGTCAACATATCGTGCAGCGCTTCGTGGTTTTCTATTATGCCGTTGTGCACTAAGGCAATACGCGGCTGCTTAGGGTCAATACCCGAGAAATGTGGGTGAGCGTTATGGGTAACGGGTGCGCCATGGGTGGCCCATCGAGTATGGGCAATACCGGTAAAACCCGTTAAGTGTTCTTTTTGCACTTGATCAATGAGTTCGGCCACACGATGGGTACTGCGGGCACGTTTAAGGGTAGCCTCTTGTGTGCCAACTTGTGGCTCAATTACCGCCACACCACACGAGTCGTAACCGCGATACTCAAGACGACGCAAGCCTTCTAATAAAACCTGCACCACGTCGCGTTGCGCAACACCACCGACTATTCCACACATTTTTTAAACCCTAAAACTTGGAAAAAATTATATATAAGACTGCAATTTACTTAGCAGGCATGTTTTACGAACGCCTTGCAATGATAACCTTACCAATGTGAACAGCAATTGACTGTTATTAAATTAAACCGCTTTTTTCTTAACTGGCCGTTGCCAGTTTGCAAGCGTTACCTGCTTGACACGCGATAAGGTCAAACTGTTGGGTGCAGCATCTGTTGTCAACGTGGTACCCGCCCCAAGGGTGGCACCCGCACCAACCGTCACGGGAGCAACCAACTGGGTATCTGAACCAATAAAAGCGTCATCTTCAATGGTCGTGCGGTATTTGTTCACGCCATCGTAATTACAAGTGATGGTGCCAGCCCCGATGTTGACGCGTTGACCGATGTCGGCATCACCAACATAAGATAAATGGTTCGCTTTACTGTCTTGGCCTAAATGTGTATTTTTGATTTCCACAAAATTACCAACATGACTGCGGTCACCTAAAACCGTACCAGGACGAATGCGGGCATAAGGGCCAATACGAGTATCTGCACCCACTTGTGCATCGCTCAAGTGGCTGTAGGCTTCAATATGTGTGCCAGGGCCAATTAAAACGTTTTTAAGTACACAATGGGGGCCTACTGTGACGCCATCTGCTAGCTGCACGTTGCCTTCGAACAGGCACCCGACATCAATGGTGACATCGAGACCACACTCAAGCGTGCCGCGAACATCAAAACGGTTCGGGTCTAATAGCGTCACCCCCGCGTCAAGTTGACGACGTGCCTGCTCGGCTTGCCACAATCGCTCTAAGGCCGCCTGTTGAGTACGACTGTTAACACCAAGGGTTTCATATGCACCCTGTGGTTGTACCGTTTGAATTTCAATGCCTTGCGCCACGGCCATGGCCACAATATCGGTTAAGTAGTACTCACCTTGTGCATTACTATTATTTAGTGACAGTAGCCATTTTTTTAAATTATGGGTACGGACCACAAGCATGCCAGTATTCACTTCTTTAATATGTAGTTGTGCCTCGGTGGCATCTTTTTGTTCAACAATTGACGTCACCCGCCCCTGTGCATCACGCACAATACGGCCGTAGCCAGTTGGGTCACTGAGGGTTTCAGTCAATAGAGCTAGACCTTGGCGGGCAGCGTCTTGCAAGCGAATTAGCGTGTCAGCCTGCACCAGCGGTACGTCGCCATACAGCACCATGGTGAAGCTGTTGGCATCTTCACCTAAAAGTTGATCATTCGTTTGACGCACGGCATGGCCAGTACCCAACTGCTCAGTTTGCAACACAAAACTGATGGGGGGTGACGAACCCACGTAAGCTTGACGAATGGTGTCGGCACCGTGGCCGACCACCACCATCAACCGATCAGGTGAAAGGGTCTGCGCCGTATGTAACAAATGCGACAACATGGGTTGACCAGCAATGAGGTGCAAAACCTTAGGCAACGAAGATTGCATACGTTTGCCCAACCCTGCTGCCAAAATGACGATATTTAACATAGTGTGTTCAAGTTGACCTATCGGTCGTCGAATAGATAATCGTTTATTTTAACGGAATGTGCAGAAGCCCCCACCTTTGCAGATGGGGTTGACCTGACGTGTTCACGTAGACAGGGCTCGGCCAAGCAATCGTGAACTTAAGATTTTGTACCAGAGGGCTTGCTAGGGCTTGGTGCAGCTTTTGAGGTGAACTTGGAAGCGGGCTTAGAGGCGACTTTAGCTGCGGGTTTAGCGTTAGCTTTGGGTTGCGCAGTACCTTTAGACTTTACAGGTTGACGAGCTGCTGTCGATTTTTTGACAGCAGCTTTTTTGGCTGGGGTAACCGATGTCTTTTGAGGCACAGCTTGCGATGATTTGACAAGCTTAGCCGCCGCTTCGTTGGCAACCTGTGTGGCCTCTTGTGTGGCAGTTGCTATTTGCGAAAACTGTTTTTCAAGCATATTCCACCAAGCCTGACCGGCGGGGGGTATGGTTGCACCAGTTGTTTTAGTTTGACCATCGGTTTGAGTTGTTGGTTGACTGGCGGTTTGAGCAGCAGCTCGAGCGGCGGTTGCAGCTGCCTGTTGATTTGCTGCAGCACTTAAGTCTTGATGAGCTTGCGCAGCTTGTTCTGCTTGCGCTTTAGCATTGGCGGCCGACTGAGCGCTGGGCATCATACCTAATGCCGCTTCCAACGGCGATTGACCTGACACGGGGGGTTGAGTGGGTACTTCGCCTGAAGCGGCAGCACTGCCTTGGCTGGCTTGTGCTGACCAAGCCTTTTGCATAGTTTGTGAGGCTTCGTTGGCTTGAGCCCCCATTGCGGCAAACGATTTCAAGGTTTGAATGGTGGCCAATTGCACCTCTAACCCTTGTATCGTACTGGTCAACATAGACAAATTCAGTTTTAACCAGTTCTCAACGACTTTCAACTCACTGATGCGTCGCTCAATGTCTTCTGGGTTCAGCGCTTGGGCAAAGTTAAGGCCACCACCCATGCCACCTATGCCACCTGCTGAAGCATCGCTAGGTGTTTGAGCCGACATACCCGCCATAGCATGGCGCATCATTTCCATACTGGCGAGCAAAGGGTTGTTTGCGGAGTCTGCGCCACCTTGACCAAAATTTGGCATCATAAAGGGATTGAAAGCATTATTCGTCATGATGGGGCTCACTTAATTTTAAAATTGAATCACTAATATTTAGATCATACGAGATTATCTGCGAAAATAGAACCTATGCATATTGATCTGCCGCCTTCCATTCCCTTAAAAGACCTTGAGTCGGCCATTAACTATTGGCGGTCTAAAAGCCCATCGGTGGGTGAAGAGTGTCGTCTTTGCGCCGAAGCCGCGGCCTTGGCAACACCCTACGCTTTAATGATTCTCGGGCACCAAGAAAGCGTTAGCATTGAAAACTTATCTGACACATCACGAGCCGCTATGTTGGCTTGGTACCAAGCGGTTCAACGTGTTTGAACGATAACCGGTGTCATGCTGATAGCAAGCGTTACAGACGTTTAGGTTATTTAAGACCGGGCCCCACCGGGTACACACACCGAAAACCCACGTACACTGCATAAAAATCAGCCGCTTTGTACTGCATGCCATCACGCTTCATTTTCTGTGGCCCGTACCACCAAGAACCCCCTGCCGTGAGCCGATCTTTACCTTGTGCATCGGCCAACCATTCCCAAACATTGGCGCCCATGTCAAACAGACCATTCACACCGGCCGGAAAACTGGCAACGGGTGCGTGTTCTGCCCAACCGTCTGATCCCCCTACTGTATTCGCACCCGAGCCACTTGAACCGGTGGGGTACGCATACATTTGACCCTTTACAAAAGGTGCAGGGGGGTTTGAGCGTTGTTCAGTGTAGGCCGCTTGTGACCATTGCACTTGGGTGGGCAAAGTGCCGCCCTGGTGCTTGCAATAGGCTTGGGCTTCAAACCAAGAAATATGCACGGCTGGCTCTTGCATCGATAAAGGCTTTGAACCGTAAGGGGTACGAAATGTCCAACCTGGTCGTTGTTCCCAACCAAAACGATATTCGTAACCACCACCCTTTTGCTCAGCCTCAGTCACTAGATTGGTTTGTTTAGCAAAGTCAGTAAAGGCTGCAATGGTGACTTCTGTCTGATCTATTGCGAAGGCATCAGGGCCTTGAGCAATGATTGTTTTGGCTGAAAGATTTGATGATGGCACATTTTGAGGCTGCGCTAAACTGCTTGTCATACAAAATGTAAAGCTAACAATTGATATGAAAAGGCAATAACTTTTCATGATAAAACCTATTAATTAAGTGCTTAGATTCATGTAATTTTTGATATTAAAACTTCTCCGGGTATAGCAAGTTATATCTTACGTATTTCTAATTTATTGAGGTGCTCAGATACTTCCATTTAGCTGTTTTTAATTTAGTTTTAATTGGGTTTTAGTTCAGCAACGCCTTAATATCATGCGCAATCGCTGCTGCGCCGGCTTGGTGACTGAGGAGCACTCTTGGCTTACCGTCTTGATCAAGCAAATAAAAAGATGTGCTGTGGTCCATCGTGTAATTGCCACCTGGCAAGGGTGATTTGGCGTAAAAAGCTTTGAATGATGAGGCGGTTTGATTGAGCTGCTGCGGGCTGCCCACTAATCCTTTAAAGTCTGGGCTGAAGGCGGCTAAATAGCTGCTTAATACGGTTGGGTTATCGCGTTCAGGGTCAACGGTAATCATCAATACTTGTACATTTTCAGCGTCCTGGCCAACCAACCTTAACGCTTCGCTGACTTCAGACAAGGCAGCAGGGCAAATATCGGGACATTGAGTAAAGCCAAAAAAAACCAGTTGCAGTTGCTTAGGGTAACTTTTTGCGTCTCGCATGACGCCTGACGTGTCAGGCATCGTCCAGTTTTCGCCTAAATTGGTACCGGTGATGTCGCTGCCTATAAATTTAGTCGGTGAGGGGTCACAGGCTGACAACAAACCAACAGCTAACAAAAGAATCAGGCCATTAATAAGCTTCGTAAAATAGGTTCGAAGGCGTTGAGGCATAACCCTACTCATGGTGTAACAAACCAATGATCAAGTAGTAAGGCTGCAAACAATAATGACAAGTAAATAATGGAATACTTGAACAGTTGCTTAGACAATTCATCACTGTAATTTTTATATAACTTCCATGCCAACCAAATAAACCAACCGCCCAGCAACCAGGCTGAGGCTAAATATAGCCAGCCGTTCATGCGCATCACGAAAGGTAAAGTCGTCGTGGCGAGCAAAGCAACGCTATAGAGCAAGATATGCAAGCGTGTAAATTGTTGGCCGTGCGTGACGGGCAACATAGGTAGCCCTGATTTTTCGTAATCTTTATTACGGTATAGAGCCAGTGCCCAGAAATGGGGGGGCGTCCAGACAAAAATAATTAAGACCAATAACCAAGCCTCAGCCGGCACACTGTCGGCCACTGCAGCCCAACCTAGGGCCGGTGGCATAGCCCCAGACAAACCACCAATCACAATATTTTGTGAAGTGCGCGGCTTAAGAAACATGGTGTAAATAATGGCGTACCCGACAAACGTTGCAAAGGTGAGCCACATCGTGAGGGAGTTCACCCAGTAATACAGCACAAACATACCCACACCACCTAACAGGCTTGACATGGCAAAAACGTGGTGCGAAGCTATGGCGCCTTGTGCCGTGGCGCGCTGTGCCGTTCGCGTCATGCGGGCGTCGACTTGCTGTTCGATTAAACAATTCATAGCAAAGGCTGCAGCAGCCAACAACCAAATACCGACTGTTGCCGCCACCACGGTTTTGAGCTCAGGTAAGCCTGGGGTAGCTAAAAACATACCAATAACTGCGCAAAAAACGGCTAACTGCGTGACTCGCGGTTTAGTCAGCACCCAATATTGGCGGCATATATTTTCTGGTGGGGCGATAGCAGTTGTCATGTATTCATTTTATGCTGACTTAACCATACGTGTTGGCAAATTAACGCTTTAACTCTTTAAGCTGACATACCCTTAGTGCGAGTCGGACGTGCGGGTTGAATACCCGCTGTACGCACCATAAGTGTAATCGTTGCAATGACTAAACCTGCCGCACCCGCACTGTGCAGTAAGGCGATGAGTAATGGCCATTGAAAAAATATGGTGGTGAGCCCAGTGAACAACTGTGCCACCAACAATGCCCAAACCAAATGAGAAGGGCCTCTTAAGGCAGGGTCTTTGCGTAAGTGCCATGCCAAAGTGCCCAAGTAGGCCAAGATCACGAATGCAAAATTACGATGCACCCAATGAATAGCAGTCAGGGCATTTTGTGAAATGGCGTCGCCATTAGACATTTCACCTAGTGCGCGCACCATTGAAAAACCATTTTTAAAATCCATCGGTGGCACCCAACTGCCGTGACAGGTTGGGAAATCCATGCAGGCTAAGGCGGCGTAGTTGGTACTCACCCACCCGCCTAAACCAATTTGCATGAATAGCAAAAATACAGCGCCTGCGACCCATCCAACGTATTTTTTACTTTTGGGTTGTATCGGTAGATGTGTTTTTTCACGGGCTGCCAACCATGTCATTAAGGCAAGCAACGTCATACCACCTAATAAATGAATGGTCACAATGATAGGCATGAGCTTAAGTGTGACGGTCCATGCGCCGAAAGCGCCTTGTATGCAAACTGCAATAAATGTTACCCAAGCGAGTGTTGGGGCTCTACCCAAAATGTTGCGCCATCGCCAAGCCATGACACCTATTGAAAGAATCAACAAGCCCAGTAAGGCACCCACATATCGATGAATCATTTCGATCCAAGCTTTGGGTATGGTGACAGGGCCATCAGGCAACACTTCAACGGCAGCTTTTATTTCGGGCATAGCACCAATTGGGGTGACTTTACCGTAGCAACCCGGCCAATCAGGGCATCCTAAACCTGAATCACTTAGGCGTACAAACACCCCAAAAATAATTAGGTCTAGAGTGATGAACCAAGTTAAAAAAACAATCCTACGATACCGTGCGATTCGTTTTTCTTCAATTGTTACAGGCACTGTGGCAGCATTCAACACGGTATTAACCTATTCTAGAAGAGTGAAGTAATTTACCAATATCTTTACGTAGTTGAATCGGGTCAGTTTCACGGGGATACTGCAAGATTAAATTGCCTATCGGGTCTATCATCCACATGCTTTCAGCCAGGCCTGCAGCGGTTTCAAGTTGACCGAGAGGAACCGGCAAGTAACGCGCCAAGGTAGCGGGGTCAGCCCGCACAATGACGGTACCCACATAAGCATCGAGCACTTTTTGAGGTACGGGCAAATTGTCGGTAACAAACCAAACACGACGAATACGATCAACGTTTTTACCGTTCATGGCATGTGTATTTCTCAGAATAAATAATTTTTTAGCGCATGCGTCGTCGCAACCACCGCTATCGGCAGTAACCAATAACCACTGACCTTTAAGACTCTTTAAGTCAAATGGCTCACCATTAAGCGTCGTCAAAGGCAACTCTGTTGCTGAGGGCATAGGTCGTTGTGGTTCAATCAACTGCCCATAATTTGTGTTGCCATCTGGGCGCCATTGCGGGTTGTAATACACCAAAAGCGCGGCTATTACAGGCGACAAACTAAGTAATAAAACCATTATTAACGGTTTCATGGTGCGCTTCTTAGGCGGCTCGTTTGGCGTTGTGGGTGTTGATGCTTGCTCGACTGATTGTGTCATGGCTTTAAATGTTGAGAAAGGGTTCTATCGATGATCGATTGGTGCTGTATAGATGCATAAAAGTTTACTCACTGTCGCTCGTATACTTTTTAATTCAACGCATACACTCACCTGTTACTTTTCTGACTAGTTTGTATACTGATAGGCATTGCTTTTGTTACTGCCATTCATTATATAAACTTCTATATTTTGGCATGTTTTAAGCCGCGCCATCCTAATACTAGTGCTGCGATTATGGCAATCGCAGCAAAAACAAACCATTGCATGGCGTAACCTTTATTGGTGTCGGAGTCTATGGAAGGCCCAGCCCATTGCCGAACCAAACCATCTGGTGAAGACGAAGTTTGTTTTAATACAATCGGTAATAATTTTAACCCTGTGGCTTGTGCCAACACATCGAGCTGCAAGTTTTGTAAGGTTGGTAATTGCCTTACATCAGCCTCAATGATTTGTGGGGTTTGTGTCTCGTTTTGGGTATTTAGAGTCTTCGTAAACGCTGACAAAGGCGCCATATTTAAGGTGGGGTCAGCTTTTAACTCAAATAAGCGTGGAACATGAGGCGTCATTTCTCCTATAACCTGTTCGAGGCTTGTGGCTGTTTTTATTGATAACTGAAGTGGTTGCTGAGAAGGCAGTTGAGAAACCTTACCGTTTAATAACGCATCGCTTTGAGGCTTTGTGTTCGCGTTTGAAGTCGATGTGACGGTTTGATTAGACGCTACATCTGAGGCCAAAGGTGCAATTAATCTTGGCAACCAGCCTCTGAGCACCAACACAGCACTACCGTCTGTATTGACAAAGGGGGTGGCTACCCAGTAGCCAGGGCGCCCGTCTAGGTTTCGGTTGTCAAGCAAAACCGTAAATTGCGTTGCCCAATGACCCTCGACCTTGGCTGATCGCCAATCAATTAAATCAGCTTGTGGTGTGTTTGAACTGAGTTTAATGGGGAGGTGTGCCCGCCCAGCTTCAATTGACTGGGCAATAGCAATTCTTTCATCAGCCCGACTCAGCTGCCAGCGACCTAATGATATACATACCATCCCCACAATGAGCAACAGTAAGACGCCAACAATAATTTTTTTATGTGAAGGAGGCTTACGTTCAGGGGAGACTACTTCAAATTGGGTCATAGGTGCGTTATGATTTAACGTAAATTCTAAAGGTTCAATATGCGTATTGCTGTCATCATCATATTTTTGACTATTTTAGCGAGCCTCGGTTCAGCGCTTTTTTATTTGATGCGTGACAAAGGTGCGAGCAATCGAACCGTAAATGCCTTGACGGTTCGTATTGGCTTATCAGTGCTACTGTTTATATGCCTATTAGCCGCCAATTATTTCGGCTTAATTAGCGCAACAGGCTTCAAGCCATAATGATGCAAT
>ERZ888423.863-NODE-863-length-29570-cov-42.290158_pt1 | contig 29570 bp, 32 predicted proteins | sample MGYA00520523_ERZ888423 | MGnify/ENA primary metagenome ERZ888423 (study PRJEB32303, sample SAMEA104408611) | aquatic metagenome | biome: Brackish water; feature: Pelagic; material: water | place: Baltic Sea | collected 2014-06-08T10:24:00 | depth 30,27 m ...
CAGTGGGCGAGGGCGGTTCGGCGTCGTCGGTAGGGCCTTTGAAAGTACTATCCGCGTCTTTCAGGTTTGCGTATTTATTATCTGCAAAATCCAGACTTTTCTCTGTCATCATTGACTACGCCGAATGTTGGTGGGCTGAGGTAATGACTGTTCAAGGCTGGAAGCGGACTAGGACAAGCTGGTACCAAGGGCAGAAACCGACCCAAAGCGGCTCTTGATTCATCCAAAGACCTGTGAAAAACGCCGCGAATTTTAAGTTGAAGAAAATAAGTCTCTGTACCTTGCGGGTGGTATGCCCACGCGGCGGTTGAACTCTCTTGTGAGGTGAGATTGGTCTGAGTAACCGCAAATAAAACCAATTTCGGCAATCGGAATCGCAGACTCAAGAAGATACCAACCGGCCAATCGAAAACGTACTTCAGACTTAATATGTTGGTGGCTGAGATTTTCAGCAGCCAGTGTCCTCTGCAAGGTGCGGCGTGACATCGCCAAAGCCGCTGCTGCATCATCGACCGAGACAATGTCAGGCAAACATCGAGCCACATGGTCGCCAGCGGCAAACGCAAAGCGCGACCAGGTTGGCGGCGCTACCTGTGCCCAGGAAACAGTCAGGTCTAAATCTGATATGTTTTCCAGACCACCTTGCCAAGTCAATAGCCATGTGGCCGTCTGACCCTGTTGTACACACTGAAGAACTTGATTTGAATCAGGCTTGGGGTACAGCTCAATATCGGCGGCGATCGCTCTGACAGAATGGAGACCGTTGGCCTCCAGCAAAGCACACAACACACCACACACCAGCAAGTCCTCTGCCGCCAAAGGCGCTGGACCATTGTCTTTGTGGATATGGTTTACTTTCGCCGAAGTAGGCGAGAGCAACAACCATTGGATTCGATGTTTTGAATGGATGTAACGCTCAAGACGCTGCCACCGCACCAACATGGAGGGGGCACTGCGACCTGCAGTTAGTGCAAGATGCGTCGGCTCCATCGCGAAATCGTGTAATCCTCTGCCAAGCAAAGGCAAAATAGCGAAACCTGCTTGTTCAACAGCCGTTTGGACCACTGCTCTTTTCAAATGCAAAGGGACGGTGGCTTGTGTCAATTCTTCGGCCACGTCAGGCAAGCGTAGACCGAGGCCCGCCATGCCGCGAAGCAGCGCCCGCACCATCGCGGCACTGGCGAAATCCTCTCTTTTTGGTCCGTTCAAGATTGCCCTTTCAAATGGCGTTGCAGGTCGCTGGGTTGAAGCGGCAATTGTTGCAGTCGCCATCCAGTGGCTGCCCGAACTGCATTGGCAATTGCTGCGCCAGCGGCCACGATAGCAGTTTCTCCCGCGCCCGACGGTGGCTCGCCGTGATCGACCAGATGCACAGAAAGTCCAGGCAATTGGGTCAAACGCGGAATTGGCGATTCACCAAAGTTTCGGGCGTCAGTGGACCAGCGTTCAACCAACACCATCCCCAAGCCCCAGACCAGGTTGCCCTCGCACTGTGCCCGCACCTGATCAGGATTGACCACTCGGCCGCAGTCGTGCGCACAGTGCATGTGGAGTACGCGAACTTCGCCGCTCGCGGGATCGACCTGCACATCGGCAACGACCGCTGCAAAACTGGTTTTCTTGTAAATGCCACAGGCCACACCACGACCATGCAGCCACCCATTGGCAACCTGCGGTGCTGAGGGCGCACTGGCGACAGCCTGCTCTAGTACACGCTTGAGTCGGGGCTCTTCAATGTGCTGCAGGCGAAATTCGACGGGATCACGTCTTGCCACCCTGGCGCATTCGTCCATCGCGGATTCGATGACAAAAGCGTTGGGGCCAGCCCCCAATCCGCGCCAAGGCCCCGTGTGCACCGGCAGTCGAACCAAGTCAAAACCGGTGCGCTTGGCTTGTGCCTTGTAGGGCAAAGCGGCACCACGGGCCACACCGTCATCGCCTATAAAGTCGGTGATTTTTTGCATCCAAGCGGGCACCACAGCGGCCGTGAAAAGGATGTGACTGCTGGCGAAATCGTGGGACCAATGCGCCAGGCGACCATTTTCGAGTCGCGCGCGGACCCGGTGGCTGGAAGGGGGGCGGTGGAAAGCCTGAAGCATCTCCTGCGCGCGGCTCCACTGCACTTTGACTGGCATCTTAAGTTCATGTGCCAGCACGGCCGCTTCGAGTTCGACTGTGCTGATGGTTTTGCCCCCAAAGGCACCACCTACACGACAGCCGTGGACCAACACCTTGTCCTCATTCATCCCCAGACGGCGGCAAGCCACATCGCGCTGGTAAAAAACGTCCTGTGAGCCTACCCACATTTCAAGTCGACCGTCCGCATGCATTTGAGCCACGGCGACGCGGGGCTCTATGGCGGCGTGTGCTGCTATGGGTACGTCAATTCTCAGGTCAACATCCCACTGCCCCTCGGGTATGGGGTCACTGTGGATGTACTTGTCGCGTTTCATACTGGCCGCCATCCGGCGGTCGATGTCGATCGCTTGCTGTATGCGCTGCGTATCTGCCTGGCCCTGCACAGACCAGCGAGCGTTCAATGCCTGCTCAATCCTGTCCAAAGCCCCGGGGGTTTGTGCCACGATGCCCACCCCTTCACTCGATGCCATCTGCAACTTCTGGCTGCGAACCAGGGCCACAAAGCCTTTCACTTGGCGTGCTGCCGATTCGTCCAGGGTCTGAAGACTGGAAGTTATTTCAGGGGGGACCGCTGCGCGTATCACGCGGCCATAAAGCATGCCTGGCAAGCGTACATCACTGGCATACAAAGGCTTGCCAGTCACCATTTCAAGACCTTGTTCCAGCTGGGGAGAGCGTCCCACCCATTGACCTTGACCCGACAAGGAGCGCAGTTGCTCTCGGGGGAATTCAATGGGGTCCAGCTTGCCGGAAGTCTGCCCGTTCTTTATGGCCTGTCGCAACGTGGCGCAGGCCCTTGCCAATGGCAATGCAAACTCCATGATCGATTCGCTGCCGACCGTTGCACGAACATGTGCGATGCTATCGGTGGCATGCAGCTTGACTTGCAGTTGATCGGAGTTGATGCCCAATTCATCGCATGCGATTTGCTTGAGCGCTGTGGTGATGTTCTGTCCCATTTCGACACGGGGCACGGTCAGCACATAGTTGCCCGCCTGATGGCTGATCCAACTCAAGCCAGCGCGAGTTTCGGGTGAGGGTCGTTTGGGGATGACGGGCAGGCTGCTGCAGCCGGGCAAAAAAGCCACGCTGAGTACGGCCCCCAAACCGCCAAAAAGAAGATGACGGCGATTGATTTGAACGGTCATCTTTAAGCCCTCGTCATTTCTTGTATGGCGATGCGAACTCTGGCTTGGGTTCCACATCGACACAGGTGTCCCGTCAGTGCCTCGTCGATTTGCTTATCACTCGGGCGTGGTGTCCGCTTGATCAGCGCCACAGTGGCCATGATCTGACCCGACTGGCAGTAGCCACATTGTGGGATGGCGGCACTCAGCCATTTTTGCTGCACGGGGTGCAATCCGCCCGAAGAAGCGAGACCTTCGACCGTCAGAATGGTTTTGTCTGTCACAGCAGTTACGGGTGTCAGGCAGCTTCGGACAGGTTCGCCATCGACATGCACCGTACAGGCGCCACACAGTCCTGCGCCACAGCCAAACTTTGTGCCGACCAAGCCCAAGCCTTCACGCAGAACATGGAGCAACGACTCTTCGTGCCATTGTTCGGGCACATTCATCCATTGATTGTTGACGCGCAGTTTCATGACCAGTTTCCGGTGAGTGAAGGAGTCTGTCACTTTAATCAAGACGCATGAAGGGGTATTGAATATGCGCGCCAAGATCCTTTGTCCAGAGCTAGGGCGACGTCCCCCCTCATCTGAGTAGCGGATGGGTGCAGAGTCTGACCCCGGCTGGCCGCTTGAGCCGGGGCGACTCAGCGGTCAGGCCAGGCTATGTCTGAACGGCCTCGTCCTGGGGTAGGCACCCGCGAGGCGGGATGTCCTGTGTTCCGTAATCGCGTCCGCACCCTACCTGTAGCGGAAGCCGGGATAGGCGAACCCGCCGGCGATGCGCTCGCAGTCGCGCTCGCTGACGCCCTCCCGGCGCGCGATCTCGTACCAGCGGGCGCGCACGGTCGCCTCGATCTCGTCGAGGATCTGGGTTGCCGCGTCAGGACTGAGGAGGAAACGCCCGCACTGCGATAGCAGGTTGGCGGCGTTCGCACGCCTGCCTTGGTCGCCGCAGGCGAGCGCGAGGTCGCGACGCTCGAGCGAGGACGGTGACGTCGGCGTCAAGTCGTAGGCGGGTGACAGTCTCCAGCGGTCGTCGACCGCGATGCACGCGTGGTTGCGCGGGTGATCGTCGCTGTTCGAGATCAGTGCGTTGAACGCCATGCGACGGAAAAGCTCCGCGCCGTCCTCGGCGGGACGCGCCGACAGCCGCCGCAGCGCTTCCGCGAGCAGCGGATACGACCAGCGTTCGCGATCGCGGATCGAGTCTCCGGCGCGAAGCAGCGTGAGCGCCGAGAGCATGCGCGCGCGACGGTAGCCGTTTGCGGTGCGCTCCCGATCGAAGCGCTTCACGAGCAGCACGTCGCGATCGCCGATCGTGTCGACGCGCGAGGTCGCGACCTCGAGTCCGCAGGCGGCGGCGAGTTGGAGCATGGCGTGCTCGACGCGGGCGTTGTTCCAGCGATCGGAGGTCGTGTTGAATTTTGCGACCCAGAGCGCCTCGTCGGCCTCGACCACCGCCTTCGGTCGCGCACCACCCATCGAGGTCCCGATCAGGAGGAGTTCCTCGGCCTGCGCCGTGAGCGCATCGTCCGGCGGGCGATCTTCGTCGGCGAGGATCGCGTCAGCCGCAGCCTGCAGCGTCTCGAGATCCACGGTCTGGTTGAAGTCGCGCTTCGGCGCCGGCGGCTCGACAGCGAGCCCGAAACCGAGTGCGCCTGCGCGGTCGTCGGGTGACTGCAGAAGGTAGTCGATCTCGAGGAGCTCGCCTGTATTCACATGCCGCTGGATCACGCGGCGACCCCAGAGGTCGGGCGCCGCATCGCGAAGCGCGCCGAACACGCCGCCGAGCACGCGGGTCTCGTAGGTGCGCGCGGTCAGCGGCAGCTCGAGTGGATCGAGCGGCACAGCCTCGGGCCGTTCGAGGTACTTGCGACCATAGACGAGGCGGCCGAGCGGGAGCCCGCCCTCGTCCGGCAGCCACGTGAAGCGGGCGGCCGGAACGAACGTGGTCTGGCCAGGCAGGACGAGGTAGACGTAGCAGCTGCGCATGGCTCAGAAGTCGTTGTCGGTGTCGCGCGGCATGCGTGTCCGTGCGCGTTCGCGGCGCGCGCCGGAAGCGAGTCCGACCGGATCGAGCGCCGGATCCGCGAGGCTCTTCACGGGCTCGAGCAGGTCGTACGCCCAGAGCAGGGCGAGGTACACCGCCGCCGCGGTGCCGGGCTTGCCTTTCTCCGCATCGAACACGGCGCGCCGGCCGGTGCCGATCTTCGCCGCTGCCTCCTCGATCGTGAGGTTCCGGGTGAGGCGCGCGGTCCTGAGGTTCGCCCCCAGCCGGGTTAGCGCCTGCTCGACCAAGTACGGTGGGGCGTTGAGCAGTGGGGTCTTGATGCGCGGCATGGCTTTATAAAGGACTTTAAGTCTATTAAACGGCTATTTATAGCGTAGCCTGGTATCGTGAAGCTTGTCAAACAGGAAAGTCCGGCCGATCGTGGGTGCCGCCCGCCGCGGTCGGTGAGATCGACGCTGGATTTGGTGAGGGTGCTCGGCACCGTCTGCAGGGTCCTTGACGGTACCCTCTGCGAGGCGACCCCCGGTGCAGCAAACCGCTGCACCGGAGGCCCCATTCGCTGGCTGAGCCGTGCCTGCAAAGGCTACGGCGTCATCAAGAGTCGATCACTTCGGCATGATCACCGAGTCGATGACATGGATCACGCCGTTGGAGGCGGCGATGTCGGTGGCCGTGACAGTGGCGCCATCGACGCTGACCTTGCCGTCCTTGACCGTGATCTTCACGGACTGACCCTGAACGGTCTTGGCCTCTGTGAGCTTGACGACATCGGCCGCCTTCACCGAACCCGCTACCACGTGATAGGTCAGGATGTTCGTGAGCTGGGCCTTGTTCTCAGGCTTGAGCAGGTTCTCGACCGTGCCGGCAGGAAGCTTGGCGAAGGCGGCATCCGTCGGCGCGAACACGGTGAACGGTCCCTTGCCCTTCAGCGTTTCGACGAGACCGGCGGCCTTGAGCGCTGCGGCCAAGGTGCCGAAGCTGCCCGCAGCCACGGCGGTGTCTACGATGTCCTTGGTCGCCTTGGCATGGTCACCGTGATTGGTGGCGAACGCGGCCGGACCGGCAACCAAGGCAGCCGTCGCGAGCGCGAAGACGGCCACAACGGAGCGCGAAGTCGGGCGCCCGGAAGTACGAGATTGAAACATTGGGGAATCCTCATGAGATGACTGAGTTCCGCGGTCACAGAATAGTGGGCGGAACGACATATGACCTTCGGCGTGCTTGATTGGTTCCGACGGATCGGCCGATCTCCGGAGAAAGATCCCGTGCCCACCCCCAAGGGCGGAGTCGGACTCGGAACCGAAGGGACATCACCACCGACCTGCGGGAATCCACCGCTGCGGCCGGGACTTTGAATCCGGCAGAAGGCCCCGGGGGAAGAATCCCGGAGCATTTTCTTTTGGCGACGGTTTTTTCGATCGCTGGGGGCGCCGAGTCGGATCAGACAGGAGTTCGCCTCCGCTCCGTAGTGGCGCCGCGTTCCGTCGTGGCATATAGTCATCGACGACGCGCACCATTCGGGGAGTACTCCCATCATGACGACTGTCGAGATCATCCTGTTCGCGGTCGGCGCATTCCTGCTTGTGGTCGGCTATCGCCGCAGTGATCGCAACAAGATGCTTGCCGCCGCGCTGCTGCTGTTTGCCTCCGCCGCGATAGGCCCTTTCTCCGAGGGCTTCGAGCAGGGCTACGCGGACGGAGAATCCCGTGACCAGTCGGACCTCCCGCGGTAGGGATGGGACGGGAGGCCGGATTGTCGTCGCTCATCGCGGGTGCGATGCGATGACTTTCCTGCCCGACCACCCGAGGGTCATGTTGCGTAAGCTGGGTGCTCTGAACTCCGGCATGGTGCTGCGGCTCGCACGGCTCTACGGCAGTGCCCTGCGGCGACCTGTCCGATGACAGGGATGAGGTGCTTGCTGCTAGCGTCGCTGCTCGTCGGCTGCCTCGCCGCTGCATCCGCCGGCGTCGATGAACGGCCACGGATGCCTACGGCGCCGCTCGAAGTGCTCTTCGTCGGCAACAGCCTCACCTATGTGGGCAACACGCCGGCTGTGTTCGATGCACTGACGAGGGCGAGCGGCCGTCCGTCGTCGAGCGACATGATCGTGCAGGGCGGCGCGACGCTTGCCGATCGCGTCGCTGATGGTTCGGTGGAGCGCGCGTTCGCGCGCAAGCGGTACGCCGTGCTCGTGTTGCAGGAGCGGGGCGGAGATCTCGACTGTTCGGTCGCCGTGGCGGCGTGCCATCGCTCCCGCGAGGCCATCACGGTCCTCGTCGGTCTCGCCCGACAGGCTGGTGCCGCGGTCTATCTGCTCGGCACCTACCAAGCACACCCGTACTTCTCGAAAGAGATCGTGGCCGCGGAGTCGGCAGCTGCGTCCGATGTCGGGATCGGCTATGTCGAGGTGTCCGAGTCGCTACAAAGATATCGGGCGGAGTCGCCCGACATCGGGTGGATCGCACCTGACGGCATGCACCCGGGTCCGGCCTTGACGTTGCTCAACGCCGTGCTGCTGCATCGCGCGGTTTTGGGCGCGTGGCCTCAGCCGGTCGCGTTCACGGTGGGTGCGCCGATCTACGGCACATCCAGCGGTCTCACGCCGGAGGTGCGCGGCGCTGCGGATCCGCCGCCGATCGACACGACGCCCCGCGCGATCGATTGCCCCGCTGAAACGCTCCGCCGCCTGTTGAAATTAGTAGTCAAATCGAACGACATTGCGCCGTGAGCGGGCCGGCAGACAACTCCGGAACCCCTACCGGACTCGGGGCTGCACGAGCACTCAAGAGCGGACTGGCTGCATGGCCGCCCAAATGGCGGGTTTCTACCTACAGGCGACAGGCCGACGGCATTTGGTCCCGCCATAAGGTGCGTTCAAGGAGATGACCCATGATTCATCTCCACATGCCGGTTGCCGTACTGTTGTTGTCCATCTGCGCGCTGCTGACCGGCGCACCGGCGCACCGACGTACGCCGCGTCGGCGACCGGCGCGGCGCCTGCGGATAATCCTGAGATCAAGGCGCTGGTGGACGCCGACCAGGAGGAACGCGCGACCATGCCGCTGCTCGACAAGATGGATGATGCCGCGCGAAGGGAGCATTTCGCGGGCATGACCCAGCGTGACCGCGAGCGTCGTGATGCGGTGCTGCGTATACTGCGCGCCGGCGATGTGAAGACGGTCGCGGATCATGGTCGAACAGCGCTTGTCCTGCAGCACGGCGCCGTAGTGGAGGATCAGATGCTCGCCTTCGCGCTGGCAACGATGGCTGCGCAGCTCGACCCCAAGAAAGAGATCTACCGCTGGCTGTCTGCGGCCGAGCTGGACCGCGTCCTCGTCTGCAAGCAGCGTACGCAGTGGTACGGCACGCAGTTCGTGCCCGACCCGGCGACCGGTCGGCACATGCTCGCGCCGGTGGTCGAAGGTGCCGTCACCGACGACGAGCGTGCTGCGCGTGGCGTGCCGCCCGTCGCCGAGAGCCGCGAGATGGAGCGCAAGATGAACGCGTCGAAACTCCACTAGCATGAAAATTCAGATCGACCAGGTAACACGCTAGGGCGGTCCGTCGTCGGCGACCTTTCCATCCGAAAGAGTGATAACGCGCCTCGCGCTGCAGAACGCGGCCTCGGTCGCGGGGCTGCTGCTCACGACGGAAGTGATGATCGCCGAGGCCCCGAAGGACGACCATGACCACGGACACTCGGCTCCGGGCGGCATGGGCGGCATGGGCGACATGGGCATGTAAGAGGCGCGAGCCTCTGCACGTCCGCCCGACGCGAGTCGGGCCAGAAGGCCCCGGGGGGAGACTCCCGGGGCTTTTTTCTTTGGGGTACGCGGTAAGGCCTTCAGGGCTGCGCAGCGTCGGAGTCTGTTTTACCGACCAGGTTCGTCCGTCGGAGCGAGAGCAAATCGATAGGCATGTTCGTTCAACGCAGTCGCCAGCCCCACGCGGTAGGTGTCGACGTAGACATCGCCGCTGCCGGTCACAGTGAACACACGGAACATCGGGATGTGCCGTGTCTCGTCTGGGATCTTGGTGCGCTCGAGTCCAGGGATGTGCAGATAGTGGACGCCGCCGATCCGCTTGGAGTGCTCAACCCGGTCCATGTCCATATGCAGGTCTCCGGAGATCACCGCAGTAAGATTCGGCTGGGCGGCAACCTCCGCAAATCTGGGGTGGGCAATGCCTTTCTCCGCGTTTTCCGGGTAAACACCGGTTTGTGCGCCGTGCACGATCAGGAAGACCGGCTTCGGACTCGCTGCCCGGATCTGCGCCAGCATCCAATCGATCCCCTCATCATTGAAGTCGCGACTGAAATCAGGAGACGCGTAGATCATCACGACCGGTCCGCGGTCCTGAACATAGCGGCGGCTCGTCAACGTCGCCTTCCCCTCGTTCCACCGATTGGCGAATTCGAGGAAACGCTCTTCGGTCTCGTTGAATTCCTCATTGCCCATGATCGGAAAAAAAGGCAGCGTCAGAGCCTGAAGCACGGGTGTCGCCGCTTCGTACTGAAGGAGTGTTCCCTTGTGAGCGATGTCGCCCACTCCGACCACGAAGTCGAGGCGCTTGCGGGTGGCCAGCGCATTCACATCAGCCACAGCGTTGGACATGTTCGGAAACTCCGCCAGTGGCTTGGGTTCGGCGTCGCCAAGCACAGCGAAACGCAAGGCGACGTCGCTGTGCGTCTCCGATGCCGGAGTGGCGCAGGCAGCAAACATCGAGACGACCGCCAGTGCCGCGAGGATTCGAGCACGGCCGGTGAGGAGTGATGGAAACGGTTGCATAATCTTCTTCCGGATGGGAGGGGGTGTGTCCGTAGGGCGCTCAGCAGCTTAAAATTTTACGCTAGTCGTTGCTGTGACGGCGCGCCTCCGGGGGGCGACAGTGAAGGTCGAGAGCACATTTCGACCAGACGCCCCTCGGTGAGGCCATGGATCCGCCTCACATCGTCACGGGTGAGCGTACGCTGGTCATGAATGCGCAACCCGCGCCGGCAGGGCAGAAAGCGGCGCAACATCGGGTCAGGCTCTTCAGCGCAGAGTCTTCTCGGGATTCACCATCACTTCACGCCCTTTCAACATGAAGTGGAAGTACAGCGTGGGCATGAAGACCGCCTTGAGCAGCCAACCCAACCAAGTAGGCTTGGTGCCCGGCATCAGCCACTGTGGCAGCGAGGGGGCCAGCTTACCGCCATAGCTGAATTCGGCCATGACCACGCGGCCTTTTTCCACCGTCAGCGGGCAGGCACCGTAACCGTCATAGTGGTAGGGCGCTTGCTGGCGGCTGATGTCAGCGAGCAGGTTGCAGGCCACAATCGGCGCCTGCTTGCGCACGGCCGCAGCGGTCTTGGCGTTGGGTGCGCTGCAGACATCGCCGAGGCTCCAGATGTTGGCGTATCTGGCATGCTGCAGCGTGCCTTGGTGCACCGCTACCCAGCCGGCACGATCGGCCACGCTGCTGTTGCGGATGAAGTCCGGCGCGCACTGCGGGGGTACTACGTGCAGCAGATCGAAGCGCTCTTCCACCTGCGTGGGCTGGCCATCTGCGCCGATTGTCGCGAAGGTGGCCAGCTTGTTGGGGCCGTCCACTTTCACCAGCGTGTGGCCGAACTGCAATTTGGCGCCGTAGCGCTCGACATATTGCATCAGTGCCGGCACATAGTCTTTGACGCCGAACAGGACGCCGCCGGCGTTGCAGAAGCGCACATCGATGTTCTTGATGAGGCCTTGCTTGAGCCAGTGATCACAGGACAGATACATGGCTTTTTGCGGCGCGCCGGCGCACTTGATCGGCATGGCGGGCTGGGTGAACACGGCCTTGCCCTGCTTGAGGCCCTGCACCAGCTCCCAGGTATAGGGCGCCAGATCCGACCGGTAGTTGGAGGTGACGCCGTTCTGTCCCAGGGTGTCTTCGAGACCGGGAATCCCACCCCAGTTCAACTTGAGACCCGGACAGACCACGAGACGCTCGTAGCTCAGCTTGGTGTCATCGCCCAGCACCACCTGATTCTGTTCGGGCAGGATGTGGGTGACGGCATTCCGGATCCAGGTGACCTGCTTTGGCATCAGAGAGGCTTCGCTGCGGCGTGTCTTGGCAAGCTTGAAGACGCCGCCGCCGACCAGGGTGAAGCCGGGCTGGTACCAGTGTTCCCCGGATGGTTCGACGATGCTGATCTGGAGCCCGGGTGCACGCTTCAGCAGACTGCTGGCCACCGAGATGCCGGCGGCGCCGCCACCGATGATCAGCAGCGGACAATGCTGGATGACGGGCAGCTCATCAAGGGCGCCAGTCAACTCTCTGATGACTGAGGCGTAACGCGTACTCATGTTGCTGAGGTCGTAGCCGGCATCCTTCGCGGCGGTTATCACATCGGCTTGTGTCTGGCCGGCCGCGATCCGGGCCAAGGCCCACAAGTGCGTGGTGCGGGCACCGCTGCGGCAGAAGGCGTGGATGTGCAGGCCCTCCTGCAGCGTATCGGCAAACGCGCGCACGTCGGCCGCGTTGATGGTGTCCTGCGCCACGGGCACGCTATGCACCTGCATGCCGACGGCCTGCGCCGCCTGCGCCAGCTCGGACCAGGCCGGTTGATCGGGCGTTTCGGCATCCGGACGGTTACAGACCAATACCTGCACTCCCTCGGCCTGCAGTGCGGGCAGGTCAGCAACAGTGACCTGGTCGGAAACGGTGAACAGCGGCGTTAGGGTTCTGGTCTGCATGGCCCGATCCGCATTTCTTGAAAGCGTTCATTGGGATCCTAAGATACGCCACATCGTGGTCCTCGGACGGCAGCAGATGGCCAAGCCCCGCGCCGCCAGCAGGCCGATCAACACAACGCCCCCCAGCGGGCTCGAGGTTGCGATAGCCCTCAAGCGTGGGGGCAAGTAGCCTGACCTGTCGTTGAAATTCGCGCTTCGCGGAGTTGAATCCCCGATCGGACTGTGTTTCCAATGGCGGCATGTTAAAGCTCGCCACGATCCTTGTCCTTTTGTCGTCGGTCATCTTTCCCCAGCAAGCCTTTGCCGATGACGCAATGGCGCGCAACGATGTCGATCCCATCCGATCGGCGACGGAGCAAGCCATAGCGCGCATCAAGCCGGCGCTCGCCCGGATCCACGTCGTCTCCGTCCAGTATTCCCAAGGGCGCGAAGTGAAGCGGGAGTCCAGCGGCAGCGGATTCGTGATCCACAAAGATGGCTATCTCGTCACCAACCACCATGTCGCCGCCCGTGGGACACGGATCGTCTGCGTCTTTTCCGATAACGAGGAGATCGAGGCGACTCTCGTCGGCGCCGACCCTCTGTCCGACATCGCAGTCCTCAAACTCTCCACCGCCAAACGCAAGGAGTTTCCCGTCGTGGACTGGGGCGACTCCGACGACGTCGCCGTCGGTGACACCGTGTTGGCGATGGGTAGCCCTCTGGCGCTCTCGCAGTCGGTCACCCGCGGCATCGTCAGCAACTCCAAGATGACGCTACCGAGCATGCTCCGCCGGCGGGGTGGCGTCTCCATCGACGGCGAAGATGTAGGCTCCCTCGTGCGCTGGATCGCCCACGATGCGCCCATCTATCCCGGTAACTCCGGCGGCCCACTCGTGGATCTCAGCGGCCGCGTCATCGGCGTCAACGAAATCAGTCTCGGCTTGAGCGGGGCGATCCCCAGCAACGTCGCCCGCGATGTGACCGCCCAGATCATCGCCTCTGGGCGTGTGATCCGGAGTTGGTTCGGTTTCGAATTCCAACCGTTGCTGAAGGGGTCCGGCCTCAGCCGCGGCGCGCTGATCAGCGGCGTCGTAGAAGGCTCACCAGCGGAGATCGCCGGATTCCGGTCCAGCGACGTGCTTGTCGAGCTCGCCGGCAGGGACACCACCGTCCGGTTCCACGAGGAACTGCCGCTGCTCAATCTCTCCCTCGCCGGACTACCCGTAGGTGAAGAGTTCCCGGCGGTCGTGTTGCGGGACGGTAAAGAGATCCGTCTGAGAGTGCGATCCGCTGAGCGGGAACCGTCCGAGTCGAGGCAGCGCGAGATCAAAGAACTGGGGTTGACCGCTCGGAACATCTCGTCGGTCGCGGCAAGGGAGCGGAGGTTGGAGAGCCGCGATGGCGTCCTCGTCACGACCACTCAGCCCGGCGGCCCCGCCGGCGCCGCAAAACCGAACCTCCAGACCGGCGACATCCTCACGACCATCGCCGGTCAGTCCGTCGCGTCGCTGGATGATCTCGTTACCATCATCGCGAAGTTGACGGGCGCAAGCAGGATGCCCGTTCCTGTCGTCATCGGATTTCGGCGGCGCGATGAGCATCTTCTCGCCGTCGTCCAAGTCGGTATCCGCAGCATGGAAGATCCGAGCATCGAAGCTCGTAAGGCCTGGTTGCCGGTCGTCGTCCAGGTGATCACCCGTGAGCTCGCGAGCCAGATGGGCACGCCGGGTCTCACGGGGGTACGGATCACCAAGACTTATCCGGGTGCGCCGCCGGCGCTCCAAGTCGGCGATCTGATCTCGGAGATGGATGGCGAGAAGATCCTTGCATCGCAACCGGGCGATGAGGAGGTGTTCTCGAGCCTCATCCGTCAACGCCGGATCGGCGATCGTGCGGAGCTCACCGTCCATCGTGCGGGTCGGACGCTCAAGGTCGCCGCGGAGCTCGTCGCAGCCCCGAAGGCTGATCGGGAGATGCCTCGGTTCCAGGATGTCAATTTCGAGTTCAGCGCGCGGGACTTGAGTTTCTTCGATCGCGCACGCGAACAGCTTCCTGACGACATCCGGGGCGCGCTGGTGTCCGAGGTCAAGGATGGCAGCTGGGCGGCACTTGGAGAGCTCCAGGTCAACGACATCATCCAATCTGTAGCGGGCAGGCCGATCGCCGACGCTGACGCGTTGGCGGCGGCCATGAGCGCGCTCGTCAAACAGCGGGCCGACCGCGTTCTGGTCGTCGTCCGCCGCGGCATCCGGACCCTGTATCTCGAACTTGAGCCGTCATGGCGTGATGGCGGTTGAGCGGGGTGCGCAGCACGGATCTCCCGTGCGCGCCGGGCACCGTACGGGTTCACTTGGGCCATGACGCAGACCATCGGGGAACGCTAATGAAGATCATGCTATCCGCACTTGTCGCCCTGACACTGGTGGGCGACCTTTTGGCTGCCGACGCCGCCGCCGTCGGTCGGGAGGTCCACGCGAAGAACCAAGAGGCCATCGTCACCATCAGGTTGGTCGTCAAAAGCACCATGACGCTGGGTGGCAGTGCCAGAGAGAGCGAATCGAAGATCGCGACGGTCGGTACCGTCATCGATCCCTCAGGTCTCACTGTCGTGTCGCTCGCGACCATGGATCCAAGCGTGTTCGCGAGGATGGTCCTTCGCTCGATGCGGCAGGGGATCTCGGCCGACAGCGAGTTCAAAGACGTCAGGATCGTCTTGGCCGACAACACGGAGTTGCCGGCGACGATCGTATTGCGGGATCGGGATCTCGACGTCGCCTTTGTACGGCCTGTGGAGAAGCCTGCCAGAGCTCTCGCCGCCATCGATCTCACCAAGGCGCGTGAGCCGCGCTTGCTTGATGAAATCATTTCGCTCAACAGGCTCGGTACGGTCGCCAACCGCGCGGTCACCGTTTCGCTGCACCGCATCGATGCGCTCATCGAGCGCCCGCGTCCGTTCTACCTCCCGAGTCCGGGCGGCTATTCCAGCGGCGGTTCACCCGTCTTCGGTATGGACGGCGCTCCGATAGGGATCATCCTCATCCGTAGTGCCCCGCCCGATGGCGAAACCGGTATGGGCAGCACGCCGTGGAGTCTCGGCAGTCTGCCCGTCGTGCCGGTCATCGTCCCGGCCGCCGATCTCATCGAAGTGGCCAAGCAAGCGCTCGAGGCTGGCCGTTGACGCGTGAAGCGAACAGCATGGTCGGGAACGCAGAGAGTCACGGCAGGGTCGTCCACGAGGCCCGTTACGTCCTCGGCACCGAGCAGGCCGAACTGCACCGTCTCGGTCTGCAGCATCAGGTCTGGTCCGCGGAAGCGCGGCGCGGTTGGGAGTTGGGCGGTTTTCGCGCCGGCCACACGCTGCTCGATCTCGGTTGCGGGCCCGGGTTCTGTACGCTCGAGATGGCCTATCTCGTCGGCGCGCAAGGCAAGGTCATCGGCGTCGATTTCGCCGCCTCGTACATCGATTTTCTGCGCAAGCAGTCCGATCTGCATGGTCTGAACATCGACGCGCAGCACAGCTCGTTCGAGGACATGCAGCTCGGACCGCAGAGCCTCGACGGTGTGTTCTGCCGTTGGGCGCTCGCCTGGGTGCCGGACCCCGAGGCCGTGCTCGCGAAGGTGAAGACCGCGCTCAAGCCCGGTGGCCGCATGGTCATCCAGGAGTATTTTCATTGGCCGCTGTTCCAGACGGAACCGCGGTTCCCGGCGCTCACCAAGGGGATCGCTGCGGCTTATCGCTCCATGAAAGAGCAGCCGGGTGACATCGATGTCGGCAGGCACATCCCGGCGATGGCTGCCCGCGTCGGCCTAAAGGTGCTGCACACGCGCCCCATCGGCAAGCTCGCCGCGCCCTCGGAGCTCACCTGGGAGTGGCCCCGCTCGTTCCTGCGGATCTATCTCGCGAAGGTCGCCGAGCGCGGTCTGCTCACCACCGACGAGGCGACCGCTGCGCTTGCCGACCTCGATCGGCTGAGCGCGATCCCCGAGGCGCGCATCCTGTGCCCGGTGGTGATGGAGACCGTGCTCGAGGTCTGAGCGGGCACGGAACTTGTCGCGGTCCGCGCGGTCTTGGAATAAAGGCTGAGTTCAGCGCCGTCTAAGGGGGGATGCCATGCTCTTTCTGATCTACGGCGCCATCGGTGCCATTCTCGCGGGTGCCAGCTCTTTCGCGGTGAACCGCTCGTTTGTCGCCTCGGCGCAGATCGCGGGGTTCGCGTTCGTCGTCCTCGGACTTGCGGGCTGGCTGCTGATGCCGACGCTCGCTTGGAACTTCGGCGGTGTCTGGTGGTTCGTGATCGCGAGCGCGGCGATCGGTGCCGGTCTCGGCTGGTTCACCCCGGGCGGCAAAAGCGTTTGGGCCACTTCCCTCCCGTTCTTCATCGCCATCATCGGCGTGGTGCTGGCGTTCGTGACGACCACGCCCATGTTCCACGCCGCGGACTACCGCAAGTTGCTCGGCCCGGTCGCCGAGTCCCGATTCACGGACGATGTCTCGCCGGTGGATCTTCGCCAGGTCCGCATCGTCGATAGCGCGCTCGCCCACAACATCGGTCAGAAGCGATTGGGCGAGATCCCGGGTCTTGGCTCGCGCGTCGAGCTCGGGGCCATGAACATCCAGCTGCTCGACGGTTGCTTCACCATCCGCGAGTACGACGGGTCCGTCAGGGAGCTCTGCTTCGATGACGAGTTCATGTGGGCGGGTCCGCTGATCCACGACGGATTCTTGCGGTGGTTCAGCCACGATGTCACGCCGGGCTATGTAGTGGTGTCCGCGACCGACGCTTCGAAGGTCTACATGGTGACTTCCGTCGCGCCCACAGGGGTTTCTGCGCTTCCCGATGGCGGGCTGCGACTGCGCTACCTGCGGGCCGGGGCCTATTTCGGCGACGACCTGCAGCGGCACCTGCGCTCCAACGGGTTCGTGTCCGCCGGGTTGACCGAGGGCGCGTTCGAGATCCGTGACGATGGCCGGCCGTTCTGGGTGGTCACGCGATACGCGAAGCGCATCGGTTTCTCGGGCGAGGATCCGACGGGCATCGTGCTGGTCGATGCCCAGACGGGCGCCATCGAGGAGCACGACATCGCCGGTGCGCCGGCATGGGTCGACCGTGTACAGCCCAAAGATTTTGTGGTCGAGCAGCTCGACGACTGGGGCAAGTATGTGCGCGGCTGGTGGAACAGCTTGTTCTCCCGGCTGGATGTCATCCAGACCACCCCGGGCATGAGCCTCGTCTACGGCTCCGACGGCCGCACCAGTTGGTACACGGGTATGCAGTCCGCCGGTGCCGATGACGGGACGGTGGGCTTCGTGCTGGTCGACACCCGCACCAAGAAGGTGCGTTGGTATCGCATGCCCGGTGCCATGGAGACCTCGGCGCAGAGCGCGGCCGAGAACGCCCGCGGCGTGCGTGAGGCGGGCTTTGAGGCGACCTTCCCGGTGCTTTACAACATCGGCGGCGTCCCGACCTACCTCACCACCCTGAAGGGCGACGACGGACTCGTGAAGATGTTCGGTTTTGTGAGCGCCCAAAACCTCATGGTGGTGGGCGTGGACAGCACCATCCAGGACGCGCTGCGCAACTACCAGAACAGCCTGCAACAGCAGGGGCGCACGCTGGTCGCCGACGATCTCGTCAAGCAGCAGAGACTCGAGGCCGAGGTGCTCGCGATCGCGCGCGAGCGTCGCGGTGACATCGAGTACTACTACCTCATCCTGAAAGGGCGCGAGGACACCGAGTTCTACGCCGCGCCGGAGCTCAGCCCCGAGCTCAAGTGGACGCGCGTGGGCGACACGGTCGCGATCGACTTCGACGAGGGAAAGCTGCGCTCCGTGCTGATCAACACCTTCGACAACCCGCGTCTGGCGCTGGTGATGGCACCTTGATGGAGTATTTTTGACATCTGGTGCGTGCGTGAATAACATCACGCATCATGCGCACCACGATCGACATCGACGATCCCATCCTGAAGAAGATCAAGGCCATCCAAGCCCGTGACGGTCGTTCCTTGGGCCGGCTGGTGTCAGATCTCCTCGCGCAGGCGCTCGCCAGCGAGGTCAAAGAGGCCGCGCCGCAGTACTTCGCTTGGACCGCGAGCGCCGGGGCGCTGCGCGTGGACCTCGCCGATAAGGATGCGGTGTACGAGGCGCTCGACGACGCGGGTGACCACCCGCCCGAGGAAGCCCCACTGAAACCCTCGCGCCGATGAGCTTCGCGATCGACGTCAACCTGCTCGTCTACGCCTCCGCCAAGGGCGCACCGCAGCACGCGGCCGCGAGCGCATTCCTGCGCGACTGCGTGCGCGGCCCCGAGGTGTTCTATGTCGCGTGGCTGAGCCTCATGAGCTACGCGCGTCTCGTGACCCATCCGAAGATCCTGCAGACCCCGCTCACCGCCGCGCAGGCGCAGCGCAACATCGAAGCGCTGCTCCGCGTGCCGCATTGCCGCACGCTGTCCGAGCAGGAAGGCTTCTGGTCGGTGTACCTCGAGTGCACGCAGGGTCTGCCGATGCGCGGCAACGCCGTACCGGACACCCACCTCGCAGCGATCCTGAAACAGAACGGCGTAACGCGGCTCTACACCGCCGACCGTGACTTCCGCCGCTTCGATTTCCTCAAGGTCATCGACCCGCTTCACGCATAACGCGTCGAACCCCAGCGCTCCTTGACCTCCGTCAACCGTCGGCGGCTCACGGCGATCTGCTGGCCGTCCTTCAGCAGCACCACCCACTGTCCACGGACGGACTTCACCTGCTTCACATGGCGGTCGGCGATCCATTCACCGCGTCGGACCTCCAGTCCTTGATCGCCCAGCAGCGCGATGACGCGGTGCGGCCGGCCGGGCTCTGCCCCGCTGCTCAGCCCGGCGTTCTTGATGTCGCGCTCGATCAGGTCACGCCGCTCCAGAGCCTCGCTCACCCGTGCGGCGATCTGCTCGACCAGCAACTGGAGGTCGACCCGGTCGGAGCGGATACCGGGCGGAACACTGCACGTTGAGGTTCAGCGCAGAACCGAGGCGCTGTATCAGCGTCACCGCTCCCGTCGCGCCGGTCGCGCGTGGGTCCGGCCTGCCCGATCGGGTGGCGGGAGATAGCCCGGTACACCACACCGAGCACGAGCGTCAGCGCTGCCTCATCGCTGGCCAGCTGGAACCGCAGCGCATGCGGCAGCGAGAGCACCCATCGCCTCAGCGGACGCTCGGGCAGGACCTCATCGGCCAGCGTTGCCGCGGTCTCGGTCATGCGCCGCGCACCGCATGAGGGGAAGAAGCTGTGCTTCTTGCAGCTGAAAGCGACCCGCTTCTCCGCGTGGCGCTGCTCGCAGCGCATGCGCATCGTCCTCGAAGCGAAGGCGGCCGAGGTGACCGCCCCGCCCAAGTAAGCCGGGCCCAAGCGAACTCAGGCTGCCGCGCCGAAGCGCGCGCGGTGACGACGGTCCAGCAGGATCGTCGCCACCGTTGAGACCGTCAGCGGCCCGAACCAGGCGATCAGTTGCGAGACTTCCGCGAGCTCTGGCGGCAGCACGCGCCCCAGGCCGATGGCCAGGAAGGCGATGTGCGTGCCGACGCCGTTGCCAAGCATCGCGCCATAGTGTTCCTTGAGCCACCAGCCCGCCGCCGGTGCAGCCGTGCGGCGCAGGGTGACCCACATCTGCCAGCCCACCACGAGGCCGACGATGCTGAACCCGCCGAGCAGCAGGTTGCTGACAACCACGCCGTAGACGAACGTGGCGGCGGCAACCGCCGGCAGCGAGATCGCCAGCGCGCGGAAGGCGCCGCCGCGGAAGCGCTCGAAGTCCTGCTTGCACTGCACGGCCTTCGGCGCGGTGTAGACGGTGGTGGCCACCAACACCACGAGGTAGCTGAGGAAGATGCCGACTGCCGTCTGGCCCTTCAGGAAAGCGAAACCGGCCATCGGCACGGCGGTCACCAGGATGGCCCGCATCGCCCAGAGGTAGAGGTTGCCGGCGCGCACGTGCAGGCTGTACCGGGTTTTGCGCGACAGCGCCGCCGTCCAATAGGTGACGAGCGCAAGCGTACCCGCGGCGATGTGGGTGAGGGCGATGGCGTGGTAGGCGTTGCTGGCTAGCGTTGACATGGCGGGCTCCGGTGAACAGCTGGATCCATCCTCGCGGCTGGCGGTTCACGGCGGCAGGTGAGAAAACGCACCTTCAGCGCCATTCATGGGGGTGAGAGAAGTCACCTCGGCACCGCCGGGGCCCCTCCCTATACTGGCGTCATGTCGCTTTCGTCCCCGCCAGGAGCGCCGTCGCCGTGGAGCCCGCTGAACCTTGCGGGGTATGTCACCTGGGTCGCCGTGGCGCTGGAGCCGCTGCTCCGGTCCTGGCAGGGCAGTGCGCCGCCCGACTTGCGGACGGTGATCGGGCTGGCTGCCCTGGTCGGCGTCCTCGCGTTGTTCGTGGCGCGGGCGCTCCTCGAAAGTCGCCAGCCCGCGAGTTCCGGCAGCACGCCGGCGGCAAGGCGGCTGGTGCTCGCGCAACTACCGTGCGCACTCGCCGCCATCGCGCTGCTGCCGCCGGGCGGCTCGACCCCCATCCTGCTGATCGTCGTCGCGGCGCAGTTGACGGGCCACCTGCCGGCCCGTACGGCGGCCGGCTTGCTGCTGGCGGCAAACGCGGTGCTGGCGTGGATACTGCTCGCCCGGTGGAGCGTGCCGACCGCGCTGGTCACGCTGCTGGCCTACGGTGGCTTCCAGGCCTTCGCCGCGCTCACCACGCACTACGTGCGTCGCGCCGAGGAAGCGCGCGACGCGCTCAGCCGGATCAACGCGGAGCTGCTTGCGACGCGCGAGCTGCTGCAGGAGTCCACGCGCGGCGAGGAACGCCTGCGCCTCTCGCGCGAGCTGCATGACGTGGCCGGCCACAAGCTGACCGCGCTGAAGCTGCAGCTGCGGCTGCTCGAGCGCACCGTTGACGCCGGTAACCGTGCGGCGGTCGCCGACTGCACTGCATTGTCCGACGAGCTGCTGGCGGATGTGCGCGGCGTGGTGCAGGCGCTGCGCGTGCACGATGGCGTGGACCTGCAGTCTGCGCTGGCGGCGTTGGTGCCCAATGTGCCGCAACCGCGCGTGGTGCTGGCGCTGGACCCGCATGCGCGGCCGGCCACGGTCGAGCACGCGCAGGCGCTGGTGCGCATTGCGCAGGAAGCACTGACCAACGCGCTGCGCCATGCGGGTGCGCAGGAAGTGACGCTGCGTTTGGAGCGCGCTGACGGTGCGGTGGTGCTGACCGTCAGCGACGACGGCCGCGCGGCTGCGCCGCCGCTGGAAGGCAATGGCCTGCGCGGCATGCGCGAGCGGCTGTCCGGCTGCGGCGGCTCGCTGTCGATCGCGCCGCGGTCGGGCGGCGGCCTGCAACTGGTGGCCACGGTGCCGGCGTGAGTGCCGGCATGACGGCGAAGCTCCGGCTTGCGCTGGCTGACGACCAGGTGATGGTGCGCAAGGGCTTGCGTGCCCTGCTGGAGTCCGGCGGGGCTTTCGAGGTGGCCATCGAGGCCGGGGATGGCGAGGCGCTGCTCGCCGCGCTGGCGGTCACTCGCGTTGACGTGGTGCTGTCCGACATCCGGATGCCCGTGCGATCCGGCATCGCGGTGGTGCGCGCATTGCGCGAACGGCAGGACCGGACGCCCGTCGTGCTGCTGACCACCTTCGATGAACCTGGGATGCTGCAGGCCGCGATGGATGCCGGTGCCCAGGGGTACCTGATGAAGGACGCCGCCCCGGAAGACCTGGAGCGCGCGCTGCGCGTGGTGATGGCCGGCGGCACGCTGGTGGCGCCGCAGTTGTTGCAGGTACCGCTATCAGCCGTGGCCTCCGCGACCGAGGCCGGCGCGCCCGTACACCTGACCGAGCGTGAACGCGCCGTGTTGAGGCTGGTGGCGGGTGGCTACTCCAACAAGGAGATCGGCCGTGCCCTCTCCATCTCCGACGGCACCGTCAAGAACCACCTGACCGAGATCCTCGCTCGGCTCGATGCGCGCGACCGCACGCATGCGGTGCTGAAGGCGATTGCCGCGCGTCTGCTCTAGCGTCGCTCCCTACGCGGCAGCCGTGGCCAGATAGACCTCGTTGCCGGAGATATAGATGAGGGAGAAGATGCTGCGCGAGCAGGGTATCCCGCTCCAAGCCGGGGGCGACGGCGTGAAGGTCAAGCAACGGATCTGCATCGCACCGGGCAGCCGCGGCGTCAGCGCCATCTCAGGTAAGCGCTGTCGCCCTCGTTGCGGTTCTAGGCGACCTCGTGCGTGTTATGCGAGCCGCCGCGCAACTTGGCGCGCTCCAGCGACCCCACCAACGCCCGCCTGAAGAGCGAGCGCCTCTTCCATCTCGGCACCGAGGTGGACTGCCGCATCCGCGACGGCCTCAACCTGCTGGTGGAGGCGTACGCGCAGCGGTTGGATGATCGGCTCGTCGAGGGCGGCCGTACCGACGGACGCATCACCAACGCCGGAAAGGGCAGCAATGCCTGCGTAGATCTGGTGCTGACGAGGGCGTTCGCCGGCGATCGGTTCATCTCGCACCGCGATGTGCTCGCGCCGAGTCGGCCCGTGCGCTTCTCGAAGGAGGAGAGCTTGCCGCTCTTCGGGCTGTCGTTCGAGTACTCGTGGTAGCGCGTCGACCTGCTTCACGCATAACGCGTCGAACCCCAGCGCTCCTTGACCTCCGTCAACCGTCGGCGGCTCACGGCGATCTGCTGGCCGTCCTTCAGCAGCACCACCCACTGTCCACGGACGGACTTCACCTGCTTCACATGGCGGTCGGCGATCCATTCGCCGCGTCGGACCTCCAGTCCTTGATCGCCCAGCAGCGCGATGACGCGGTGCATGGGGCCGGGGACGGTGGTCATGCCCTCCGGGCTGTGGAGATGCACATACTGCAGGTCCGCCGTGGCGCGCAGCACGCCGCCGCGCACCGCGCTCGGCAGCAGCGGGTTCTCAGGCGGTGTCGCGGTCACCGCGGCGACGGCGGGGATCGGCGTAGCAGCAGGAGTATCCGCCGGTCCAGCTGCCGGTGTCGGTTCATCGACAGGGTCGGTGATCTGTTCGGGCGCGGGCGCGGGCGTGGGCGTACGGGCGAGCGGCGCCGGTTCGCTCATCGACAGCCAGGCCGGCAGGCTCGCGATCATGCAGGCGGCGAAGATGGGCAGGGCGCTGACCGCCCACTCTTCGATGAGCGATGACCACCAGGCGCCGCCCTCGTCGGACAGTCCGAACAGCCCATCGATGACCAGCGACGCCGGCACGAACAGCAGCGTTGCGAGCAGGCACGAGGCCAGGAGCAGCCCACGGGTCAGCCGCTCGCGGCCCGACACGATGCACCACTGGCTGAGCCACCACGCGAGGAAGGTCGCGGCTGCGGTCGCCATCCAGAATGCGTAGCGCGCCACGGTGCCGTGCTCCGCCACCGGCCCGGCCTCCAGATACGCCAGCGTGACGCCGATCAGCAGGAACACCAACGCAGCGAACAGGCCCCAGCGCTCCATCAGGGCAGGAAACTTCATCCTTGGAACCCCATCTGGCACCTCGGCGGCGTCCCGAAGGCGCCGCTCGTGTACGAAACCCGCCGCTCATGTCGAGCGCACGCCGCTCGTGGCGCGCAGTCTACAGGCGGTATCCCATCTCCCTCCATCCTGATCCTTCGACGGTATCCACGGCGCGCCGTCCGCCACCCAGTTGAAGGAGAGACACGAGGATGGATCGGATCTACGCACCCCGTTTGAGCGCCCTGGTAGCCATGAGTTCGCTGTTGATCTCGGGCCCCGCGCTCGCCGCCGAGCCGACCACGGAGGCCCTCGTGCCTCTCCCGTCGATCCTCGACTTCACGGACGGCGACGGCTGGGGTATCGCGCTCGGGATGAGCGCCGAATACGAGAGCGCTTACGACGGTGCGGATGAGACCGAGCTCGAGGTCGAGCCGGCGGGTGCGGTGCAGTACCGGAAGGGCGATCACCTGTTCTTCTGGGAAGGCATGGAACTCGGCTGGCGGGGCCGGCTCGCCGATGTGTGGCTGGTGCAGGCCGGCATCCGCAACGAGGGCGGGCTCGAGCCTGACGATTCGGAGGACGGCAACCTCGACGGCATCCTGCCGCGTGACTCGCATGTGGTCGGCTTCCTCGAGGTGCGCCGCGCGGTCGGCGACGACTGGCGGAACTGGGTCGCGGCGCGGCTCATGGGCGGCCCCAGCGACTTCGGCGTGCTCGGCGTGGTGGCGGCGGGCCGACGCTTCGGGCAGCAACTCGACGGCACCGGTACGGAGCTCTACGGGTTCATGACCTTCGGTACCGACAAGTTCATCAACAAGGACTTCGGCGTGACCGCGGCGGATGCCGTCGGCTCCGGTCTGCCCGTGACCGCTTTGAGCGGCGGCTATCGCTCGACCGGCGTGCAGCTCGTGCACCGCCGGCACCTCACCCGCAAGCTGCATGCGATCGCGCAAGCGGGCGTCGAGTTCTATTCGAGCGATATCGGTGACAGCCCCATCGCGCGCAGCGACACCGAGTTCGAGCTGTCGTTGGCCCTCGTCTGGCGGTTCTGATCGGGCGACGACCCCCGCGCCGCAGCGCTCAGCCATCGAGCGGTTCGCTGCGGGCGTCGGGGAAGCGGATCTCGACGCGGGTGCCGACGCCCGGGCTGCTTTCGATGGTCACCGGCCAACCGAAGCGGTCCGACAGCCGCCGCACGATGGTGAGCCCGACGCCGTGACCGCCGCGCCGGGCGCTGTCGCCGCGGACGAACGGTTGGTACATCGCATCGAGCTGCTCCGGGGCCATGCCGACGCCGGTGTCGCGGATGACGACCGAGGCCTCTCCGACCTCCACCGTCACCTCCCCGGCATCCGTGTAGGAGAACGCGTTGCGCAGCAGGTTGCCGAGCAGCACCGGCAGCACCTTCTCAGGCGCATCGACGGACAGGCGGTGCGTGGCGGTGAGCCGCGACTCGATGGGGCGACCGGCGGCGAGCAGACGCGCCCGGTCGAGTTCGTCGGCGAGCACATCGTTGATGCAGGTGTCCTCGACGGGCAGACCGGTCTGCGACTCCCGGGCGAGCAGCAGGAAGGCGCTGGTGAGCTCCTCCATGTCGCGCGATGCACGCGAGATGCGCGCTACGGACCGGCGGCTCGCCTCGCTGAGCCCGGTGTCGGTCTCGAGCATGCCGGCAGCCAATTGGATCACCGTGAGCGGGCTGCGCAGTTCGTGGCTGGCATCGCGGGTGAAGTCGCGTTCGCGTGCGACGAATTCATTGAGACGCTGGGCGTAGCGGTTGAGCGCTTCGGCGAGCTCGCGCACCTCGTCGTCGGCGTCCTTCGGCAGTTGGGCGGGGTCGAGTTGCGCGGGATCCGGCGACGCGGGGTCGAGCCCGCGCACCGCCCGTGCCAGCGCGATGATGGGCGAGAACGCGCGGCGGGAGGCGCGGAATGCAAGCCAGGTCGTCAGGTACAGCACCAGCAGCACCATCGCGAGCGGCAGCAGACCGAACATGGTGGCGAGCTTGCCGACGCCGCTGCGGTCGAACATCAGGTACAGCCGTTCACCGCCCCGGTCCGACACGAGGACCACGGTATCGACGCCGTCGACCACGCGGTCGTGATAGCCGGGGGGCAGGCCCGCGATCGACGCTGGCGCGGAGCCAAGGTGGCCGGTGAGGTTCACGGTCGCCGGCAGCGGGAACGCCGGGTCGCGCTCGTGCTGCTCCCAGAAATGTGCGCTCTCTTCGCTCAATGCCTGACGGATCAGCACGCCCTCGAGCAGCAGGCTGGCGAGGAACACGCCGACCACGGCTGCCGCGCCGATGAACACGGCCTGCAGCAGGAAAGCGCGACCGAGCCGCGCACGCACTCCGCTAGCGGCCATCGTCGTCCGACAGCCGGTAGCCGGCACCGGCGATGGTGTGCAGCAGCGCGTGTTCGAAGGGCTTATCGATCGCCTTGCGCAGCGAGTAAAGATGGCTGCGCAGCGTGTCGCTGTCGGGCAGCAGATCGCCCCAGACCTCGCGCTCGAGCTGTTGTCGCGTGACGACGCGTGGCGAAGCGCGCATCAGCACGGTGAGCAGCTTGAGTCCGATCGGCGTGAGCATGAGCGCCTGGCCACCGCGCGCGACCCGCAGCGTGCCGGTGTCGAGCGTCAGATCGCCGACGGTGTAGATCTCGCGGGCGACCGCTCGACGATGACGGCGGAGGAGGGTGCTGATGCGTGCCTCAAGCTCGCGGACCTCGAAGGGCTTGACGAGGTAGTCGTCCGCGCCGGCGCTGAGGCCGGTGATCTTGTCGTCGAGGGTGTCGCGGGCCGTGAGCATGAGGAGCGGCGTGTCGATGCGGGCTTCCTCGCGCAGCTTTCGGCAGACCGAGAGTCCGTCGAGCCCGGGCATCATGATGTCGAGCACGATGACATCGTAGGGGTTGGTCACGGCGAGGTGCAGCCCGGTGATGCCGTCGGCCGCGTAGTCGACCGCGAACCCCCGGTGCTCGAGGTACTCGATGATCGCGCCCGCGATGTCGCGGTGGTCGTCGACCAGCAATATGTTGGGTTGTCGCGGCTCGTCTGTCATGGGTTCATCGTTCCCTGCCCGCAGTGTACCGCGGGTCCTCAACCGCCGGCGGTCGGGCCGCCTCCCCGCGGTGCCGGGGATGCCGCGAGCAGCTCGAGCTCGGCGGCGCTGCGCCGGTAGCGCAGTGTCCGTCCGCCCTCCATCTTGCTGTCGAGCGCCACCCACTCGTCGCTGTCCGGGGTGTACGCAAGGGTGATGTCGATCCCCTTGCCTTTGATCGCGTAGCGTGCGACGGGCAAGTCGCGGCTACCGATACGCTGGGTGCCCGCTCCGAGCGGCGCGATCTGCACCGGCACATATTCGCCGGTCTGCGAGTTGAGGAGGGTCTTGCTGCGCAGCAGCACGCCCTTGTCCCAGTAGGCGAAGCTCGCCACGCAGTCACCGAGGGTCCGCTCGCCTTCTTTGGTGGTGACGACGAAGGCGTCGCCGCGGGCGCGGCCGTTGACGGCGGACTTCTTGCCGTTGGAGTCGGTGGCCGCGTCGATCGACCGAAGGCAGCCGCCGCGCCACAGCTCGGTGTTGCGGTGGTCGTAGGCGAAGGCGGTGATGCGCAGCAGCTTCACCTCGAACCGCGCCTGGGTCTCGATGCGTGTGGCATCACCCGCCGGCGTCAACGAGAACCGTTGGTAGCCGATCGCCCGGTCGTCGAGGAACACATCGAAGCTCAGCTTGCGAGCGCCTTCCGCTCCGTTGGCCTGCAGCGGGGAGGCGAGCACGGCGATCAGCGAGGCTGCGACGATGGACAGCGTGTTGACGGTTCTCTGGGTCAGCGATTTCATGTTCAGTGCTCCCATGGAGGTCGAGTCGAGTCAGGGGGCCCGAGGGGGGGCGGGGAAGAAGGCGTTCGTACGACGGATGTAGGCCTGATAATCGGGGCGGCGCTCACCGATGTCCTTCTCGAGCAGCGCCACGCCCGACACCTTCAGCAACAAGAAGGACATCAGCAGCGGGCCGATGACACTCCACCACCCGCCGGCGGACAGCGCGATGAGGAAGAATCCCCACCACACGCAGAAGTCGCCGAAGTAGTTCGGATGCCGGGTATAGCGCCACAGTCCACTGTCCAGAACCTTGCCACGATTGGCTGGATCGCGCTTGAAGCGCGCGAGCTGCCAGTCGCCGCCCGCCTCGAACACCATCCCGACCAGCCACAGCGCAACACCCGCCGCATCCAGCCAGCCGAGCGGGGCTGAGGATTCGACGGCGGCCAGCAGCGGCAGTGAGATCACCCACGCGAGCGCAGCCTGCAGACCGAAGACGAGGTAGAGGCTCTTGAAGGCGAAGCCTGGGTCGTTCCGTTCCCGGATCTTCTGGTAGCGGAAATCTTCGCCGTGTCCGTGGTTGCGCCAGGTGATGTACGCGGCGAGCCGGATCGCCCACAGGGCCACCAGCGTGGTCACCAGCCAGGCACGCGGGCCGGGTTCGGCTTGGCCGGTCAGATAGATCGTCGCCGCCAACAGGAACATCAGCGACCACAGGCTGTCGACGATGCTCACGTTGCGCAGCGGCAGGCTCAGCAGCCAACCGGCGCTTGCGAAGAGGGCGAGCGCTGCAAGACCTTTGGCCCAGAGGATGGGGTCAAACATGGCTGCGCGCCTCTTGGGGGATGAGCGTAGGGTCTTCATCCTTTTCCGGAGCCGCGGGCGAGGGTGCGACCGAGCAGCCGTCCCATCGAGCGGCAAGATGGGTCAATACCGGTAGCAGCACGGCCCAGCCGAGCGCCTGCGCACCGAGTGCGAGCATCGGCTCGGACATCTCGAGACCGCCCAGTCGCCCACCGGCGGCGTAGGACAGCGGGCCACCGACCGCGCCGACCAGCGCCGCCAGCCAGAGTCGGCCCTTCAGGAACCCCATGGACAGGTTGAGCGAGGTGGCGAACACCGCCCAAAGCGCGATCATCCAGTACGGTGCAAGGCCGGGGACGAGGATGCCGCTGGGATAGGTGAACAGACCGATCGCGATCAGCGTGCTGTCCCACACCAATCCGATGAGGGACGCCGCGACGATGAGCAGCGCCTCGGGCGCAGGCCGCCGAGCGAGCGCAAGGTGCAGCACGATCACCGCCGCGGCGACCAACGTACCGGCGAGGGCCCGGTCGTTGGCGCCGCCCAGCACACAGGCAGACCATGCGACCTGGCAGCCGATGAAGTTGAGGGCGATCTTCGGGTCGACATTCATTTTCATTGGGGGGATCCTGCAGGGTCTGCTGTGAAACGGATGTGAAGACGCCGTCAGAAGCGCCAGCCGAAGGACACGGTGACGGCCAGCGGCTCGTAGTCGGCCTTGATCCGACCGACCGCGCCGCCTTCCTCGCCGTCGAGCTCCACGCCGGAGACCAGCAGGTAGCGGACGCCGGCATCGACGAACGCGCGCTCGCCGAAGGTGTACCGCGCACCGAGCAGCGCCTGGACGCCCGCGCCCGACCCGCTGAAGGACTTCTCGACGCCGCCGGTCTCGAAGTCGACATCGACCTCCGTCGCGTACACCGCACCGAGTCCGGCGTAGGTCTTCGCGCTCGGCGAGCCGAACAGGTCGAACTCGCGCAGCGCGTTCACGGCCACCGTCGTCGACGCATAGTTGCCGTCGCCGGCCGTACCGGTCACGAGCGTGAAGTTCGGGTGGTCGACCGACTGGTACATGAACTCGGCTTCGACGCGCCAGGCATCGCCCACATAGCGGCCGATCGCGGCGCCGGTCAGGATGCCGTTGTCGAGGGGCAGTGTGCGCGAGGTCACGCCGGCGACGCCGGGGCGCGTGTAATCCAACTGTTGGTCGGATTGGGTCACGAAGCCGGCGGTGCCGGTGGCGTACCACTTGCGCTCCTCGGCGGCACGAGCGGCGTCCGCGCCGGCCAGCGCGATCAACACGAGGCCCGCACGCGCGAGCAGTTTCCCTGCATGGATGTTCGACATGAGATCACTCCTTGTGGATGACGATGAGGACGCTGCACCGCAGTGTCTGGGGAGGGATGCTGAAGGCCCGGCCGTGAAGCGGATGTGAAGGCGCCGTCAACGCACGGTCAACGCGCGGA
>ERZ888423.864-NODE-864-length-29510-cov-6.916347_pt1 | contig 29510 bp, 34 predicted proteins | sample MGYA00520523_ERZ888423 | MGnify/ENA primary metagenome ERZ888423 (study PRJEB32303, sample SAMEA104408611) | aquatic metagenome | biome: Brackish water; feature: Pelagic; material: water | place: Baltic Sea | collected 2014-06-08T10:24:00 | depth 30,27 m ...
CGCCACGAGCACCCGGAGGTCCCCGTACAGGAACGACATGGGACCCCCCTGCACGGACTCGATGGAGTGTGTGGCCACCCACGTGCCGGTCATGGGTCGGGCGAATCCGTCCCCGCGGGACGGGGGCGAACAGCAGAGAAGGGCTGACCTCCGATGCCCCAGTCGTCCGAACTCACCTCATAGATCGCCACCCGGATGCGCTCCATCGGGACGTCGAGGGTCTCCGCCAGGGACTGGCTGAGATTGTGGATCAGTGCATGCTTTTGCTCCGTCGTGCGACCTTCCACCATGGTGACCTGGATCAGCGGCATGTGACCTCCACGGTCCCGAGGCGATCCACGCGGGCGACGACGGTGTCACCCGGCGCGACAGCGAAGGCCGCCGTGCAGGCCCCGGAGAGCACCGTCATGCCGGCCGTGAGGCCCTCGCCACGACGGGCGAGTGCGCGGACAAGCCAGGCCACCGATGATGCCGGGTGCCCCAGCACGGCGGCACCCGCCGCGGTAGCGACCACCTGGCCGTTGACCTCCATAACCACGCCGACGAGGCGCAGGTCGATGCCGATTGGATCGACGAGGATGGATCCGGTGATGAAGCCCGCGGATGAGGAGTTGTCGGCCACAACGTCAGGGAGAGTGAAGGCGTAGCCGGCGTATCGGGAGTCCAGGACGTCGATCGCCGGCATGACCGCGGCCGTGGCGGCCAGCACATCGGTAGCACCGACATCGGCGCCCTCGAGGTCGTCCCCGAGAAGGAAGGCGATCTCGGCCTCCACGCGGGGTTGGATGAAGTGTTCGACCACCAGCGGCGCGCCGGGCTCAAGGCGCATGTCATCGGTCAGCCATCCGTAGAGCGGCTCACTGACATTCATCTGCACCTGCTTGGCCTCGCTGGTGAGGCCGAGTTTGGCGCCGATGACGCGGTGTCCGGCGGCGATCCGATCAGCTACGACGAGGGCCTGCAGGTCATAAGCGGTGGCCAGGTCGAAGTCGCCGTAATCACTGGTGAGAGCCGAGGTGGCCGTGCGCGTGCGAACCGCCTCGGTGAGACGACCCGCGGCGCCGGTGACATCCATCGTGGTCATGGGGTGACCTCCTGTTCAGCGTGCTTGCGGGCGAGCTCGAGAGCGACGTCGATGATCATGTCCTCCTGGCCTCCGACGACTTTGCGGCGCCCGAGTTCGAGGATGATCTCTGACTGCGGCACACCGTAACGCTGTGCGGCGCGCTCCGCGTGCAGCAGGAAGCTGCCGTACACGCCCGCGTAGCCAAGCAGGAGTCCGGCCCTGTCGATGACCTGCTGGCGCGGCATGAGGGGGCGGACGACATCCTCGGCCACATCCATGAGCGCCAGCGGGTCGACACCTGTCTCTATGCCGTACTTCGCGCTGACCGCGGCGAGGATTTCGGTGGGGCAGTTGCCCGCCCCTGCCCCGAGGCCCGCACTGGTGCCGTCAAGATTCCTGGCCCCCTCCTCGTAGGCGGCAATGGAATTGGCCACCGCCATGGAGAGATTGTTGTGGGCGTGGACGCCGACCGGGACCTCGAGTGCACCCACCAGTGCACTGACGCGATGTCGTACGTCGTCGACGGTCATGGCTCCTGCGGAGTCGGCGATGTAGATCGTGTCGGCGCCGTACGACTGCATGAGCAGGGCCTGTTCGACGAGGCCTTCGGGGGAATTCATGTGAGCCATCATGAGAAAGCCGATGGCCTCCATGCCGAGGTCTTTGGCCACCCGGATGTGCTGCTCGGTGATGTCGGCCTCGGTGCAGTGCACGGCGATGCGCGCGACGGAGACACCCAATTCGCGAACCTCGCGTAGATCATCGGCCAGACCGATCCCCGGGAGTAGCAGGCAGGCAATCTGCGCGGTCTGCGCGGTGTCGCAGGCCTGGGCGATCAATTCCTTTTCCGAGACCGCCGAAAAGCCGTAATTGAAGCTGGATCCGCCGAGGCCGTCACCGTGGGCGATCTCGATGACCTGAACACCGGCTGCATCCAATCCGGCGACGATGCGGATGACGTCTTCAGCAAAATACTGGTGGCTGATGGCATGGGAGCCGTCACGCAGGGTTGAGTCGATGAGGCGGTAGTCGGCGACGCTCATGCGGAGACTCCTCGGTGATCGGCGATGGCCACGCCAACGCGCATAGCGGCAGCGGTCATGATGTCGAGATTGCCGGCGTACGGGGGCAGATAGTCGCCCGCACCCTCCACCTCGAGCAGGACGACGACGCGGTGGGGGACGACACCGCCCGGTGTGGGGTAGGGCCCTTCCTCGATGACGGGGGGATTCTTGAGGCGGTAGCCGGGGACGTAGGCGGCAACCTCTTTCTCCATGGCATAGATCGACTCGAGCACCGCGTCATGATCCGTGCCCTCCGGCAGGGCGCCGAAGACCGTGTTGCGCATCATGATGGGGGGATCGGCGGGATTCAAAATGATGATGGCCTTGCTCGTGTCTGCCCCCCCGATCTCACGCAGTGCCGTCGATGTTGTCTTGGTGAACTCGTCAATGTTTTGACGGGTGCCGGGGCCAGCGGACTTCGAGGCGACGGTGGACACCATCTCGGCGTAGGGCAGCGTGTCGACCGCTCGATAGATCGCGAAGACCATCGGTGTGGTCGCCTGCCCTCCGCAGGTCACCATATTGATGTTGGGCGCGTCGAGGTGCTCCATGAGATTGACCGCCGCAATGACCTTGGGCCCGCGAGCTGCGGGTGTGAGGTCGATGGCGGTGATGCCGGCGTCGGCGTACTTCTTGGCGTAGCGAACGTGGACGTAGGCGCTGGTCGCATCGAAGACCAGGTCAATGTCTCGAGCGTGCTCCAGGATCCAATCCGGCCCCTCATGCGGGGCATCCAATCCCAGGGCCCGGGCGCGGGCGAGTCCCTCGGAGGTGGGATCGATGCCCACGAGCGCGGTGAGCTCCAGGACGTCGCTGCGCATCATTTTGATCATGAGGTCGGTGCCAATATTGCCCGAGCCAAGGATCGCGCACTTCAATGCCATGTCGTTCCCTTCGAGGTGAGTGGCTATATCGGCGAGGGGCCTAGACGGCCCGGACTGTGATGGGGCCGAGTCGATCGAAGTCAGCGCGGAAGACATCGCCTGACGCGAGGGGGACCGCGGCGTGAAGGGCACCGGTCATGATGATCGCACCGGCTGGCAGCGTCACGCCGAGCGGATAGAGCGTGTTGGCCAGCCAGGCCACCGCATCGAGTGGTCCACCGAAAGCGGCGGCACCCGCACCTGTCGAGACGAGGTCGCCATTGCGGGTGAAGACCATGCCGATGAGCGCAGGATCGAACTCCCCGAGAGCGACCACCCGGCTTCCGAAGGCGACCGCACCGTTGGATGCTAGATCGGCGATGGTGTCGGGCAGGGAGATCTTCCACTCAGCGATGCGACTGTCCACAATTTCCAGGGCTGCCACAAGTCCCCGTGTTGCCCCCCATACCTGGGCGGTTGTGCAGTGCGGACCACTCAGTGGTGCATCCAGGACCACGCAGATCTCTGCCTCCATGCGGGGAGCGATGAAGCGCTCCAGCGCGATGGTGGCGCCGTCGGCGTACACGGTGGAGGCGAGAACGGGTGCGTAGTCGGGCTGATCCACCCCCAGCAACTCCTGCATGGGTCGACTCGTCAGTCCCAGTTTGTAGCCGATGATCGAGTCGCCCTGTGCGATCAGCGTGGACACAAGGCCCTGCTGGACGGCGTAGGCATCCGCGGGAGTCATGTCGGGGAACTCAACGGTCAGCGCTGGGATGGGGCTGACATCCCGGCGAGCAGCCACGAGCGCCGCGGACATCCGGCTGATGTCCTGGGGTCCTGGGCGAGTCATCACGAGCCTCCTCGGGTGGGGGTGGACGTGGGACCTTTGCCCACGGGGGTGCCTAGGCGCGTGCGCGCATCTCGATAACCAAGGCGTCGGCTGACAGCGAGGGATGCGTCGACCACGGGCCGGGCAAAGCGCCGCAGCGAGTCACTGCCCAGGCGTTGCACAGGGCCGACGATGGACAAGGCGGCGACCACGTCGCCCCGTTCATCACGGATGGCGGCGGCGATGGATGCGGCGCCGAGCTCAGACTCGCCGATGTTCTCGGCCCAACCCCGATGACGCACCTCCTCCAGGCCCGAACGCAGCGCTCGTGGATCCGTGATCGTGTACGGCGTCTTGCGCTCCAGGCGCCATCCGTGCAGCGTCGCCTCGAGGACCTCGGGCGGGAGGGCAGCGAGGAGCACCTTGCCGGTGCTGGTGCAGTGGGCTGAATTGCGGTGTCCGACGCGACCGAAGAGGCGCAGCGTCTGTGGGCTTTCGCGGCGTTCGACGTAGACGACCTCCCGGCCATCGAGCACGGCCACCTGGACGGTCTCGCGGGTCGCATTGCGCAGTTGATCAAGGACGGGTGAGCAGGCTTCGTGTAGATCCGTGTGCAATGCCACGGATGCGCCGAGTTCGTACATTGCGAGACCGAGCCGATAGGCGCCGGTGTGGGGATCCTGCTCGAGGAGTCGCTCATCCGCCAGGGTGCTGAGCAGGCGATGTGCGGTGCTCTTGCCGATGCCCAGCCTGCGGGAGAGTTCGGTGACGCCGATCTCGCGATCACCTCGACCGAACTCCTTCAGAAGGCGGGCCGCATTGCGCACACTGGACAGGGTGGAATGCTGGCGTCGGGGCTCCGTGGTCATGATCCACGCCTGAGGTGCTCGAGCACGTGGCGTCGGACCTGCACGCTGTCCGTCGGAGGGTTGAGCACGAGGTCGGGGATGCCCGGGATCAGTGCCTGGGCGATGAGGACCTGGGCGCGGGCAAGGCCGGCCTGACTCGCCGCCTGGAGTTCATCGATGAGTGGTTCGCGGTCGTGGGCGTAGGCGCGCATCGCCTCAAAATCCCGTGCTGCTGCTGCATGTGCGTGGCCTAGACCGGTGCCTGCATGCTGTGCGTGGTGGGCCGTGAGACTGCCTCCGGGCGGAATCGCGAGGTGGTAGACCACCGTGCGCACACCGAGCACGCGCCGGACATCGTCGTGTGCCGGGGAATCGTCTTCGACAATGAGGCCAAGACCCGGAGCGACGACGGGATCGAAGAATCGCAGGCTCCATGCGATGTCATCGATGCAGTCGCGCACCTCCACCTCGGGGGGACGCGGACTGGGGAGTGACTCGACCGTGCCGATGATGTGCAGCATGCGCGCACCGGCCGCAATCACGGTGATGTCGCCGGCGGCAACGAGGGGGAGACGGGCCCGCTCGGCAGGGGGGAGGGTTGCGGTGGCGTCGAGGTAGGCCTGATGGAGTGCATGGACGTAATCGGCCATGGCCTGACGCATCGCTTCGGGTCCCGTGCCCTCCATGCGACGGACCGTAGCAGAGACGTCCCGCATGCGGGAACGCTGTCCTTCCATGCGGGACACAGGAACCCTAGGTTCAGCACACGCCACAGTGAGCCCTCCGGGGCTGAGGGGAGCGATGCATGGGAATCCTGCGACTGTCGCACGTCGACATCACGGTGACCGACCTCGACCTTGCCGCCGCCTACTACACCGAGGTGATGGGCATGCTCGAGGTGGAGCGGGATGAGACGTCCGTCTACCTGAAGTGCTGGGATGAGGTGGATCATCATTCGCTGCGCATCTCCTATGCGCCGCGCGTCGGCTTCGGCCTGATGTCCTTCAAGGTGTTGCGCGAGGACGACCTCTCCGATCTGGAGAATGCTGTCGGCAGATACGGCCTGCCCGTGGAGCGCGTGAGCAAGGGTGCATCCATCGGTCAGGGTGAGTCGATCCGCTTTGAGACACCGTCGGGTCAGATCATGGAGTTGGTCCATGACGTCGACAAGATCGGTCGTGCGACGGGTTCGCTCAATCCCGCTCCCTTTGTTGAAGGCCTCCGCGGCATAGCTCCTCCCCGGATGGATCACATCCTGGTGACCGCCGAAGAGGTGGGCGAGGCGACAAAGTTCTACACCGACGTGCTCGGCTTCCGCGTGACAGAGCAGCTGCTGGATGGCGATGGGCATCAGGCGGCGACGTGGATGGAACGGTCACACTCCCCGCATGACCTGGCGATCGTGGGTGGGCCCAATGGTGGGCTTCACCACTTTGCCTTCTGGCTCGACGACTGGGATCACGTCCGCCGATCGGCCGATATCCTGGCTTACAACGGGATTCAGGTGGATGTGGGTCCGACGCGCCACGGCATCACGCGCGGCAACACCATTTATTTCTTCGATCCGCTGGGCACCCGCAATGAGGTTTTCACCGGCGGTTATCGTCCCGACCCGGACTTCCCGACCATCACCTGGACCGAAGACAACATCGGCCGCGCCGTCTTCTACTACGAGGGCGAGTTGAACGACCGATTCATGAAGGTGCACACCTGATGGCCATCTTGCGTTTATCCCATGTCGAGATCAAGGTGCCGGATCTTGAACTAGCGGTTGCCTACTACACCGAAGTCCTCGGCATGATCGAGACGGCGCGTGAACCGGAGCGCGTCTACCTAAAGTGCTGGGATGAGCATCAGCACCACTCCGTGGTCCTGACCTATTCCTCGTCCTACGGCCTGGCGCACATGGGCTGGAAGGTGGAGAACCGCGAGGATCTTGACCATTACACCGCTCGACTTGAGGATGCAGGTGTCGCCGTCAAGCGCCTGGATGGTGCCGACGTCGGAGTCGGAGGCGGCTCGGTGGCCCGTTTCGAGACGCCCTCCGGTCACCAGATGGAACTCATCCACGGTATGGAGCAGGTGGGCAACCTGCTGCCCCTCACCAATCCGCCACCCAAGCCCCTCGGGTTGGTGGGTATCGCGCCGCCACGCATCGACCACGTCTTCCTGACGGTCGAGGACGTCAACCGCATGACGTCCTTCCTGCAGGAGGTGCTTGATTTCCACCTGACCGAGCAGGTCATGGGCGATGACGGCTTCCAGATCGCGACCTGGCTCGAGGTGTCCCACAGCTCGCATGACATTGCGCTGGTGACCGGTCCCGACGGAGGACTGCACCACTTCGCCTTCTGGGTCGATGACTGGAATGACATCCGGACAGCCTCGGACGTCTTGGCCTACCACGGTGTCCGGATCGAGATCAATCCCACCCGGCATGGTGCCACGCGGGGACACTGCGTCTATTTCTTCGATCCCGCCGGCAACCGCAACGAGATCTTCACCGGCGGCTACTGGGCGGACCCGGACGAGCCACCCATCACATGGACCGAGAGTGAGATGGGCCGGGCACTTTTCTACTACGACGGCGTCGTGAACCAGCGCTTCCTGACCGTCCACAGCTGAGGAGTTCACATGACCACGACAGAGTCAACGCCGCTCGTGCCCACGCCGGCAACGCCGGTCACCCTCCCACGCACGGAACGCAATGATGCCCCGGCATATCTGCAGCGGTACATCGAGCGTGAGTCGCGTGGCCAGCGCCCGGGTGTTTGCGAGCCAGCTCGACCCGTTGATGACACGCCCCTGTACCTTCGGCGCTTCCGAGACCGGCGCAGTGGTGACACCGGGCTGGATGCCCCTGTGCCGTTGTGGGAGGGCGCCGATGTCGAGGCGACCCGAGCATGGGCGGAGGTCACGCGCACCAAGGAGATCATTCCGGAGCGCAAGGATCAGACGAAAGCTGCAGTCACGGATGTCTACTTCGTTCGTCACGGCGAGACCCAGGGCTACTCGACCGAATCCGGGCTCACCCCGCTGGGTTCGTGGCAGGCCCATCGCCGGGGCCAGGAGTTGGCGCGGCGCGTGATGACGGGTCACCACGTCACGATGGCCTGCGCCGAGACCAACCGTGCCCGCCAGACTGCGGAGCACATACGTCGCGGCCTCCTGGACCAACTCGTGCTCTTCGGTCGCGAGGCTTCCATCGGTGAGGTGACGGCCTACGAGGAGTTCCGCAACTTCCAGGTGATGACGCCGGACGGGTTTCGCGACGTCACCCAGGCCTTTCGTCTGTATCACTCCGTCATGGAAAAGTACGAGCGCATCGGCCTGGGCGGGCGACCCACGTGGCTGGTGGAGGTCGACCGCTTCTGGGGAATTCAGCAGGCCGGAGGAGATCCGATCACCCACTGGCTGACGATGCCGATGCTGACCTTCGAGCCACCCGTGGCCGCTGTCAGGCGATTCTGGGCCGGGTTGATGCGCATTCATGATGAGCAGCCGGGCGAGACGGTGGTCGTCGCCACACACTCCGGTCCCATCCGCGCATTTGCCACGTGGGCGCTCGGCTATGACCCGGGTGAGCCCTTCAACACGGAGTTCGTCCGCGTCCGTCTCCTCGAGGGTGGCGAGTCAGCATTGGTGCTCTATCGCAATCGTGTCCAGGAAGTGTCCGTGCCGGACTTTGACGGGCTGCCGGATTGGTGGGCGGGCCTGCAGGGACGCGCGCTGCCACCAAGTCGCCGGGAGGGAATCCCATCGTGAGCGCAACCATGTGGTTTGAAAGTTACTGGCCGGGACTCAAGGCGGAGGTAGGTGGCAAGGCAGCGAGCCTGGGGGAAATGACCGGCGCTGGCCTGCCCGTGCCCCCCGGCTTCGCGGTCACAACCGCGGGATATCGCGCCGCCCACGATGGCGCGGACCTCGACGCAACGTTGGGGCGCCTCCTGCACGGCCTCGACGTATCCGACACGGGGCAGGTGTCGCGTGTGTGCGCGCAGATCCGAGACATCATCCGTGCCATGCCGCTGCCCGCGGACATCGAGACCTCCATCCGCACGGAGTATTCAACCCTCAGCGCCCGCTGCGAGATCAACGATCTGCCCGTGGCAGTGCGATCGTCGGCAACGTCCGAGGACTCCCCGGATGCATCATTTGCGGGGGAGCACGACACCTACCTGTGGGTGCGGGGTGCCGACGCTGTCGTGGATGCCGTACGGCGATGCTGGGCCAGCCTCTTCACCGACCGCGCCACCTGCTACCGGGTGGAGATGGGCTATGAGCATCGTACCGTCGAGATGGCCGTTGTCATCCAAAAGATGGTGCGACCCATCTCCGCGGGAGTCGCCTTCACTCTCAACCCCAGCAATGGGGATCGGTCGCAGATTGCGATAGACGCCTCGTGGGGTTTTGGGGAGAGCGTGGTCTCGGGCGAGGTCACCCCGGACAACTTCCTCGTGGACAAGGTGCTGCTCGAGGTGAGCAAGCGCGAGATCAGCCATAAGGCGCACGAGTATCGCCTGACCGATCACGATTCCGTCGAAAAGGCCGGCATCGACCCGGAGCGCGCCGATGCACCCTGTCTTACGGACCGTCAGATCAAGGCGATAGCGCTGTTGGCCAAGACCGCCGAGAAGCACTACGGATGCCCGCAGGATATTGAATGGGCCGTGGATATGGACCTGCCCGAGGGCGAGAACGTTATTTTGCTCCAGGCTCGACCCGAGACTGTCTGGAGCAAGAAGCCCCGGCAGTCCGTGGCCGGCGGCGCCGACAAGAACCCGATGGCCAGCATTGTCTCGACCTTGATGAATCCGCTGTATGCGCGCAAGGACGGATGAATACTTCATTCGCGCACGTCCATCGTCCCGACCCCCCGGCGACGACCTAGTGAAAGGAAGCTCGGATGGCTGATCGCTTTCCCAGCCCGTTCGATATCGAGACGCCCGAGGGCGCCGAGGGTTGGCAAGAAATGTATGTGTATCCATCACTTTTCAGTGAGGCCCGCAAGGACTTCGAAGAGTCGATGTTTTGGTTTCAGGACGGTGTGCACTGGCCTCAGGTGATGACGCCGTGGGATGCGACCTTCTTTGAGTTCGCCATCACGTCGCTGTCGCAGTACAACACCCGCCATCTGCAGGTGCCCCCGGCGAATGGGATCGCCTTCCGCATCCTCAACGGCTATGGCTATCTCACCCCGGTCCCGGCCGACCCGGCCACCATCGAGGACCGGGTGGCCAACTTCATGGATCGGGCCGGCTTCTACTTCATGAACTGGGACGACCTCTATGACAAGTGGATGATCAAGATCCGCAACCTGGTCCAGGAGCTTGAGAGCATCAACTTCGAGCCGTTGCCGGAGATCGAAGATGCCGATGAGGTTGTGAAGTCCGGTGCCGGGCTCGGATCCGGATACAAGATTCAGGAGAACTATCGGACCCTGGTCGATCTGTCCCTGAAGTTGTGGAACTACCACTTCGAGTTTCTTAACCTGGGGTACGCGGCCTATCTCGACTTCTTTGGCTTCTGCAAGCAGGCCTTTCCCGGCATCCCCGACCTTGCTATTGCCAAGATGGTTGCCGGCGTCGAGGTCGATCTCTTCCGTCCGGATGAGGAGCTCAAGCGACTCGCGCGCGTGGCACTGGACTCGGGTGTCGCGGATGCTTTCACGGTCAAGGATGTGGAGCAGACGTGTCAGATCCTCAAGGGCACTGACGCTGGTCAGGCCTGGATCGCATCCTTCCAGGAGTCAGCGGAGCCCTGGTTCAACTTCTCCACGGGATCGGGTTTCTACCACCAGGACAAGATCTGGATTGAGAACGTCGAGATTCCCTTCGACTTCATTAATGATTACATCATCAAGCTCCAGGCCGGGGAGGATCTCGCCCGTCCCATGGAGGCCATCCGAGCCGAGCGCGATCGGGTCGTGGGCGAATACTCCGAGCTCCTCGCCTCTGATGAGGATCGCGAGGCCTTCCAGGCCAAGCTCGGACTGGCCCGCGTGGTGTTTCCCTACGTGGAGAACCACAACTTCTATGTCGAGCACTGGAGCCACTCGGTTATCTGGCGCAAGATGCGCCAGTTGGGCGAGGTCTTCGTCAAGGAGGGTTTCTGGGGAGAGGCCAATGACATCTTCTACCTCAAGCGCACCGAGGTTGAGGATGCGCTGTGGGACTACTACGTGTCCTGGGCCACTCCTGAGCCGGCAGCGGGACCGGGTTACTGGCCGGGACTGGTCGAGAAGCGCAAGGGGATCTGCAACGCTTTGAAGAAGTGGAAGCCGGTCCCTGCTCTGGGAGCACCACCCGAGATCATCACGGAGCCCTTTACCGTCATGCTCTGGGGAATCACCTCTGACAGCGTGACGTCCTGGCTGGGTGGGGGAGACGCCAAGGAGGGTGAGCTGCGCGGGATGGCAGCGTCACCGGGTCTGGTCGAGGGTCCGGCACGGGTCATCTTCTCCCCGGATCAGATCAGTGAGATCCAGCAGGGCGAGATTCTCGTGGCTCCGCTGACCGCACCCTCGTGGGCTCCGATCTTCGGGAAGATTCTGGCGACAGTGACGGATACGGGCGGCATGATGAGTCACGCGGCCATCGTCTGTCGCGAGTATGGCCTGCCGGCCGTGACCGGGACGGGCTTCGCCACGTCCACCATCACCACCGGTCAGCGCATCCGCGTGGACGGCAACAACGGCACGGTCACGATCATCGAATAGCCGTGCTCGCACGGTGATGGAGAGGGGTCTTTCGTCCCCTCTCCATCACCAGTCCCGCGAAGCGGGACGACAGTCTCCCCTCACGGGGGACGAATACCTACTGTGAACCGCACCAGCCGGTAGCGTTGACGCACCGGCCTCTTGGAAGGACCCGCACATGCTGACGGTGGATCAAAACGAAGAGCTCACCCGCGTCGGTCCTGGCACTCCCATGGGGGAGCTCCTGCGCCGGTACTGGTACCCAATTGCTTTTGAGCAGGACTTCGACGGCGTACCGACCAAGACGGTGCGACTGCTCGGCGAAAACTGGACGCTCTTCAAGACGCCCAAGGCCGGGAGGTACGGCATCGTCGCTGAGGCGTGTCCGCATCGGAGTGCGTCCTTGACCTACGGGGTGGTGCACGAAGATGGCATCCGCTGTGGCTACCACGGGTGGAAGTGGGACTTCGAGGGCAGGTGTGTCGAGCAGCCTGCTGAGGCCGACAATCAAAACTTCCGTGACCGCGTGCAGCAGAAGGCGGGCAAGGCGCAGGTCATGGCCGGCATGATCTGGGTGTACGTCGGCCCGGATCCCGCGCCGGAGTTGCCGCGCTTTGATGTCTTCGTCATGGACGGAATTAAGGACTGTGGCTACGCCACGCTGCCGTGCAATTGGCTGCAGATCATGGAGAATTCCGTGGACCCCCATCACGTGGAGTGGTTGCACGGCTACTACTTCAACTTCATGGGCGAGACCCAGGGCTTCGACGCGCCCAAGGCATTCCAGAAGAAGCACATGCGCACCGGCTTTGAGGAGATGGAGTGGGGCATTCTCAAGCGCCGTGTTCTCGAGGGTGGCAGCGAGGACAACGATGACTGGAAGGTGGGACACCCGCTCGTCTTCCCCTACTTCATGCGGGTCGGGGGAGCGGGCATCGACCAGATGCAGATCCGTGTCCCTATTGATGACACCACAACCTGGAAACTGTTCTTCTCCAACCACGCACCCACGGGTGGTGTGTGGGAAGCGCAGGATCGCCCCGTCTTCTACGAGTACATGTGGCGAGACGACGAGGGACGCTTCATCACGGACTACATCGAGGGACAAGACATCATGGCCTGGGTGAGTCAGGGGCCGGTGACGGATCGCACGCAGGAGCATCTGGGGCGCTCCGATGCCGGCGTGGCGATGCTGCGCAAGATGTTCAAAGAGAACATGAAGCGCGTCGCGAATGGCGAAGACCCCCTGGGCACTGTTCGCGATGCACACGACATCATCGTGCTGCCCTGTGAGCGCGATAAGTTCGGGGCCGAGCGGGAGTTCGCAGAAGCCTTTATCGGTATGGGTTCCATGCGGTACAGCCCCATCAAGCAGCAACTTCTCGACCTGCATGCCGATGCTTGGTCGCGCCGCGAGAAGGCCGGCGCGGGTGCCTGATGACGTTGTGGCGGGTCGGCTGGGGGTCACGTTGAGTGACCTTCCGCCCGATCCGCATCGCCTCCCGCCACCGGCGGCGTGGTTTGCCCAGGACGCTGAGCGGCATCTGCTGGACCGACCGAAGTTTTGCCCCATGTGCGCGGCCAGCATTGAGGTCCGCGGTGGTATCTCCACCGAATACTGGACGGGTGACCAGCGCGTCTTCATGACCTGGTGTGGTGAGTGCGGGTGGTTCGGCGATGTCGTGCGCTACGACATGGTGACCATCTCGGAGGAGGACCACTGACCGCTCTCGTTTTCGACTTCGGCGGTCCCGTCCTGTTGACCCCATTTGAACTTCGCATGGTGGGTGAGCGCTCCCTTGGAGTTCCCCCCGGCACGTTCACCTGGACAGGTCCCTTCGCTCCCGATGATGATCCCGACTGGAGAGACTTCCAAGCAGGCAGCATGACCGAGCGCGACTACTGGGCACGACGGTGCAATGAGTTCCACACCCTCAGTGGCGAGCCGGCGAGCATGCCCGCCTTCATGGCCCATCTGTACTCCGGCGATGAGTCTGAGTTGGTCCGCCCAGAAGCTCGGCGGCTCATCATGGATGCCAAGGCTGCGGGAATCCCGGTGGGTGTCCTCACGAATGACCTCACGGCTTTTCACGAGCCAGCCTGGTTGGAACGGATGACCGTGCTGGCGGAGTTTGACGCGATGGTCGACGGCAGGATGGACGGGGTGATGAAGCCCGAGGTCCGGGCCTATGAGCTCATGGCCGAGCGCTTGGGCGTCACGGTGGGGGAGTGTGTTTTCATCGACGACCAGCCCGGCAACCTGGCCGGTGCCGCGGCGGTGGGAATGCAGGGGGTGCATTGTGATCCCGTGGATCCGTCACCGGGCTTCGCAGAGGCTCGGCGCCTGCTGGACCTGGACTGAGGAGGTGTCATGACCCGACCCATCCGTGTGGCCATCATCGGCTCCGGACCGTCCGGCATCTACGCCGCGGATGCCCTGGCCGCTCAAGAAGATGTGGCGGTGTCTGTCGACATCATCGACAGATTGCCATCCCCCTTCGGTCTTGTCCGCTACGGAGTTGCACCGGACCACCTCAGCATTCGTTCGGTCCGTGACACCTTGGACAAGGTGCTCGACCTGGCCAATGTGCGCTTTATCGGCAATGTCGAGGTCGGACGAGACCTCTCACTGCCTGACCTGCGCAGGTTCTATGACGCCATCGTTCTCACCTACGGGGCCTCGCGGGATCGATCCCTGGGCATCCCCGGTGAAGATCTCACGGGGAGCATCGCGGCAACGGACTTTGTCAATTGGTACACCGGACACCCCGACACTCCACCCGATGCCTTCGCTGAATTCCTGTCGACCGCGACACAGGTCGCGATCATCGGCGTGGGCAATGTTGCTGTTGACGTGACTCGCATCCTTGTCAAGGCTCCCGGGGAGATCGATCACACGGATATGCCGCAGCATGTGTTCGATGCCCTGCGCGCCTCAACGGTGACGGACGTCCACATCATCGGTCGACGCGGCCCAGCCCAGGCCACCTGGACGACCAAGGAGCTTCGGGAGTTGGGTGAACTCGAGGAGGCCGAGGTCATCATCGAATCCGACGCCGACGCTTCCGATGCTGCGAGCCAGTCCGCCATGGCCACAGGCAAGGTGGTGGCCCGCAACGTTGCGGTCATTGAGGAGTGGTCACAGCGACCGCCGCGAGACACCCGTCGTCGGATCCACCTGCACTTCCGGAGACGTCCACGGGAGATCTCAGGTGATGTGGGCGTGGAGCAGATCACACTGGAGCGCACGCAGATCGATGAGGACGGCCGGGCACATGGCACGGGCGACCTGTCCACCCTGGCTGTCGATGCGGTCATTCGTAGTGTCGGCTATCGCGGCACCCCCGTGGACGGTATCCCCTTTGACGACACCCGGAACGTGATCCCCAATGCTGAGGGTCGGGTGATCGATGGGGGTTCACCTATCCCGGGCGTGTACGTCGCCGGATGGATCAAGAGAGGCCCGACGGGCATCATCGGGACCAACAAGAAGGACGCCGTTCAGACCGTGGGTCATCTGCTGACCGACGCTGCGGACGCGAACTTCCGCACAGCCGCCCAGCCGGAGGAGTCGGCCGTGGACGCCTTCCTGGCAAGCGTCACCGTCGTGGACGTGCCCGGGTGGCGGCGGATTGATAGCGCGGAGCGAGCCCTCGGGGCGACACGTGGCCGCGACCGGACCACGCTGCATGATCGGGCGCAGTTGCTGGACGCCGCATCCGGTGTCACGCCGGACTGATATCGCGCACCTGCCAGCCGGAGGCAGGCTCGGTGTCACCTCCGCAGGACACCGGCCAGGATCCCACCTGTTGACGGGAGATGGCGAGAAGTCCTGAGGAGTCCCCCAGGGTGAAGCCGACGGTCCCTTCGTCGTGTTGGTGCAGGGAATCCGGGTGCCGTCCGTAGTCGTTCAGCAGGGCGATCTGTGCGGCCTGGAGTTGAGGTGCCAGCCCGGGTGATCCACGCATGACATCGGCCCAGCGGGGGTCCACGGTGTCACTGTCGATCACGCGGCGAGCGGTGTCAGGAGTCAGGCGCCCGTAGACCATGCCCTGGATCACATGCAGCGCTGTCGGGGCGAACCGGTGACCCCCCAGGTGGCTGCACTCCCAGACGCCCGGGTGCGTACCAAGGCTGCGCACGACAGCTCGGCCATCAATCCCGCAGCAGGCATCACGTGCCGCATTGGTGCAGATCAGCAGGCGTGGCTGATCCTGAGCGGGCTCGCATGCCCAGGCATCGAGGGTCGGCGCGGAGTCTGCCGTCACGAGGTCATCCGGGTGCATCCGCAGGCTCTGGAGCGGTCCCCCCACCCCGCGGCCGACCCAGACACGCACGGGCGCGTCCGCTGAGGTAGCCGGGTGATGGCCCGGGCGCCGGATCAGGAGGACCCGTCGCTGGTCATCGCTGCGCAACCGCGACACGGCGGCGATCCGGCATCCCTCGACAGCTCGCTTACCCCAACTCCCCGGCACCTCGATGAGCCACCAGGTGAGCGCCACGGGTGCTGTGCCCGCCAGGGGCTCCTGCTCGGCTGCGGATCGGCAGCGCATCACCGCGGAGTTCCTGCAACCGCGGCGATCGGCCCAGCGACACGATGTCCGGAGGCATCGCGCTTGTCGCGCGCACTCGGCAGGTCGAGGGGTGCGCCGGACGCACCGGAGGCGCGGGCGGGCCCCTTCCCGGCCCAGGCGAGTATGAGCACGTCCTCGCCCCGGAGGAAGCGATGGATGCGCACACCGCCGGTGCCTCGGCCCTTGGTCGGGACGTCGGCCAGCGGGCTCACCTTGGCGGAATGTGCCGATGTACCGGGCAGGGCGGAGCGGGAGCCGGACACCGTCACGAGTATCGACTCAGGATCCGGTGGGATCGATCCGGCGAAGATGACCTCCGCACCCGGTGAGAGGCGGATTCCCGCCATCCCGCCGGCTCCTTTGCCCTGGGGGCGCACCGATGTGGCGGGGAATCGCAGGGCCTGGGCATCGGAGGTGATGAGCATGATGTCGTCGTCACTGGTGGACTCCACCGCGCCAACAACCTCATCGCCATCCGCGAGGGTGATGAGTTCCCAGGCATCCCGGGTGGGAGGCCCCTGCACCGGCGTGCGCTTGACGGTCCCCAGCCGTGTGCCGATGAGAACGACAGCAGGCGGATCGCTCACCTCGATCAGACCGACCACGCGCTCGTTGCCGTCGAGGTCCACGAGGGCTCCCAGCGGTGCACCGCCGCCGAGTGCAGGTGCGTGTGCCGATGACGGGAGGATCGGGAGTTCAACAACGGAAAGGCGCACCGCTCGGCCCTGGTTAGTGATGAGTGCCACCTCACCACGCGCGGTTGCCAACGTCGCTGCGGTGATCACGTCATGGGTTGCCCGGGGTCCGTCACTCGCCACATCCGCTGGTGCCGTGCGCGCGATGAGCCCCGTCCCGGACATGAGCACCCGGCAGGGGGAGTCCGCAATCTCCAGGGAAGCGGTGGACGCGGCAGGCCGAGCACCCTCCTCGAGCAGGATGGTCCGGCGCGGGGTGGCGTGGGCCTCTCCCACCGCGAGCAGTTCCTGCGCTACCTGCTCACGCAGGAGACCCTCATCCTCAAGAATGGCCGTGAGCTCGTCGATGTGGTGAGCCAGCTCATCACGTTCCGACTCCAGTTCGATGCGTGAAAATCGCGTCAGGCGACGCAGGGGCATATCGAGGATGTACGTCGCCTGCTCAAGAGACAGGTCGAAGACGGCCATGAGCTGTTCGCGGGCGGCGGCGGCATCGTCACAGGCGCGAATGAGTTGGATGACCTCGTCAATGTCCAGGATGGCGATGAGGAGTCCATCGACGAGGTGTTGGCGCTCCATGGCGCGCCGGCGTCGATAGAGACTGCGTCGGCGTACGACGTCTCGACGATGATCGACGAAGACGGTCAGCAGCTCGTGGAGGCCCAGGGTGCGCGGCTCGCCCTCGACGAGCGCCACGGCATTAATGGTGAAGTTGTCCTCCAGCGGCGTGAGTCGATGGAGTTGCTCAAGCATGGCCTCCGGATTGACGGAGGGTGCCAACTCGATCACGAGGCGAAGTCCGTGATCGCCGTCGGTCAGGTCGATGAGATCGGATATGCCGCTGAGTTTCTTCGCGGTCACCAGATCCTTGATGCGCTCCATGACGCGCTCGGGTCCGACGCCCAGGGGGAGTTCCGTGACAACAATGCCGCGTCGACGAGGGGTGACCTGCTCGATGCGTGTGGTGGCGCGGACGCGGAAGGATCCGCGCCCGGAGGCGTAGGCCTCGCGGATACCGTCGAGGCCCAAGATCATGCCGCCACCGGGGAGGTCGGGACCGGGGATGAAGCGAATGAGGTCCTCGAGTGTGGCCTCAGGGTGGAGCACAAGATGACGCGCAGCGGCCACCACCTCACCGAGGTTGTGAGGAGCCATCGATGTGGCCATGCCGACGGCGATTCCGGCGGCTCCATTGACAAGGAGTGCGGGGAAGCCGGCCGGGAGGACGGTTGGCTCCAACTCCCTTCCGTCGTAGTTGGGCACGAAGTCCACGACGTCTTCATCGAGACCCGCCGTGAGGGCAATCGCCGCGGATGCCAGGCGGCATTCGGTGTAGCGCATGGCTGCGGGGCCATCGTCGGGTGAGCCGAAGTTGCCATGCCCGTCGACGAGGGGCAGCCGGAGGGTGAAGGACTGTGACAGGCGCACAAGTGCGTCATAGATTGCGCTGTCGCCGTGGGGATGGAGCCGGCCCATGACTTCCCCGACAACACGCGCGCTTTTGACGTGGCCACGGTCAGGCCGAAGGCCCATCTCATTCATCTGGTAGATGATCCGGCGCTGTACAGGCTTCAGGCCATCACGGGCATCCGGCAACGCGCGTGCGTAGATCACCGAATAGGCGTACTCCAGGAAAGAGCTGCGCATTTCGTCATCGACATCGATGTCGATGACGCGCTCACCGGTGGGTGAATCGCCCGTGCGCGCCATACCGTCAACCCATCCCTTCGCCGTCGATCCCGATGTCACAGGGAGCCTACGTGCCGGCCACCCCCCTGGCGTGCAGGCCGGCTCCCCTCCTGGACGGCGCGGCGTAACGCCCCGGGACCGGCGTGGGAATCATGCGATGGCACAGGCAATGCGTGCGGCCAGCGTGGCGTTGCCGAGAATGATCTCGGTGTTGGCCTCGAGGCTACGTCCCCCGGAGGCTCGATGGACGTAGTCGATCAGCGCCGGCGTGACCGCCTTGCCGCGGATGCCCTTGCGCTCCATCTCGGCAAGGCCCTCGGCCAGGATGCGGTCGTGAATCTCCGGTGGGATCTGGCGTGACTCGGGCAGCGGGTTGGCCACCACGAGAGCGCTGGGGATGTCCAGGGCGCATCGGGCAGCCGCGATGGCGGCCACATCAGCCGCGCTGTCCACTCGGGCCTCGACGGGCATGCCGGAGTCGGTGAGATAGAAGCCGGGGAAGCGATGGGTGCCGAAGCCAACAACGCCCACATTCAAGGTCTCGAGGCGCTCCAGCGTGGCGGGGACGTCCAGGATGGACTTCACGCCCGAGCACACGACGATCATGGGCGTGTGGGAGAGGGCCTGCAGATCGGCAGACTCATCCCAGGTGTCCCGCGCCTCGCGGTGGACCCCACCGAGACCTCCCGTGGCAAAAACCCCGATGCCTGCGCGATGGGCGAGATGGCATGTCGCCGCTACGGTTGTTGCCGCATGTCCACCGCGCGCCACGACGATGGCGATATCGCGAATGCTGACCTTGGCGACGTCATCCTCGTTCGCAATGTGGGCAAGGGACTCACTATCAAGGCCGATCCGAACCTGACCGTTCACCACGGCAATCGTCGCGGGTGTCGCGCCCTCGGCACGGATCGCCTCCTCGACCTCGCGAGCCACGCGGAGGTTCTCCGGACGAGGGAGACCGTGGCTGATGATGGTGGACTCCAGCGCAACGATGGGTCCCCCAGCACGACGTGCGGCGGCGACCTCGGGGGAGATGACGATGCGTCCACTCATGCTCGCACGCTAATACGTCGTCGTCGCGGGATGAGGTCGCCACCCCGGGGGTCTGACCCGCCTGCGGTAGCGGGTGGCAGGATGGCGCCATGACGGACTCGGACACCCTCCACCGTCGGCTCCGGACCGACATTGAGCGCAGCGGGTACTACCCCACGCTCGTCTCGGACGCGTTGGAGACGGCCATGGCGGGGGAACTCCTGGTCTCCTATGTTGTCCACCACGAGGCCACCTTTGATCGCGATGAGTTGCGCCGCCATGTGACGGTCCTCGTGCTGACACCCACGCGGCTGATCGTGGGGCACACCGATGAGCACGGTCCGGACGACACGTGTCCTGATCCCTACGCTTCGGCATCGACCGAGGCGGTGCGTTTGGAGAAGGTTGATTCGGTCGTTGTCACTCGCGTGGTCGCGAATCCGGCTCGCCACCAGCCCGGGGGCGCCATGCGCGAGGTCGTGCTCACCATCGGTTGGGGTGCGGTCGCACGGATCGACCTCGAACCAGCAGGTTGCAGTGACTCTGAATGCGATGCCGACCATGGCTATACCGGCACCGCGAGCAACGATGACCTGTCCCTGCGCGTCTCCGAGGCCGCGGACGGTCCCGCCGTCGTGAGCCAGACCCTGGCGTTCGCGGCAGCCCTGTCCGAGGCGACGGCAGCCCGCCTGCGGTGACGTCTCATCCCACCGCACCGCCGTACGGCCAGGGAACCCTGGCGGAGGTGATGCCGTCGGCAGGAGCGCTTCTCGCAGTGCCCGGCATGACGGACTCACTGGGACTGAGTGAGTGGTGCCGTGCAGCCGATGGCGATGTTCCGCACAGTGTCACGGTGCTCCTCGTGGATGGTTTGGGCTGGTCCCCCTGGCGGGAGATGCTTGCGGACACTCCGGCTCTCGCAGGCATGCAGGCAAGGTCCCTGAGCACCACCTTCCCGTCCACCACCCCGACCGCGTTGGCCAGTCTGGGGACAGCCCTGACCCCGGGTGGACATGGGCTCGTCGGTGCGGGCTTCCTGCTGCCTGAGGACGGGGATCTCCTGCATCCGTTGTCGTGGGGACGAACACCGCATCCCCTGGCGGTCCAACCCGAGCCGACCATCTTTGAACGCGTGGCCCGGGCGGGATTGCCCGTGGCGAGTGTCGGGCCTCGCGCCTACGCCGACAGTGGTCTCACCCGCGCGGGATTGCGCGGGGGGTACCCGGTCGGTGGGGATACGTATGCGGAGGTTGTCGAGGGCGTTGCGATGAACGCACGGGGGCTGACGTATGCCTATGTCGCCGACCTTGATCGCACGGGACACGTCTTCGGCGTCTCGTCTGCGGAGTGGCTTCAGTCCCTCGCGGAGATTGATTCCCTGGTGGATCGCATCCTTGATCAACTCTGCGAGCGTGACCTGCTCCTCGTCACCGCGGATCACGGCATGGTGGACTGCGCACCGCATGATCGGGTGCGGATTGAGGACCTGCCGGGACAGGCCGGGATCGTGATCGGCGGTGAGCCACGGATGAGGCATATCTACTGCCCGCCGGAGGATCGCGATTCCCTGATCATGTCCTGGCGACAGGAGTTGGGCGATCGAGCCTGGGTCTTGTCGCGTGAGGAGTCCATCAACCTGGGACTCTTTGGGCCTGTTCTTCACGACTATGACGAACGCATCGGGGACCTCGTTGTGATTGCGCGGGGGACAACGGCCCTGACCAGCGAGACCGACTCCATCGTCTCCGGCCTACGAGGTCAACATGGTGCCGTGACCGATGCGGAGATGCGCATTCCACTGCTTCAGGCGCGCGGGAGACGGCCCGACTGAGTTGGTCTTCCCGCAGATCGTCGCGTCCCCGCCCCGAAGGCGGGTGTGATGAGTCAGGTCTCGGTCTGATGGGCGCCGAACAGGATCTCATCCCACCGAGGGACGCTGGCGCGACGACCTTTGCGTGACCGGGGCACGTCGGCCGGGGGAGGACCCGCGGCATCGGTGTCGTTGTCGTTGTCGGCGGGCCCATCGGACGCGTCTGGCTCGTGAGTCACGGCATCGTCGTCGGGTGCCGCATCGGATGCCTCGGTCGTGTCCCGCGCGTCCGGGATGAGTGTCATGGTCGCGGTGGTGGATCGCAGCGGAACCACGACATCGGAGGATGCCAGTCGATGCGCCACGGCATCCTCAGGGTGCACCGACCGCGATCGCGGGTCATAGATCCACGTCGATGCGCGGGTGTCATCCGCGGTGGAGGCAACGACGGTCCAGCGGCCATCCTCGCGACGCCATGCATCCCATGCCAGCGTGCTGGTGTCGCCCACGGACATGTCACGCATGACGAGTGTCTCGAGATCGTCGGTTCCGGGTCGCACCACACATGCGCGAGCCTGATCGCTGACGTAACCGCGTTCGGCGAGTGGTGGACCACTGAAGCGCTCGATCGCCTCGACCGCCATCCCCGTCTCCTCCGCAAGCTCGGCGACGGTTGCGCCTGTGCGAAGGCGGGACTGGATGTCCCGCGGGCTGAGCGTGTCCAGGGGGTCCTCCTTTGCCAGGGTGCCTATCGACACCCGCTTACCGAGGTCAGACGTTAGCCGACGGATGAACGTCGCGGGCCTGGACCCCGCGACGAACTCCCACATGGCCCACGGCGGCCGCCGCGGCGACGAGGCCTGCGGACGCCACGGTGACGATGAAGCCGGCGCCGGTGCCGTACTGGTCGACGAGCGTGCCGGTGCCGGCAGCGGCGGCGGCGACGCCCAATCCGATGGCAGAAATCGCCCAGGTGAGGCCCTCGGTGATCTGGCGGGGGGGCACCAGCGTCTCGATGAGGGTGAAGGCGGTGATGAGGACCGGGGATACGGCGAGTCCGGCCAGCAGGACGAGCCCGCCGAGCGCGATGAGGCCCGGCTGCAGGGCCAGGGGCACGGTCACGAGGAGGAGCGCCAGGGCGGCGTACAGAAAGAACCGGGGCAGCCGGTGATCGGAGCGGCCCGCCGCACGGCTGCCCAGCACAAGCGCCGACGCCATGGAGCCTGCGGCATACAGGGCTAGGACGATCCCCGCCGCCGCGCGGTTGCCAGCCTCATCCGCGACGGCGACCGTGGCCACATCGATGGATCCGAAGACGCCCCCTGTCGCCATGAGGACGACCAGGACCGAGGGGACACCGGGGCGGCGGAGTGGGTGGGTGCCGCGGGTGCGCGTCGCCGGACGGGGTGGTGGTTCGGTGGAGCGCTGGGCGAGCAGCAGAACCGATCCGATCGACACAAGGATCGCTGAGGCCACGACGGGGGCAGGGGCGGAGAGAGCGACAGCGAGGAAGGTTGCCAGCGGAGGACCCACAATGAAGATGAGTTCGTCGAGCACTCCTTCGAAGGCGAACGCGGTGCGCAGCCGGCCATCTCCACCCAGCAGATGTGCCCAGCGCGCGCGAACAAGAGCTCCCGTCGCCGGCTGACTTCCTCCTGCCGCGATCGCGATCACGAGGAGCAGCCACGCGGGGGCATCGGCAACGGCGGCGTAGGCCAGCACCAGGAGCCCGAGCACGTGCACGGTGACGAGGACGCGCACGATACGCAACTGTCCCCAACGGTCAACCGCGCGTGCCCCCAGCGGATTGATCAGCGCAGCACTCACGGTGTATGCCGCTGCGACGACTCCCGCCACGGCGTACGAGTCCCGGAGGGCACTGATCATGAGCACGATGCCGAGGCCCACCATCGAGATGGGCAGGCGAGCGATGAAAGCCGCGCTGGTGAACCGCGCAGCTCCCGGTCGCCGGAGCAGATCGGCGTACGGCCCGGCGATTCCCACGGTGTGAGGCTAGTGGGTGCGGCCGGACATCACGTGCAGCCAGGTGATCCCTGGCCACGCAAGTTTGCTCCCACAGATCCCGGGGTCAGGTCTCATCGATCCTGCGAAGTGAACGCGCGTACCAGTGGGCGTTGGCGGTGTACGTCTCAACGGCGTGCCTATTGATGTCAGGATCCGCACCGTCGTCAACAATTCGCGCCGGGACGCCGCGGGCCAGTGCCCCCGCAGGGACGTGGAGTCCCGGTGGCACCAACGCCTGTGCTGCGACGACCGCTCCTGCGCCCACGGTGGCACCGGGAAGCACGGTCGATCCGGAACCAATCAGGGCTCCATCGGCCACGGTGCAGCCCTCGAGGTGGACCAGATGTCCGATCGTGCACTCATCACCGATCCTCGTGTCGAGGAGGGAGGTGCAGTGCACCACCGAGCCGTCCTGGATGGAGGTTCGGCGCCCCACCCGGATCCGGCCACGATCCCCTCGAAGGACCGCGCCGGGCCACACGGAGGACTCGGATCCGATGGTCACCGCTCCGATGATGACGGCATCGGGGTGAATGAAGGCGTCGGGAGCGATGTCGGGGACCAGATCACCGAGCGCATAGATGGACATGGGGATCCTCCAGGGTTGAGGCCTCGATTGTGACGGATCTGACGTAGAGAGGGGCACCTGGCACGCCCCGGAGGGTTCTGGGGCACAATGTCCCGACCATCACCGGACACAGACGCCTTGGGGGCTCACGCACACATGGCCACGGATTACGACGCACCGCGCAAAACAGACGAGGAACTTGCCGAGGACAGTCTTGAGGAGCTCAAGGCTCGTCGTGTCGACAAGGCTGCCTCGACGGTAGACGTCGATGAGGCAGAACTAGCAGAGACGTTGGAGCTGCCCGGCGCCGATCTGTCGGATGAGAGCCTGACCGTGCGCGTCCTGCCACGTCAGGCCGACGAATTCACCTGCAGTTCCTGCTTCCTCGTCCACCACCGCAGTCAACTCGATCATGAGGGCAAAAACGGCTACGTCTGCACGGACTGTTCCTGAGCGGATCGCGCTCTAGGCGTCGGGTACGACGCGGGAGCTGTAGCGGTTGATCACCATGCTGATGATCGCTGCCGTTGTGGCCGTGGTCACGGTCCACGTGAGGGCTCGCCCAAAACTCACGCTCCGGTCTTCCGGAGACGGGGGGGCATGACCGGTCACCTGCCGGTAGACCGATGACAGCACCTGGTCAGCAGCCCACGTCGCACCGAGTGCGATGAGGGGTGCGGCAAACTTCATCATCGGGTGCGCAGCGTGCGTGTGGCCCGTAGACGCGTGACTCATGGTGCCTCCGTGATCGCTGTGAGGTGATCGGGAGGTGGATTCTCCCGCCTACTGATCTGCCCTGGCGGACAGCTCATCATGGCAGGTGAGTGGCGCGGGCGGATTCCCGGGCGCTGGTGACGGCGGCCACGAAGTGGTCGGGATGGCGGGTGGAAATCAACCACTGAGGATGTGGATCGCGGGCATCCTCGACGGTGATGAGCGCGCCCGTGCGGGTCGACCAGGCTCGCAGCATGAGGTAGCAGCGAGGGTCGATGTGCCGTCGTTGATGCTGCATCTCAGCGGTCGTGAGTCCGGTCACGCCGCCGACCACCTGGAGCGGCAGACGAGCCCGGCCAGCTCGAATAACCCGATTGTCGACGCGGATCAGGGGACTCGTGACGATGAGGAGAACGAGAAGAGCCGCGGCGAGCGCACCACCCACCAGCCATCCCAGACCCGCACCATAGGCACCCCCGTAGGCCACCCCCACAAGCGTTGCCAGACCAAGCGCCACGAGGACGACCACGGGGGAGGGCCACAGTCGCTCGCGGTACACGCATGAATCTCCGTCACTGCCCTCGGACCAGGCGCCCCGTGATGTCGTGCCCATGACTGCAGTCTCCCAGGTGGGGTCTCGCGGATAGGGTCCCCCCGTGAGCACTGAAGCATCCGGCAGCGCAACACCTCGATCGCGGGCGCGTAGCGTCCATCCTCCAGCGGACGCCCACGTGCCGATACGGGCAGAGGGTGCGCCACGTCCCGGGGATGCCGTCCCGAGTCACTATCGCTGGTGTCTGGGATGCGGTGTTGACCATCCGACAGGACTGCATCTGCGAGCCATCGCGGGTGAGGGCATGTCCATGCTCAGCACGCTCGAGGTAGGCGACTACCACCAGGGAGCGCCCGGTCTCGCCCACGGGGGTGTCATCGCGACGGCGATGGACGAGGCCATGGGAGTTCTCAACCGACTGCTGGCCGTGCCGGTGGTGACGGTGCATTTGGAGATTGACTATCGACGTCCCGTGCCGGTGGGCACCACACTGCACATCAGGACCGAAGTCGCGGGGCAGGTGGGCCGCAAGGTCTATACCCGCGGGACAGCACATCTGGACGCACCGGACGGGCCCATCGCGGTCAATGCGGCCGCCCTCTTCCTTCAGGTGCCGCTCCAGCACTTCATTGATCACGGAAGCCCGGATCACATTGCCGAGGCGATCAAGGAGCGCGCGGGGCGAGATGGTGAGTGGCAGCAGGAGGTCAACCCGTGATGCCGGGCGAGCGCGTCGATGTGCTGATCCAGCGGCTGGATCCGGGTCTTCCCCTTCCCGCGTATGCGCTCCCCGGTGACGCAGGTTTTGACCTGTGTGCCCGCGTCGATGTCACGTTGGCACCGGGGGAGCGATGTGTGGTGCCCACGGGAATCGCCATGGCTTTACCGGATGGCCTAGCGGCATTTGTCCATCCCAGAAGCGGCTTGGCCGCACGGGACGGCATTACGGTCGTCAATGCACCGGGCACGATCGACGCGGGATATCGCGGTGAAGTGAGTGTGTGCCTGTTGAACACGGACTCCCATAGAACCGTCAGCCTGCGTCGCGGTGACCGCATCGCTCAGGTGGTGATCCAGCCGGTGGCGCGGGCCCTCTTTCATGAGGCCGAGCGCCTTCCGGAGTCCCACCGCGGTGCCGATGGATATGGATCTACAGGTACCGTGACCTCCGCCAGTGTTGCTGCTATCGAGGAGTCCTGATGTCTAGCGAGTCTCGTCCGGATCCCCGAGTTGCGGGCCCCTGGGATGTGACCGAGGTGGACGGCGTGGATACGCGCATGGACTTCGGCAGCCTGTGGATCAGGGGGGTCGATGGGCTGCAGGTGCAGGCACAGATGGATGACGCCACCAAAGTTGTCGGTCTCATAACCCTCACACTGGGCAGCGGCGCGGTGCAACTCCAGGTGTTTGCCGCACCGCGCACAGCAGGTCTGTGGGACGACGTGCGCAGCCAGCTGGCATCATCCGTGACCTCCCAGGGCGGGGTCATTGAAGAGGGCGAGGGGGAGTTCGGGATCGAACTCCGCGGGCGTGTGCCCGGTCAGGGAGGCCTTCAGCCCGTCAGATTTGTGGGTGTGGATGGACCGCGGTGGTTCCTGCGTGGGCTCTTCCTCGGTGATGCGGCGCCCGTGGGTGGCTCCCCCGAACTCGAGGGGGTCTTCCGTGACATTGTCGTTAACCGAGGGATCGAGGCCATGGCACCGGGTGAGGCTTTGATGATGACGTTGCCGGTTGCTCCGGATCCCGCGGAGGCGTCCGACCCGGCAGTCCCGTAGCCGATCGCACCGCCTGCTGCAGGAGTTTGACGTTGGGGTAGGCCGCCATGGCAAGGCGAGTGCGTGGTGCCGCGGCGCTCCAGCGGTACGCCGTTGCCGCCGGATGCAGGGGGTCACCGAGCCAACCCACCACAGACATGGGTCCCTGCAGGTGGACGAGATCGAGAGCGTCAATGGACCGGGAAGCGCTCGCCGCCTGCATTGCCGTGGCGAGGGAGTCGCTGGTGTAGGAATCCCATCCCATCTCCAGCACCCGCGTGATGTCCACGGCGGGCGACGCGTCTCGGATCCGCCGGAGCGTGTCGGGGATGCCGAGGGTCTTGATCTCGCGCGCGGCCATGGAGGTGAGAGCAGCGGTGCTATCCGGGGGACCGGTCCAGGCGGGGAGAATGCAGACGCTGAGGCATTCCCGATGCGGTTGGGTGACGGCCCAGCGAGCCACCGCGTGGGCACCCAGACTTATTCCGATCACGTGTGTGACCTGCGGAGTATCACGGGAGGCCGTGGCGATCTGGGCTGCCACCTCGTCCACATCGCCGGAGCGATCCTCCACGGTGATGACGCGATGCCCATCGAGTGTGGATCCCAGCAGGGCCCGAGCTGCGGCGCCGGAGGATCCCGCGCCATGCGCGAGAAGGATGGTCACCAACGCAGTGTGGCCGATGGGGTGCCGCGGGCGAGCGAGGTAGTCTGAAAGTGGGCCGTGGTGGTCCACCGTGCACTACCCCGCAAAGGAGCTCAGCGTGGCGAGATGGTGGTCCGCACTGACCCGCACGCAGGATCAGATGGATGCGGGTGAACTCAGCAGCCAGGCGGTTGCGGAGGGTGCCGACGTGATCGCCACGTGTGAGAGAGGCCGCCCCGTGACCGTGTGCGGCACGATCCGGTCGGTCACCCTGCGTCCTCGGGTCAACGTCCCCACCCTCGAGGCGGAGGTGTACGACGGCAGCGGGCATATGACCCTCGTGTGGTTGGGCAGGCGGAGGCTGTCCGGGGTGGACGTAGGTCGGTCCATCACCGCTCACGGACGGGTGACGTGTCCGCACGGCAGCCCCATGATGTTCAATCCGTCCTATCGCCTCCATCCGGCCTCGGTTGAGGCAGAGCGATGAACCCACCATCGGGCGGTGCCGGGGACGCCCCTGAGCCCGTGATTGAGCCTCAGACGCGCGCCGACGTACGCGAGGAACGCGTACTCCTGGACCGTGCCCTCGGTGGCTGGCGCGGAATGATCGACAGCGGCACCCCCACCGCGGTTTTCGTCATTGCCTATCTGGTGACGGGCAATCAACTCAGCATCTCCGTGTGGTGCGCTCTCGGGGCCGGTGCCGCAATCGCGCTGTGGCGAGTGGTGCGCAGGGAGAGTTTGCAGCAGATCGCAGCCGGTCTGATCGGCGTCGGTATCTCTGCCTTCGTCGCCTCGCGGACCCAGACGGGTGAGGGCTACTTCATCCCGGGTCTCCTGCAAAACATCGGTTATGGCGTCGCGGTCCTGGTGTCGATTCTCATCGGTTGGCCACTCATCGGAGTCATCGTGGGATTCCTCACGGGGCAGGGAGTGTCCTGGCGTGCGGACAAACAACTGCGACGTGTCTATTCAGCCGCGTCATGGATCTGGGTGGGCCTGTTTAGTCTTCGCATCGCGGTGCAGGGGCCCCTCTACCTCGCGGGATGGGTCGGGCCGTTGGGTTTTGCCAAGATCATCATGGGAGTCCCGCTGTTTGTGGCCGCGGGCTACTTCACCTACCTGGTCTTACGTCCCACCTTCGCTGCGCGTCGCGCCGCCGCCGATGACACACCACCGGGGCCACCTGACGCCGACACACCGCCCGAGCAGGCTTCGGGCTAGGCAATCGGGGCGGGACTGTGGGGATGGTCATGATCGCTGAGCATGGTCTGCAAGGCCCCCTCCTGCTCCGGAGCGCACACGAAGATGAGTTCGTCACCGATCTCCAGCGAATCATCACCGGTGGGCGTGATCACGCGTGGCCCGCGGACAATCGCGGCCAGGGCGGAGTCGGGCGGCCAGGTGAGCGAGCCCACCCGTGCCCCCGCGACCGGGGAGCCGACGGACAGGGTGATCTCAACGAGATCGGCCTGTCCCTGGCGGAAGGTGAAGAGGCGAACAAGGTCGCCCACGCTCACGGCTTCCTCAACGAGCGCGGACAGCATGCGTGGGGTTGACACGGCGACATCCACGCCCCATGACTCATCAAACATCCACTCGTTCTTCGGGTGGTTGACGCGGGCAACAACGCGAGGAACACCGAACTCCGTCTTGGCTAGGAGTGACACGACAAGGTTGACTTTGTCGTCCCCCGTGGCCGCGACCATGACCTGGCAATGCGCCAGGTCGGCATCTTCCAGCGCGGCCAATTCGCAGGCATCGGCCTGGAGTACAGCGGCTCCCTCCACGACACCGGGCCGGGCCAACTCGGCATCCTTGTCAATGAGCAGGACGTCGTGACCAAACCCGATGAGTTCCCGGGCAATGGATCGACCCACTTTGCCCGCCCCCGCGATAGCCACCCTCATGAGGCTCTCCCGGCCGGGCCATCGGCCTGATCGCGGTGATGCGCCAGGATGCCCTCCACGCGATCGTGGTCCGCGGAGGTGATGAGCATGTGCACCACATCCCCATCCTGTAGGACGCTATCGGCGGACACGAGCATGCCGCTGCCCAGTCGGGTCACGTATCCCAC
>ERZ888423.865-NODE-865-length-29430-cov-26.192238_pt1 | contig 29430 bp, 29 predicted proteins | sample MGYA00520523_ERZ888423 | MGnify/ENA primary metagenome ERZ888423 (study PRJEB32303, sample SAMEA104408611) | aquatic metagenome | biome: Brackish water; feature: Pelagic; material: water | place: Baltic Sea | collected 2014-06-08T10:24:00 | depth 30,27 m ...
GCTAGGGGCGCAGATAACCGGTGAAGACCTGCCTCATCGGGGAGGCGTAGTATACCCAGCAACGTCACGCAGGCAACCCTATATTTGCAAATACACCAACTTTCTTTTAAAAATGCCAAGAGCCGCAACTCGCACTTGCACTTTTGCGAGTTCGGACACTTCTAGGCGAGGACAATAAAGCCTAGAAATGCCGCTATTTAATCGGGCAAAAACGCTAAGCATCCGGTTCGAGATAAACAAAAAAGAGACAAGGGATTTCCTGCAAGGTGGTCAAAATATAGACACACACATGCGCAATAAGTTAGTCCGCTGACCCTAAGTCACTTCAAACAGGTGATATTTTTTCTTTCCCAGCTTGATTAGATAGAAGCGACCGAACATAGCGTGCACCGACAGGAAGCAATCGGGCACCTTACCGTTGTCCTCCAGGCCCAGAATCCGGTCATTAACGCTTACGGCTTTTCGCCCCAGGGCGTCTTTCACCTGCTTGCCAGAGGTCACCATCTCGGCATCAGCGAGTAACTGGGTAAGCGTGTCAGGAAAGTCAGCGCGCGCGATAGTACTCGCGGGAAGCCCATCCTGACGCAGCTGCAAAACATCACCTTCTGTCAGCGCACCTATAGTCCCACTAAACAGAGACTCGGTAATTCGCTTGGCCGCATCGAGGCCGTCCTGCCCGTGCACCAGCCTTGTAACCTCACTTGCCAGCAGTGCCTGCGCTTCAGGGCGGCCATCACGCTCAGCATCAGAACGCTCAATGGCATTAATGTCCTCAACATCAACAAAGGTAAAGTATTTCAGGAATTTGTAGGCATCCGCATCAGATGCAGACAACCAAAACTGGTAAAACGCATAAGGGGATGTGCGCTGCGCGTCAAGCCAGACAGTGCCTGATTCGGTCTTGCCAAACTTCGTACCATCGGCTTTTGTAATCAAGGGCATGGTTAAGCCAAAAACCTGATTGCCATGGAGCCGACGAGTAAGGTCTATACCGCCGGTAATATTGCCCCACTGATCAGAGCCGCCCAGCTGTAAAGTGCAATCATAGCGATAATTTAGCTCTGCAAAGTCATAGGATTGCAGAATCATATAAGCAAATTCGGTAAAGCTGATACCGCTGCCGTCACGCTCGATACGCTGTTTCACCGACTCTTTTTGTATCATTGCGTTGACAGAGAAATGTTTGCCGACGTCACGCAGAAAAGTTAATACATCCATCTCTGCCGTCCAGTCCAGATTATTCACGACCTCGGCTGACACATCACCCGCTTCGAAATCGATGAACAAGGAAACCTGCTTCTTGATTTTGTCTACCCAGCCGCTGATCACCTCAGGGGTATTCAACTGCCGCTCTTGGGCCTTAAAACTTGGATCGCCTATGAGGCCCGTCGCGCCGCCCACCAAAGCCAATGGTTTGTGTCCCGCTAATTGGAAGCGTCGCAGCATCAGCAAGGGCACGAGTGTCCCTATATGCAAACTGTCAGCGGTAGGGTCAAAACCACAGTAAAGCGTGCGGGGTCCCCCCTCTAACCAGTCGGGAAGCTCATCCTCTCCAGCCACCTGAAAGATGAGTCCACGGGCGTGGAGATCATCAAGTAGAGCTTTGCTCATAGGGTTCGTTCCTAATTCACTGGTTCCTCAGAAACCGACGGAGCCAACGATACAACACATTCCCTCAAAAGCAAGCTTCCGCATTCCCCCGGAGGTTGAAATTCTGACTGTTTCAAATATACTGACGATCTCGTTGCAAATAAAATTTTTTGAGCCATGTCAGAAGCCAAGCACAAAAATCGGGGCGCGAGCAGACGGCATCATCAATCGCCAACGCCTCAGATGTCACGAGGACGATTGTTAGCGATAACTGCTGCCATTGCGATTGTGTCAGGGGTGACGTTCAAGTCACTGACCGGCTTTAACAGCGGAGGAGAATTTGCCCAACTTGAGACGCCATTAGACAACACACAACAACTGGAAACACTTAACGGTGCAGCTCCAAATTCGACCCACGAAAAAACGGCCGAATTGTCCGCACCAGCAGCGCCGTCCTGGCGCGAGAAAATCGTAAAACAGGGTGAAACCCTCTCGCAAATATTACAGCGGGCCGGCTACAGCAATCAGGAAATTCATAACATAACAAGCCAGCCACAAGACGGCAAATCTCTAGTGCGAATCCTTCCAGGCCAAACTATTGCCTTTAAGCCCGACGACTCCGGCGAACTTTTGGGGCTTCGCCATATTAAGTCCCCACTGGAATCGGTGACCTACTTGCGCACTGACGCTGGCTTTGTGAGCCAGACTGTACTTCGCTCTCCAAAGTCCCGGGAAACTTGGGCGACCGGCATCATCGACTCGTCTTTATTTCTTGCAGGAGAAAAAGCAGGCCTGTCTCAACGTATGATTTTAGACATGGCCAATATTTTTGGCGGCGTTATCGATTTCGCGCTTGACACTCGCAAAGGCGATACAGTGCAATTAGTCTACGAGGAGCTTTTTCTGGATGACAAAAAATTCAAAGACGGTGAGATTATTGCCGCTTCATTCACCAACCAAGGTGAAACATTTAATGCCTTTCGCTACACCGATGTGAACGCGGATACCAACTATTACAATGAAGACGGGGTCAGCATGCGCAAAGCCTTCCTCATGGCACCCCTTGATTTTACCCGGGTCAGCTCAAACTTTAACATGCGCCGCCTGCACCCTATCTACAAGACAGTACGCCCACATAGAGGAACCGATTATGCTGCCCCCACTGGCACTCCGGTTTATGCCGCTGGGGATGGCCGCGTAGTCCAAGCGGGCTACACCCCTGCTAACGGTAACTATGTTTTCATCAGGCACGGGGACAAGTACGTTACCAGATATCTCCACCTGCATAAGCGTAGTGTGAAATCAGGACAGAGCGTCTCGCAGGGTCAGGTGCTGGGAACCGTAGGCTCTACTGGCTCGGCCACTGGCCCGCATCTTCATTATGAGTTCCTCGTGAATGGCAAGCATCGCAACCCCCGCACCGTGTATAAGGATTTGCCCAAAGCCACCGCTCTTCCAGAAAACGAAATGGCGAATTTCCGTCAGACTATCAAGAAAGCGAACACGCAGCTTGCCATTCTGAACGCCAACAATAATATGGCAATGCATAATTCCTCCAGTTCTAACGACGCTCTCAACTAACTTGGGCGCCAGCGATCCGCTTTATGTCGGCTTAATGTCCGGCACTAGCGTGGATGCTATAGACTGCGCTCTGGTGCGCTGTCACGGTGATCAGGTGGTGGTTATTGCAACTCATGAGCACGCTATTCCCCCGCAAGTTAAAAGCCAGATCGCAGCAATAAGCCACTCTGGTCCAGACGAAATCGAACGAATGGGAGTGCTCGACCGAGCGCTCGGGCTACTGTTTGCAAAAGCCACAATGCAACTGCTGGACTTAGCCAACAAGCAGCCTAAAGACATCAAAGCGATTGGAAGCCACGGACAGACCATCCGTCATCGGCCGCCGTCCGCGGCTGTCAGCGGCGAGACGAGCTTCAGCCTGCAGATCGGTGACCCCAACACTATTGCCGAAAAAACAGGCATAACCACCATTGCAGACTTTCGGCGCAGGGATATTGCCGCAGGCGGGGAAGGCGCACCACTCGCGCCAGCCTTCCATGCGGCAGCCTTCGCAAAACCCGGTGTCGCTCGCGCTGTCGTCAATATCGGTGGCATTGCAAACGCTTCTATTATTGATGGCAGAGAGTTGCTGATGGGATTCGATACCGGCCCGGGGAATACCCTGCTAGATCACTGGGTCGCGCGTCACCGTGAAAAACCCTATGACCATGATGGCCGGTGGTCTTCGGCCGGGCAGGTCCACCAAGTACTATTGGACAAACTGTTGGCTCATAGCTATTTCAGTAAAACGGGGGCTCGCAGTACAGGCAAAGAGGCATTCAACCTCGCTTGGCTTGATAGTCAATTAGCCGAGCTCGATGCCATCACCGCAACGGACGTGCAAACCACCCTGATGGAGCTCACCTGCACCAGTATTACCAGAGCAATCAGAAGCTGTCCGCTGAAGGTTTCCGAAGTGTATATTTGCGGCGGCGGCAGCCATAACTCACATCTGATGCAGCGTCTGGCACAGCACCTAGCACCCGCAACGTTAGCTAACACTGCAGCCATCGGAATGGACCCAGACTGGGTAGAAGCAGTGACTTTTGCCTGGCTTGCCAGCCGCACTCTCGAGGGCCTGAGCGGCAATTCTCCGGCGGTGACAGGGGCCAGCGGGGAGAGAATATTAGGGGGTATCTACCTGCGCGGGATCTAAAATGCTAGACCGAAAAGGACGAGCCACAGCCACATGTGGCCGTGGCGTTAGGATTGCTAACGACAAAACGCGAGCCTTCTAATCCCTCGGTGTAATCGACTACCGATCCAGTAAGGTATTGTAAACTCATGGGATCCACGAGCAGGGTAACGCCATCTGCTTCTAGAGCCGTGTCGTCATCCGCGCTGAGTTCATCGAAGGTAAAACCATACTGAAAGCCAGAACAGCCACCGCCGGTAATGAACACACGCAGCTTAAGCTGGTCATTTTCCTCTTCTGCCACCAAGTCACGTACTTTTTGTATGGCACGAGCGGAGAGGTTTATGCTCGACGGATTAAATGTTTCAGCGACAGACATCAGTGTTTTCCAAAGCCGGTAGAGACCGCTTCATAGTATTACGGGGTATTATTATGTTAATTCCGAGTAAATTAGTCAACTTTAGTCGTGAAGCTCCAATTCGACACCAATAAGAAGCGCACTATCAGATGCACTGGCGGCCTCTTTACTCTCCAATATTGATGAATTGCTTTTGCAACACCCAGGGAAACTCTTCCCTGACTTTTATTTTACGTGGCTTACTAACATCCGCCGCCACAATTAACCGGATGGGCTCAAAGCCTTTTGGCAGCGTCAGGACGCCTTCTACAGCCTGAAAATATCGGAAATGCAGCGGCATAGCCCCATCGTCAGGCTCTTCTGACAACTGCGGCAACGCGTAGCTGACCTCCTTTTTCCCCTCGAATCCAAGCACCTGCAATGATAAGGTTCCCTCAACCGTCTCGTGTGCGCGAGATTGATGCTGAACAAAGATACGGTATTCGATGCGGTTCGGGGACCCACCTGCCACTAATTCAGGATCACGCAGGCTTAGGTCGGTGGTGTCGCTCTCGGATACCATCAGGCTCCGGAAGAACTGTAAGCCTTCTTCGAGGCTTGCGGTCAGCTCCTTTTGGGCAACCATCTCACTACGCACCAGCTCCAGAGCCCGACTATCGACATGACTTCGGGTACGCTGCGCCTGACTATCGCCGCGCACAGCAATGAGTTTTTCGCGCAGGGCTGACAGCTCCAATTGTGTGCTGTCTGCCCCGTGCCGAGGACTGACGCCCATCTCCTTGTGAGCCATGACCCAACCTACATAAATGCCTGCTAATAGCGCCAGGGCAAGAAGTAGTAGTGATAGGAGGACCGCGTTTAGTCCAGGTTGGCTAAAAAAGCGGGTGATCATGAAGACGTCTTGCTCATCTGCCAGCGGGATCTCAGGGCAACAGGCCAATCTGATGCAAGCCTGCCTTCTCATTCAGACCGAGCATGATATTCATATTTTGAACAGCCTGCCCAGACGCACCCTTAACCAGATTATCTATGGTTACCATGACCACCACTGTGCTCCTATCTTGCGGCACCGCTACCGAAATCTGGCACCTGTTTGCGCCTTTTACCGTGCGTGTTTGCGGGAAGATACCCGCTGGCATTACATCGACAAACGGCTCTTGGGCATACCAATCTTCATACAACGCCTGCAGATCTTCAGCCTCGCCCCGCAATTGCGCAAACAAGGTCGAGTGAATACCACGCACTATCGGCAACAGGTGCGGCACAAAGGTTACATGGGCCTGTTGCGCGGCAATATCCGACAAACCCTGTTCGATCTCCGGAAGATGACGGTGCCCATTCACCCCGTAAGCCTTGAAACTGTCTGCCGTCTCACTGAGTAAATTGTCAATGTTGGCCTGACGTCCAGCACCGCTAACGCCCGATGCCGAGCTCGCAATAAGGTGCTGGGTGTCCACCAAGCCGCGCACCAACAGCGGCATAAAGCCCAATTGCACCGACGTCGGGTAACAGCCCGGGCAAGCCACCAGACGGGCGGCTGCGATCTTCTCACGGTTAAGCTCCGGCAAGCCGTACACCGCTTCGGCCAGCAGCTCGGGACTCGCATGCGCTTCACCGTACCATTGGGACCACAAACCAGCATCTCGAATACGATAATCTGCCGATAAATCCACCACTCTAGCACCGGCAGCCAGCAATTCCGGCACCAGATTCATAGCAACATTATGTGGCGTAGCGAAAAAGACTATATCGCAAGCCCCCAGTGTCCCCACATCAGGCTCCTGAAAAACCAGATCATAGTATCCACGCAGGTTAGGAAATAAATCATCGACCCGCCGACCACACTCCGCACGTGAGGTTATGACGACCACCTCTGCCTCGTCATGCGTGGCTAACAGGCGCAGCAACTCAACCCCTGTATAACCAGTACCTCCCACTATGCCCACCTTCACCATGTCTCTATCCACACTCGTCCTAGGATAACCTCGCCGACCCGCTTCGCAGGTCGAGTAACGCAAAGGGCTATCTATCGAGCCCAAAACGGCAGGCCGATAGTATAAAAGTAATACGCTGTAAGATAACTGGTAATATTCTCCTTTTGACAAACACTAAGGTTCAACGGTGCGCCATTTTCTGAACCCGTACAGACGATTGCTGAACAATGACGACTCTATTATGGCCTGTTCCGAGCGTGTGAGCGCCTGATGGCGCGCGATCTACCTAACCCGCTACCGGCACTGGCCGAAATCCGACGCTGGACTTTTGCCCCTGCCCCAATGCAAGCTACCGTGCATTAGGCTATGGACATTATGCGCACAAACACTGCAGAGGCCGTTTGTATCGATGAACGCAGTCCTAATACTGGCAAGCAGATATTGCATGACCTCTATAACCCGAGAGAATATCGAGAAATTCTCGCTGTCAAGTATGCTCTAATAGCTTAAACACTGTGTTACAGACGAGGTAACAAAATGCTGTGGCTGAAGGCCTTCCATATCATATTCGTTGTGTGCTGGTTCGCAGGTCTTTTTTACCTGCCCCGAATCTTTGTGTACTACGCTGCCAGTGAGCAGCAGGCGGTGCGCGAACAACTCGCCATTATGGCGCGGAAGCTATACCGCTTTGTCACTCCTTTTATGGTCATCGCCATCGTCCTAGGCATTGTCATGATCGCGATGAACCCGGATTATTACCTGGCCGCCCGCTGGATGTGGCTGAAACTCGGCGGTGTCGCCTTTCTTATTGTTTATCACATTATCTGTGGACGCTATGTCCGAGCGATAAACGACCACCGCAACCAGCATAATCATGTGTTCTACCGCTTTTTTAATGAGGTTCCGGTACTCTTCCTCTTCGCCATCGTGATCCTAGCGATAGTGAAGCCCTTTTGAGGGCACTGGATATTTCGCGCTACAGCACTGATAATTTCGACCCAGCCAGCACTCCGCGTGAGCGGATTTTTCCACGAATAGGACAACCATGAACACTTCGAAACAATTATTTGAACGTGCACAAAAATATATCCCAGGCGGGGTTAACTCGCCCGTACGAGCCTTCAAGGCCGTTGGCGGCACCCCGGTGTTTGTTGATCGCAGCGAGGGACCGTACATTTTTGACTGTGAAGGTAAACGCTATATCGATTATGTTTTATCCTGGGGTCCCATGCTGATGGGGCACAATCACCCCGCAGTGCGTGAAGCGGTTATACGGCAATGTGAAAAAGGGCTTAGTTTTGGCACTCCCACAGAACTGGAGATAGAGCTGGCAGAAAGAATTTGCAACATAATGCCTGGGATGGACATGGTCCGCATGGTGAATTCAGGCACCGAAGCCACCATGAGCGCCATTCGTCTCGCGCGTGGCTTTACCGGGCGGGACACCATCGTCAAATTTGAGGGTTGCTATCACGGACACTCTGACTCTCTGCTGGTGAAGGCAGGCTCTGGCGCACTCACTCTTGGCGTACCCAGCTCTCCCGGCGTTCCCGCCGTGCTGGCTGATCTCACTCTTACCCTGACCTATAACGATATCGACGGCTTGCGCCAGGCATTCGCCGAACACGGAGAGCGCATTGCCTGTGCCATTGTGGAACCTGTGACCGGCAATATGAACTGTATACCGCCAGCACCGGGGTTCCTGGAAGCACTGCGCTCCGTCTGCACAGACAGCGGAGCGGTGCTCATACTGGATGAAGTCATGACCGGCTTTCGTTTTGGCTTGCAGGGCGCTCAAGGCTACTATGGTATCGAAGCCGACATAACCGCGCTGGGCAAGGTTATCGGTGGAGGTATGCCCGTGGGTGCCTTTGGCGGCAAGCGTGAAATCATGGAGCAGATTGCGCCGCTTGGTCCGGTGTATCAGGCGGGGACGCTGTCAGGCAACCCCATTGCAATGACCGCTGGGCTGGCTACCTTGGATATCATCTCCCAACCGGGATTCTACCAGCCTGTTTTCGAGCACACGACGCGCTTGTGCGAGGGCCTCAGTCAAGCAGCCGCTGCAGCGGGTGTTCCGTATACCACCAACCACGCTGGCACCATGTTTGGTGGTTTCTTTACCAGTGTGTCGAGCGTCACTAATTACCAACAAGTCATGGCCTGTGACAGTGCAGCGTTCAATCGATTTTTCCATCAAATGCTGAAGCAGGGTGTGTATCTTGCGCCTGCACCCTACGAGGCTGGCTTCATGTCCAGCGCTCATAGCGATGATGACATTGCTCAAACTATTGATATAGCCAGAGCTGCTTTTGCCAGTCTTTAACTGAGGATTATCCCATGGTATTCAGCACACAGCGCGGCATGTTCCCTCAAAGCCGTATGCGTCGCCTAAGAGCCAATGAATTTTCACGTCGACTGGTACGAGAAAACACACTTAGCCCGGCAGACCTGATTTTCCCGGTTTTCGTCGTCGACGGCAGTGATCACCGTGAGGCTATCGCTTCTATGCCGGGCATAGAACGACTGAGTATCGACTTGCTGGTGAAGCAGGCCAAGATCGTGCAGCAACTGGGTATTCCCGCCATTGCGTTATTTCCCGTCATAGCCGCAGAACAAAAAACCTTGCTGGCAGAGGAAGCGTTTAACCCCGACGGCTTGGTCCAACGCGCGGTGCGTGCGCTGAAAGATGCGCTGCCTGAGCTGGGTGTGATCACTGATGTGGCGCTGGATCCCTTCACTACCCATGGACAGGACGGCATCATCGACGCCAGCGGATACGTATTAAATGATGTCACCACCGAAGTACTGGTGAAACAGGCACTGTCTCACGCCGCAGCAGGCGCTGATGTGGTGGCACCCTCGGACATGATGGACGGCCGCATTGGCGCCATCCGACAAGACCTGGAACGAGCCAGTTTCCACAACACTTTGATTATGGCTTATTCCGCTAAGTATGCTTCTGCGTATTATGGTCCCTTTCGCGATGCCGTCGGCTCCACCAGCACTATAAAAGGGGGAAACAAGTTCAGCTACCAGATGGACCCCGCCAACAGTAACGAGGCATTACACGAATGTGCGCTGGATCTCTTTGAGGGTGCAGACATGATCATGGTAAAACCGGGCATGCCCTATCTGGACATCGTACGCCGAGTGAAGGATGAACTGCAGGCGCCCACGTTCGCGTATCAGGTCAGTGGTGAATATGCCATGCAAGTAGCCGCCTTCGAGCGCGGCTGGTTGCCACGTGAGGCGGTAATACTGGAGTCTCTGGTGGCATTCAAACGGGCGGGCTGTGATGGAATTCTCACCTATTTTGCGCTCGAAGCTGCTCAGGCACTGGGCTAGCTGCTAGAGTCCTATTGTGCGCTTTCTTTTGTCCTTGTGTTTTATTCTCACGCTGCTAAGTCCATCAGGCTATGCGCAATGCGACTGTCTTTGGCAGGGCTCTTTTAGTGACGTTCAAGCAGACACGGATCTTGTGGTCAGTGGCACCGTAGTTGCCACCAAGGGCAACTCTGTCGACCTAGCAATTACTCGCAACCTGCGTAGCGAATGAGGTCCAGAGGAAATTCGGGTCTGGATGAAAAGCAAAAATTACTGCCGACCCGAGGCTGAGCTCTTTCCTGCGAAACAACCATTAGTCGATCTCTAAAACCATTATTAGAGACGCATGTTGCCTCTATGAAGTTTCAATGGTTTCGATGACTTCTGAGGTTTCAGAAACAGGAACTGGAAGAAAAAGCAGACTGGGCTATGTGTCCGGCAACGAAGTTGGGTGTGCCTACAGCGCTTGCGAAGCATGAATCTTCCAAGCAGCCGATGAAGCGAATCTAGCAAACACGCCACTGGAGAAACATCACCTGCGACGCCACCTCAGGCGGCGCGGACTCCTTCCCTCGACAAGATCCAGCAATTCATCTAGCATCATCAGTGACAAGCCCCAGATACAACGACCTTGGTAGCGGTAACAAGGGACAGGGATTCTGGCGCCCTTATAGGTCCAGATCATTTCTCCTCTGTTGTCCTCATCAACTAGAAATTCCAACGGCACCCAGATCACTTCTGCCACCTCGTAATTCGTCGTAAACATTGCCTCTCGATCCAAACGAAACACAAATGGACTGACCGCCATACCCAGCGCACCCCGGTGAGGTTTGGCATTGAGATCAGACAACCGGCCAATACACTCATCCTGCGGGCCCAGCGTCAAGCCTACCTCTTCCGCCGTCTCTCGAGTTGCCACCGCGTACCCGTTAATATCCGATTTGTCCATGCGACCGCCGGGGAAAGCCATATGCCCCGACCAGGGATCACCCTCCCGCTCCGCCCTTTTGATCATCAGAATATGCAGCTTGCTATCCCGTATTTGCAGTATCATGGCAACCGCTGAGCGCTTCATTAACCGACGCAACCGGTTTCTTCTAGGATTGTGATCGCCGAGACGTGTTTCGATAATTTGTAGCAATGATGCCGACACTTTAGACTCTTTCCTTTCTAGCGCATAAAGACTATAGGATTAAGCCAGCCGTGCGCCGGCATGACAAGCGGTCAGGACAATTTATAGCGCGGGGTAAATAATGGTTGGCCAAAAATTGCACACAGACGGCCTCTTGGAGCTACGCAACATCAGTCTGGTCTATCGCGCACTGCCCGCGCTGTGTAGCGTCCACTGGCTTATAACGCCGGGCCAGCAATGGGCCTGCCTTGGACCCAATGGGGCGGGCAAAACCAGTCTCGCCAAAATCATCAGCCGACAGGCCACACATTTCTCGGGTGAACTGTTGCGCTCATTCGAGCTAGAAAAAGGCGGGGTTGCCTACGTCTGTTTTGAACAGGCAAAAGCCCTGTGCGAGCGGGACAAAAAAAGGGATGACTCAGAGTTTCGAGCTGACGCCAGCGACCCAGGGACTACGGTGCAATCACTGATCCTCAGCGGAGAAGAGCCGCATGAAGAATTTCAATACTGGGTAGACCGCCTGAACATGGGACATTTCGTGCATCGCGGTCTACGCTTTATTTCGACTGGCGAGATGCGCAAGGCGCTTTTAGTCAAAGCAATCTTGAGCCAGCCGGCCCTACTCATCCTCGATAGCCCACTCGACGGGCTAGACCTCTCCAGCCAGGAGGAAATGCAAAAAATCATCAATGAACTACTGCAATCACACATCACTGTATTGATGCTGTGCCGGCAAATAGAGGATGTGCCCACAGGTATTACCCACGTCCTCGTTCTCGATAATGGAGAAGTACTTGGGTGTGACACCAGGGGGAAAATTTTTTCCAGCGCAGCCGTACAGGCACGAATGTATCCGCCGCTACCAAACCTCGGAACACTGCCCCCAGCAGCCTCCCGCGCCTATGCACTGCCCATTGGCAAGCCTCTGCTAGTGCTTAGAAATGTAGCGCTACACTACGGTGATCTGACAGTGCTGCAGAATGTCGACTGGACCCTCGATCTTGCCACTCACTGCTGTATTTCAGGCCCCAATGGCTGCGGTAAAACGACTCTGTTAAGCCTTATCACCGGGGATAACCATAAGGCGTACGGACAAGACATCACCCTGTTTGGTGTCAAGAGAGGCAGCGGTGAAAGTGTGTGGGATATTAAACAAAAATTTGGTCAGTTGGACACCCAACTGCAACTGAGTTTTTCGCGCGGCATGCGCGTAGTGGAAGTGGTTGTGTCGGGGTTCTTCGACACTATTGGCCTGTATGACGAATGGGGTGACGCGCAACGCAATGGCGCCCAACAGTGGCTATGCGCGTTAGGAATGGCCGACTACCTGCACGAAAATTTTGACGCGCTGTCCTTTGGCTTACAGCGCATGGTGTTACTCGCCCGAGCCATGGTGAAATCTCCCATCATCCTGATACTGGATGAACCGACTCTGGGACTCGATGGCCATCATCGTAAACTGATGCTGCGGGCCATTGATCACATTGCGAGCAATAGCGACACACAGATTATTTTTGTCAGTCACTCGGCAGGAGAGACACCGGCCTGCATCAATCAACACCTAAGCTTTGAGCCATCCGATGAGGGCTTTGAATTGGTGTGTCGCCACTTACCTGCGGACTATACTGCTCCGATAAATTCGAAAATAATAATCCGATAAAATTTCACTCACCACAAGCAGGCGCCTTCACCGGGTATAACCGCGCAAGGCATCGCATTGGATCTTCCCACTGCAGTATAACAGCCCGCGTTCAGCAGTAGCCCTTGCCTGCATATCATCACCCTTGGCACTGTGGGTCTTGGCCATGCCCAAATAGACTTCAGCACTGTCTGGATCTATACGCTGCGCCCGCTCGAGCAGTGCCATTGCCTGTTCATAATCGCCTCTATTGGTCGCCTGATCCGCTTTCGCAAGTAGCGGCTTCCAGGCAGTGCTAGCGGAGGGTGTAGCGGAGCGAAACGGAACGTCCGGCACCCGAGCATCAGGAGTCACCACCGCATGCTGTGGTGCTTTTTCCACTGACACAGAGCCACTCTCCGGAAGCGTTGAGCAAGCGGGCACCACTGCAAAAAAACTCAGCGCTGCAATCCGAAACACTAATTGGAAAAACACGGCTAACCACCTCCTCCAAACAACGACTCGAACCAAGTCTTAATGCCCGACCCGGACTTCGGTCCGGATTGACGTGGCGAACAATTAGTACGCTGAGTCGGCTCGGAACCTATGATAAAAGGCAGCATACGAGAATTTGGGCAACCGTCACCTGTAAGATAACCGTTGCGGTTATCAATCCACTGGGGCTGAATGCCATCAGGCATACGATAGGCCAGCGGTTGTTTGCTGGCGCTGGCCATAAAATGAGCCCACACTTTTAACGCACCACTGCCACCGGTCAGCTTGGTACTACCATTGTCATCTCGTCCTATCCAGCTGACCGCAAGCAGATCGCCAGAAAAACCCGCAAACCAAGAATCACGGCCGTCATTGGTTGTGCCGGTCTTGCCAGCCACCGCAAAGTTCTCCGGCAGATAGCGATAAACGCCGCGTCCGGTTCCCTCACGCACCACCGCCCGCAGCGCATAATGCAGTAAATGTACGGATTGGATGCTGGCGGTGCGGTCATATTCTAGCGCGTACCGTTTCAGAGATGTGCCATTAGCGTCAACGATATCCCGAATGCTGCGCAGTGGCATGCGAAACCCGCCAGCCGCGATCGATTGGTACATCGCCGCCATGTCCATAGGCGAATATTCACCCGCACCCAATAACAGCGCAGGTACTCGTGGAACACCTTGCTCAACGCCGAGCCGTGCCAGCATATCAATGACAGAATCGAGGCCCAACTCCATACCCAACCGTGCACTGGCGAGGTTGTAGGATTTTGCCAGAGCCTGGTAGAGCAGCACATCCCCATGGGACTGAAGATCAAAGTTCTTCGGTTGCCACAACTTCGCACCTCCCAGCTTAACGGTCAAAGGAGCATCTGACAGCCGTGTTGCCAGCGAGTATTCGCGTGGACGCTCCAATGCTACGAGGTAAGTCGCGGGCTTGAGCAGGGAGCCCGCTGGTCGTCTGACATCCAATGCTCGGTTAAAGCCTGCGAAACGCGGCTTGCGACCCCCGCTAAGAGCGGCCACTTCCCCCGTGTCAAAACGAGTAACAACCGTGGCGCTTTGCAATTCGTCGCGCGGATCAAGTTGATCCATCACAATCGTTGTGCTGCTTTCCAACTTGCGCTGCAGCAGTGGGTCAAAGCTGGTAAAGATACTGAGTCCCTGCGTGGTGAGATCTTCGTCTCTATAATCACGGCGCAGCTGCCGGCGCACCAAGTCCAGAAAAGCTGGAAACGAATCTCGAATCCGACGTTTTTTATTCAGCCCCAGTGGCATCGCGCGAGCCACTGTGGCCTGCTCCGGTGAAATCACGCCTTGAGCCGCCATGAGTTCCAGCACCAGATTCCGTCGCTCCAGAGCTCTCTTGGGGTTGCGCTGTGGATTATAAAGAGAAGGGCCCTTAATCATTCCAATCATCAGGGCCTGCTCATGCAACCCCAGCCGCTCCAGTGGCTTGTCAAAATAATGTTGCGAGGCGAGTGCAAAGCCATGAACAGAGTGACGTCCTTCCTGACCCAGGTACACCTCGTTGATATAGCTTTCCAGTATCTGGTCTTTGTCGTAATGCAGTTCGAGGAGCACCGCCATCACAAGTTCTGTCAGCTTACGCACGATGGTGCGTTCGGACGTGAGGTAATAGTTTTTCACCAGCTGCTGGGTGATGGTACTTCCACCAGCAACTACCTGACCCGAACGCACATTGCTCAGCGCGGCCCGGGAGATGCCCACAACTGAAAAACCCCAGTGCTGGTTGAAGTCGCGGTCTTCTACCGCCATCAGTCCCTGACGCAGGCTCAGAGGAACATCATCCAAACGAGCCAGAACCCGGTCTTCCCCATGCTGAGGATAAATCCCGCCGATTCGAACCGGCTCCAGCCGCATAAGGTCGATACCCCCGCCACTGGCTGACACGCTTTTAACCCGGTCGCCACTGAACTCAATCAGTACACGCCGGCCCGGTTCTCGCTCATCAGGAAAATCAAAGCCGCGCGTATAGATTTCAAAGCGATTCCTGAAACGTGATACCTCCCCACGATTGCGTGCTGACGTCACCGGGCGATAACCCAGAACGTCCAACTCGTAAGACAGATCGTCCGGCGACAGAGGAGCACCGGCAAACAATTCCAGCGGGCGGGCGTACACCTTAGCCGGCAGATCCCACATCTTGTCATTAAATGTCGCCGTGATACGGGCGTCGAGATAAATCACAAATAGCCCCCCTACGACGAAGGAGACAAGAACAAGTTTAAGCAATAGATGGCTGGTGCGAAGCATAGGGATCGAGTTTACACCAGCTACCGGGGAAATCGGATTGTCTTTGCTATTGTTTTCATCGGCAACGCGCTAATGGTAATGAGCCGTATTGTGATCTAGCACTTTTATTCGACTGGCAAATCAGGATAATGGGGCGATCTTTTAAATCTGACAGGCGAAATAAATAATGAAGAAATATGTGGCATACGGCATTGGTGCAGCGCTGGTCGATACCGAGATCAAGGTGCAGGACGCCGAGCTAGCACAGATGAATGTTGAGAAAGGTTTAATGACGCTGGTCGATGAAGATCGCCGAGGCGAGCTACTCGACCACCTTAAAGGCCACCTAATTAAAGCCAACCACGCCAGCGGTGGCAGTGCCGGTAACTCGATGATTGCTACCGCACAATTCGGCGGACCGACTTTTATGTCCTGCAAAGTGGCCAATGACAGCGACGGTGATATCTACATTGCCGATCTGGAAGCTGCCGGTGTAGACCACTGCCTAAAAGGCGAGCGCGCCGCCGGCACTACCGGTAAATGCTTGGTCTTGATAACCCCCGATGCTGAACGCAGCATGAACACCTTCCTAGGCATCAGCGAAACTCTGTCGATCGAGCAGCTGGATGCCGGGGCAATTGCCGCCTCCGAATATGTGTATCTAGAAGGGTATCTCGTGACATCTCCAACCGGCCGCGCAGCAGCAATCAAGGCGAGAGAAATCGCCGAGGCAGCCGGCGTGAAAACCGCTTTGAGTTTTTCCGATCCCGGCATGGTGGAATTTTTCCGTGATGGCATGACTGAAATAATTGGCGACCGCCTAAACCTAGTCTTCTGTAATGAAGACGAAGCCCTAGGCTGGGCCCAAAGCGATAGCCTGGATGTTGCAGTAGAGCGACTAAAAGCGATTGCCGACACCTTTGTCATCACACGGGGAAGTGACGGGGCGCTAACATTTGATGGTACTGCACTGGTCGAAATCCCCGCACATAAAGTGCATGCTGTGGACACCAACGGTGCTGGCGATATGTTCGCAGGTGCATTCCTCTACGCGATAACCAACGGGGAGGACTTTCCTACAGCAGGTCGGTTCGCCAGCTTGGCAGCGGGAAAGGTTGTTGCCAACTATGGCCCTCGACTGCCCGCAGAAGATTATCGGGCGCTGCGCAGCGAGTTTTTTGGCTAACAGTGGAGTCCGGTCTGTTTTGACTAAAATAGACCGATTTGTTTGTCCGTCAGCGCGCGAAAAGAACTGCCGACAAATCCCAGAATACCATCCGCCACGGGCGCTAACTGCCTATCGACATAGTGTTGATAATCCAGTTGTGCGTCAGGAGAAACCCCTCAAATGTCTGTGCCGTCACATTACACCCTTAGTTTCAGTGTGATAGGGCTGGGCTTGCGCCTCGCGGTGGCTTAAGCTATCGACTGATAAAATAATGTAGCCCATCGCTTGCGCGAGCAGGCATTCATCAACAAGGTAACCCCATGGACAAGCCCGTTATAAAAAAAGACCCGTTATACCAACTACTTCGCACTGAAGACATCAAGAGTTTCAATGAACAGCGCGACCAATTAGACACCAGCGAATTGAAAAACGGGGACTATCGCGGTCGCGACTTACGTAACATGGAGGCTCAGGGATTAGACTTCAGCAATTCCTACTTTCGTAATGCCGACATAAGCGGCATTGACTTTCGAAACACTAACTTAGAAGGTGCCAGTTTGCTCGATGCCAAGCTGTCTGGGACCTACTTTCCAGTGGCGCTAAGCGCACAGGAGATCCGTCTGTCGCTGGACACCGGAACCCGTCTGCGCTACACCATGGACTGAGTGGTTAACCTTGAGACAGCAAGTCACGCAGGTCTACGATCGCTGCATTGGCACGGCTGAGATAGGATGCCATCACTAGTGAGTGATTCGCCAATGGCCCAAACCCACTTCCGTTAAGTATCATTGGGCTCCACACGGTTTCCTGTGTGCCTTCGAGTTCGCGAATGATTTGCTGCAAACTCACCTGAGCGTTCTTTTTGGCCAGTACGTCAGCGAAATCCACCTCCACCGCTTTTAGAAAAAGGATCAGTGCCCAGGCTGTCCCCCGAGCCTCGTAGAACACATCATCAATCTCGCCCCAGGGCGTACGCACCTCTTGCTCTGTCGGAGTCTCAGTTGACTGAGCGGCCTCGGCATCACCCGCAAGATCGGTATTCAGTCTCGACTTGCCCACACTGGCGCTAAGACGCTGAGAAAGACTGCCCAGCCGACTATCAACCGCAGACAAGTAATAGCGCAGGCTATCTGAGCGCGCATAAAACTGTGCGCCCGGCGCGCTTTTTTCAGACAAACGATCAAAATATTTACGCGCATATTCCAGTCCATCGCGATACTCGGACTCAGAAGAAGGCAGGATCCAGCTATCGGAATTAAAGTTAAAGCGCGGCTCCATCTCCACCAGATCTGCGTCTTCTGTTGACTGCGATTGCGAGCGGCTGAATACCTCTCGCAGGGCACGGGACATATCGCGCACCTGAATCAGCACGCCGTACTCCCAGTTCGGCATATTGTCTAGCCAAACCCCCGGTGGAAACTTGTCATTGTGGGTATAGCCACCGGGCTTATCTAGCAGCGTCTGCACCACCCCGATCAGAGCGCCCGTGGTAACCGAGCCGGTGACCACAGTACCTCCGTCTTCAGCCGCCAACGCTTGCGCCTTAGCCCGCACGTCAAAAGGCTTGGGCTCAATACTCCAATACATTCCCAGTAGGACCGCCCCCAACAAGTAAAGACAGATTACAATGACTATAATTTTGCCTAGCCCTTCTTGCGGAAGATAATTATCGCGCCATCCGGCCAATTTTTCAGTGACTGTATTCATTAGATTACTCGATTAGTGGTGGTGTTGGTGGTGTTGACCGTTTTGTGAATCCGACGTGTCACGACTTTTGCGCACGTCAGCCGAAGTACAGACCTCGCTCTGGGAGGACAGCTGCAAGCATAGCTGCACCGTGTCGCCCGTCACCGGCATTGTCTCCAACCCTAGCAGCATTAGGTGGGTGCCGCCGGGCGCCAGCGCCAAACGTTCTCCCGGTGCCACCTCTAGACTCTGCAACTGCTCCATGCGCATAAGCCCGTCAGCGCTGCGCGTGGTATGTATTTCTACCTTGTCTGCCACGTCTGCACTAGCACTTTCAACAACCACCACTACCTCGCCTCGGTTGACCAACGTAAGGTAGGCTGCTGTATTGGGCTGTCCAGGGGGCAGAGCCCTGACCCATGCATTCTCTATATCCAGCATTGTATCTTGGTCTGCCTGTTCTTCCGCCACCGCTAACGACATAATACCGGCCAACAATACGGCTATTCCTATTTTAATCATTTTCAGACCCCAGATTTGAAACTATCTCGCTGTGCCAGCGTCGAAGCATTGTATCACTGCTGATATGATTGATGCTCATACTCTGGGCTAACGTTATAAAGTCTTGGTACAATTCGTGTCTGATAAACACAGACAGTGCCTCAGGTGGCACTGTTTCTATCCAGGAGTTGGTATGCGTGCCCTGCTCGCAAGTTTTCTAATACTCATCAGCGGTGCTTGTTACGCTGAAGACTTCGGTGCCGCAAATCAGGGCCTATCGGGCGCGAAGATGGCACCCGAATTCCTCCCGGTTGAGCAAGCGTATCAACTGGAAGTTGAGATAATCGATACGCAAAATATACGTGTTTACTGGCAAATCGCCCCCAATTACTACCTTTACCAGCACCGCTTCGACTTTAATCTGGAAAACGACCAAGGCGCTGTCGACCTTACCGCCGACATGCCAACGGCCCTGAGCCGCAACGACGAGTACTTCGGCGAAGTACAGGTTTACTACCACAACGCCGATATCAACTTACAAGTACAGCAGGTCATCGAACGAGGCACCTTGTCGGTGACCTCACAGGGGTGTGCAGACGCCGGCCTGTGCTACCCGCCCTACAACCAGAACTACGACCTGGACTTCAGCACCGGCACTGTAACGCCAGTGACGTTGCCCAACAAAGAGACGCAAACAGTGGGTGCCTCAACACTGGTCACCACAACGCAGGAATCCTCCACCGGCGACGGGCTGTTATACATGCTGCTGCTGGCCTTTGCGGGTGGTGCCATTCTCAATCTAATGCCCTGTGTGTTTCCTATACTGTCTCTAAAAGTATTGAGTTTCGCCCGCAGCACAGACCATGACCGGCACCTGCACAGCTGGATCTACACCGCAGGAGTGATTAGTAGCTTCGTTTTCGTAGCGGCATTGCTGCTTGCGCTGCAGCAGGCTGGAAGTGCAATCGGCTGGGGTTTCCAACTCCAATCACCGGCCTTTGTGATTGCTTTGGCATACCTATTCATCGCTATGGGCCTGTCCCTATCAGGCATGGTGGAAATGGGGAGCAACCTCATGAACACCGGCAGTGGGCTGGCGAATCGAGGCGGACTCAGCGGCAGCTTCTTTACCGGCGTGCTGGCTGTAATAGTAGCCAGCCCCTGCACCGCCCCGTTTATGGGGACAGCCCTGGGATTTGCCGTCAGTCAGCCGCCACAGATAGGCTTACTGGTCTTTGCCGCTCTAGGCGCCGGTATGGCGGCCCCTCTGCTACTTTTCAGCTACAGCGGAGCCGCACGTGCACTGATGCCGAAACCCGGAGCTTGGATGGAAACACTCAAGCAGTTACTGGCTTTTCCACTCTACGCGACCGCTATCTGGTTGTTGTGGGTGGCGGGGAGACAAACCGGTGTAAACACCATGACAGCAGCGCTCAGTGGCGCACTCATGCTGGCCCTTGGACTTTGGCTGTGGCAGCACAGTTGGTGGCGCAAAGTACTCGCGCTGGCCTGCCTGGCCGCCGCAGTCAGTCTGGGCTCAATGCGGGACCTGGATGTCCGCAGCAATGATGCGGCGCTACTTTCGCAGGGAAAACTCGTCTGGTCAGAGCCGGCAGTGGCTGCGCAGCGCAATGCTGGGAATCCAGTATTCGTGGACGTTACAGCCGACTGGTGCATCACCTGCATCGCCAATGAGACGGCTGTACTGCTCACGGACGACATGGTCCAGGCTTTTGCTGACTACGGAGTCGTCTATATGGTTGCCGACTGGACTAATCGGAACGCGGACATTGCCGGCCTGCTGAAAAAATATGAACGTAACGGCATTCCCCTGTACTTGATGTATGCCGCTGATACCTCAGAAGCACCATTGATTCTGCCGCAAATATTAACCGCACAGACCGTATTGGACGCGTTGCAAGCCGTATCAGAGAAGAACTCGGATATTAACAGCATTTTTTAAGACAATAGCGATATTGACATTACTTCAAGTAGATAAGCATTAGCACAGTACCTGCAGTACCTGCAGTACCTGCAGTACCTGCAGTGCCAGCACGACAGGTTGAAAGCGTAAAAACCGTCTAACGTCTTCAATTTGGCGGGGATAAGTAGACAAAAGTCGCATAAACTGGGAAACTCGTAGACAGTTTCGACAAATTACGCCAGACTTTGTGCAAATTGAGCCCTCACCGGAGAGAGCCATCCAAATGGCGAGCATTCTAGTACTGCATGGCCCTAACCTGAACCTATTGGGAGGTCGTGAACCCGGTATCTATGGTACTACCGCCCTGACCGACATCGATCTGCGCCTCGAGCAACTCGCGCACGAGCGCGGCCACCGGCTATTGTCAATGCAAAGCAATGCCGAATACGAACTGGTCGAGCGGGTTCAAACTGCACGCCAAGAGGGCGTCGACTTTATCCTAATCAACCCTGCCGCCTTCACCCACACTAGCGTTGCACTGCGGGACGCACTGGCAGCAGTGGATATCCCCTTTATTGAGATCCATCTATCCAACACCCATGCCAGGGAGACCTTTCGGCAGCATTCCTACTTTTCCGATATCGCACAAGGGGTTATCTGCGGATTAGGTGCCCAGGGCTATGAACTCGGATTACAAGCCGCTTTAACACAGCTGGAACAACCCTAAATTTTATCGAAGAGATTGCACTATGGACATTCGCAAAGTCAAAAAACTGATCGAATTGCTGGAAGAGTCCAACATCGACGAGATCGAAATTAAAGAAGGCGAGGAGTCAGTGCGCATCAGTCGTAATGGTGCCAAAGCCTTAGCAATGGCAGCACAAGCGGCTCCAGCTTATGCTCCGCCAATGTATGCCCCGCCAGCTTATGCCTCTCCAGCACCGGCCCCGCAGGCACCCGTCGCGCCAGCAGCACCTGCACCTGCTGCCATCAGTGCCGGCCATATGCTCGCATCACCGATGGTAGGCACCTTTTACCGCTCACCCTCACCCACCTCAGCGTCCTTTGTTGAAGTGGGTCAGACAGTGAAGGTCGGTGACATCGTTTGCATTATCGAGGCAATGAAGATGATGAACCAGATCGAGGCGGACAAAGCGGGTACCGTCGAGGCTATTCTGGTTGAAAGCGGCGAACCGGTCGAGTTCGACCAGCCTCTGTTCTGCATCGTGTAAGTCCAGCTAGACCAGCGACAAGCAAAGGAACAAAGCATGCCCATATTGGAAAAAGTACTCATCGCAAATCGTGGTGAGATAGCGCTGCGCATCCTGCGAGCCTGTAAGGAACTGGAAATCCAGACAGTTGCCGTGCATTCCAAGGCGGACCGGGAGCTCAAGCACGTACTGCTGGCAGACGAAGCCGTCTGCATCGGGCCCGCATCGTCTGCCGAGAGCTACCTCAATGTCCCCGCGATTATTAGTGCTGCGGAGGTCACACGAGCAACCGCTATCCACCCTGGATACGGATTCCTAGCAGAAAATGCTGATTTTGCTGATCAAGTAGAGAAAAGTGGTTTTATATTTATTGGCCCTACGGCTGACACAATCAGACTCATGGGAGACAAAGTTTCCGCCATTCAGGCGATGAAACAAGCAGGAGTTCCCACCGTGCCTGGCTCTGATGGGCCACTGACAGAGGACACTGCACACAGTCTTGAGGTTGCGCAGCGCATAGGTTATCCGGTTATTATCAAAGCCGCCGCCGGCGGTGGCGGTCGCGGAATGCGTGTTGTGCACAGTGCAGAGGGGCTACTCAGCTCAATACAGCTCACTCAAGCGGAGGCGGCGGCGGCATTCGGCTCTGATGTCGTCTACCTAGAAAAATTTCTGCAAACACCTCGCCATGTGGAGATTCAAGTACTGGCCGATGGCCAGGGTAACGCCATCCATTTGGGTGACCGGGACTGCTCATTGCAGCGTCGGCACCAGAAAGTAATGGAGGAAGCGCCCGCGCCCGCAATCCCGCAGGACGCGCGCGATGCAGTGGCCCAGTCGTGCGTTAAAGCCTGTATTGATATCGGCTACCGCGGTGCCGGCACCTTTGAATTTCTGTATGAGGGGGGGGACTTCTACTTTATTGAAATGAACACGCGGGTTCAGGTTGAGCACCCCGTTACTGAGATGATCACCGGCGTGGATATCGTTCAGGAGCAACTGCGCATCGCCAGTGGCCTGCCGCTATCACTCAAGCAGAGCGAGGTTCAATTTCGTGGGCACGCCTTTGAGTGTCGCATCAATGCAGAAGACGCAAAGACCTTCATGCCATGCCCGGGTATGGTAACGACGTTTCATGCACCCGGCGGCCCCGGCGTGAGAGTGGACTCGCACCTTTACGATGGCTACACCGTACCGCCTTATTATGACTCCCTGATTGCCAAGATAATTTCCTACGGCGAAAACCGAGACATTGCGCTGGCCAGAATGCGCGTAGCACTAGACGAGCTGGTGGTAGAGGGTATCCGCACGAATACGCCATTGCATAGAGACTTGGTGCGCGATGCAGCATTCAAGGCAGGAGGAGTGAGTATTCACTACCTTGAAAGCAAGCTAGCACAGTAGATTATTTCATTTTTATCCTCTTCTTAGCCGCACAATGCTAGTGCTCACTCAGCCCCCCACTATCGCTCGCGTCGGAGTGTCGTTTTGATGTGGCTGCAACTGCGGCTGGACATCGCGCGCGCGGATGTCGCTGAACTGGAAGACCTACTCCTGGAGGCGGGTGCTGTCGCGGTCACCTTGGAAGACAATGCCGATCAGCCCCTGCTGGAACCCGGCGTGGGGGAAACGCCTCTATGGAACCAGACGCGCCTTACCGCACTCTATCCGGCGGACACAAAGATGGACCCTATATTGCAGGCACTCCCTGATAGCTTGCTGCAAGGGGCCAACCCACGGGTAGAAATCCTGGAAGACAAAGACTGGGAACGCGAGTGGATGCAACACTATCGACCTATGCAGTTTGGACAACGTCTTTGGGTATGCCCTAGCTGGCTTGAACCCCCTAATCCGAACGCGGTGAACCTGCTACTGGATCCCGGCCTAGCCTTTGGCACAGGAACTCACCCCACTACTGCCATGTGTCTGCAGCAACTGGACAGCATGCCACTGACAGGACAAACCGTGGTCGATTACGGTTGTGGGTCTGGCATCCTTGCAGTGGCCGCGCTGAAATTAGGTGCCGCTTTGGCACTGGGGGTAGATAACGATCCACAGGCTCTGGCTGCCTGCCAAGATAATGCAGCACGCAATAGCATTGCACCAGAAAATCTGCCGGTGGCATTTCCAAACGACGTAGACCACAAAGCCTGGAAGCAGCGAGCCGAGGTCGTCGTCGCCAATATTCTTGCCGGACCTCTCATCGATTTATCCGACACCTTGCTGGATTTTCTTCAACCCACCGGCACGCTTCTACTCTCCGGTCTATTGCAAAACCAAGCCGAGGCATTGTGCGCACACTATGCAGATAGACTGCAATTGCGTATCGTCGGCGAAAAAGACGGCTGGGTCTGTCTGCAAGGAAAGCGCGCCGCTCACGAGTCGATCCGTTAAATCAAAACGTTAAAATCGCTGCTTTTTTGTGCATAATTTCTTTCCCGCATCACACCTACCGAGTATCATGACCGATCATTTTTGACACCCACTTTCAAACACCACTACATGATAGAAATCGGATCGTACAGATTGCCTAATAGCGTCGCGCTAGCACCCATGGCGGGCGTTACCGATTTGCCATTTCGACGTCTGTGTTCTCAGTTCGGTGCGGGTCTGGTTGTGTCGGAAATGATCAGCTCCAATCCCCGTTTGCGTCACTCGCCCAAGACCCAATGGCGCAGCCAACACGACCACGAGATCGCCCCCCGCTCAGTACAGATCGCTGGCAGCGAGCCCCTACAGATGGCGGCAGCTGCTCGCTACAACGTTGAACGTGGCGCGCAGATTATTGATATCAATATGGGCTGCCCGGCCAAAAAAGTGTGTCGCAAAGCGGCAGGGTCGGCTCTACTGGCCGATGAAGCACGGGTGAAATCTATTTTACTCGCGGTGATTGATGCCGTAGATGTGCCCGTTACCCTCAAGATTCGCACGGGCTCCGCGCCCGGCGCTAGAAATGGCGTATCCATCGCTCACATTGCCGAAGATGCCGGCATTGCAGCCTTGGCAGTCCATGGTCGAACCCGTGCCTGTGCCTTCACTGGGCACGCAGAGTACGACACAATTGCTGCCATTGTCGCAGCGATAAATATCCCGGTGTTTGCCAATGGCGACATCAACTCCCCGCAGATGGCGGCCAAGGTCATTGCGCACACGGGTGCGGCCGGTGTCATGATTGGCAGGGCTGCCCAAGGTCGGCCATGGCTTTGCGGCCAGATAGCAACCTACCTAGACACCGGGGTGATACCCGCGTCGCCCTCGCCTGCCCAGCAACTGGCGACTCTTCATCAACACGTCACACAACTGCACCAGTTTTACGGTGACTTTATGGGCGTGCGTATCGCTCGCAAACACGTGGGCTGGTATTTGAACGCCGACTGCGACATGCGCGAACAACACAGACACTTTAATCGACTGACAGCTCCCGAAGAGCAGCTATATTACATACAGCAGCTGTCGGGATTCGCATTTAATAAGGAAATTGCAGCATGACAAGGGCTGAACACTTACCCGTTCCGGTGGCAAGCACAGTGAGCGCCGCCAATGACAATGACCCGCTGGCAATAGAGGTCCGTAACCTGCGCGATTCAGTGACCGCATCGGTACGTAAATACCTGGCTGAACTGGATGGTCAACTCTCTACTGACGTTTATCAGATGGTATTGGCGGAAGTCGAAGCGCCGCTGCTGACAGAAATCATGGTGTATACCCGCAACAACCAGACCAAGGCCTCGCTGATGCTGGGCCTGAACCGAGGCACACTGCGCAAAAAACTCAAGCAGTACAACCTGATCAGCGACAAAGACTAAGGAAGCGGTATACACATGAGTGATCTCGTCAAAGTCAGACGCGCCTTGATTAGCGTTTCCGACAAATCAGGTATTGGAGAATTTGCCAGCGCCCTGCGCGCACTTGGCGTAGAGCTGCTATCGACAGGTGGTACCTACCGCTTGCTACGGGAGCTGGGGCTGGATGTGACTGAAGTCGCAGACTACACGGGTTTCCCTGAAATGATGGATGGGCGGGTCAAAACTCTACACCCAAAAGTACACGGTGGCATTTTGGGTCGTCGGGGGCAGGATGACGACGTGATGGCCGCGCATGGCATCGATCCTATTGACATGGTTGTGGTCAACCTCTACCCATTTTCTGCAACGGTTGCTAACCCTGATTGCACTGTCGAAGACGCCATCGAAAATATCGACATCGGTGGGCCCACCATGGTGCGCGCAGCGGCCAAGAACCACCCGTTTGTCACCATCGTGGTGAATGCCTCCGATTACGGCGAAATCCTCAGCGAGATGCAGTCCAATGGCGGCAGCACCAGCCTGGAGAGTCGTTTTAATCTTGCAATCAAGGCCTATGAACACACCGCCGCTTACGATGGTGCGATCGCCAACCACTTTGGCACCCTGGTGCCAGGCGGCTCGCCAAAATTCCCCCGCACCTTCACCGCCCAATTTCACAAAGTGCAGGAAATGCGCTACGGCGAAAACCCGCACCAGCAGGCGGCCTTCTATGCTGAGGCCAATCCCGCTGAAGCAGGCATTGCTACCGCGCGCCAAATCCAGGGCAAAGAACTGTCCTACAACAACGTGGCGGATACCGACGCCGCGCTGGAGTGCGTCAAAAACTTCCATCAGCCTGCCTGCGTGATCGTCAAACATGCTAACCCCTGTGGTGTGGCGATCGCTGGAAGTCTCAGTGAAGCCTATGACTTGGCCTTCGCGACAGACACCGAATCAGCCTTTGGCGGCATCATCGCCTTCAACCGTGAGCTAGACACAAAGACAGCGGCAAGCATCGTGGAACGGCAGTTTGTGGAAGTTATCATTGCACCCAGCGTCAGCGAAGAGGCAGCGGCACTGGTGGCGGACAAGAAAAACGTGCGCCTGCTTTCTTGTGGCGAATGGTCTGCACCCGGATCCGCTCTTGACTATAAGCGCGTCAATGGCGGCCTACTGATACAGGATCGCGACCTGGGAATGATTACCCGGGACGATCTGACCGTCGTCAGTAAGTGTCAGCCGTCTGAGCAACAGTTACAGGATTTAATGTTTGCCTGGATCGTTGCGAAGTTCGTCAAATCCAACGCCATTGTCTATGCCGCGAACGGCCAGACCATTGGCGTCGGCGCTGGGCAAATGAGCCGCATTAACTCTGCGCGCATCGCGGCCATCAAGGCCGAGCATGCGGGACTGTCTGTGCAAGGCTCAGTCATGGCGTCCGACGCATTCTTCCCCTTCCGTGATGGCATCGACAACGCCGGGCAGGCGGGTATTGCTGCCATCATTCAGCCGGGTGGCTCCATTCGTGACGATGAGGTGATTGCCGCCGCCGATGAACACGGTATGGCAATGGTGTTTACCGGAATGCGTCACTTTAGACACTAGGGAACTGGCATGAATATTCTCGTCATAGGCAGCGGTGGTCGTGAGCACGCTCTCGCGTGGAAAGCGGCCCAGTCAGCGGGCGTAGAGACGGTCTATGTCGCTCCCGGCAATGCGGGTACCGGCAAGGAAGCGGGGCTTGAAAACGTCGCCATCGACACGATGGACTTTAGCGCCCTCGCCGATTTCGCCGAGAGCAATAATGTCGGTCTGACTATCGTAGGGCCCGAAACGCCCTTAGTTGAAGGTATCGTAGACTACTTCCAGGTACGTAACCTGCGCTGTTTCGGTCCAAGCAAAGGCGCAGCCCAGCTGGAAGGCTCCAAGGCATTCACCAAAGATTTCCTCGCACGGCACAACATTCCTTCCGGCTCGTACGGCAACTTCACAGAACTGGAACCGGCTCTCGCCTACCTCCGAGAACAGGGGGCCCCAATTGTGGTAAAGGCAGATGGGCTGGCAGCAGGCAAGGGCGTCATTGTCGCAGAAACGCTGGCACAGGCAGAGGAAGCGGTCACCGACATGCTCTCTGGCAACGCGTTTGGTGAGGCGGGGTGTCGCGTGGTGATCGAGGAATTCCTGCCCGGCGAAGAGGCCAGCTTTATTGTCATTGTTGACGGCCGCCATGTACTACCCATGGCCACCAGTCAGGACCATAAACGCATCGGCGAGGGCGACACAGGCCCCAATACTGGCGGCATGGGTGCCTACTCACCCGCCCCGGTGGTGGATGCAGTGGTACACCAGCGGATCATGGATCGGGTGATTTTGCCCACGGTTGCAGGCATGGCTGCAGAGGGCAATGACTACACAGGATTCCTCTATGCGGGTCTAATGATTGACGCCGCTGGTAACCCCCGGGTCATCGAATACAACTGCCGCTTTGGCGACCCTGAAACCCAGCCCATTATGATGCGCTTGCAATCGGACCTGGTGAAATTATGTGACGCCGCTCTGGACGGCACTCTGGAGAAAACCGACGCTCAGTGGGATGAACGGTGTGCCATAGGAGTCGTCCTCGCCGCCGGCGGCTACCCAGCGGACTATACTCAAGGAGCCCTGATCAATGGGCTCGATACCGTGCACAGTGATGACATTAAAGTGTTTCACGCAGGCACTGCACACAGTGGCCAAGGGGTTGTTACCCGTGGCGGTCGCGTCCTATGCGTCACGGCACTGGGTGACGATATTGCCAGTGCACAACGCGCTTGCTATGCGGCGGCGGAAACTATTAGCTGGGACGGCATGACCCTGCGCACGGACATTGGTTGGCGCGCCATAGCGCGCTATAATAGCTAGCATCAACACCCAGACAGAAATCTACCATGCAACAACGACACCTCTCCTTACTAGACAAACTCATCGGCGAAGCAGACTCGGTAATCAAAACCATCACCAGCCGTGGCAATCACGCCAGTCGACCATCACCCTCGCAAGGTCACCTAGAATCAGAACTCTCAGAGCCAGCGCGCAAGCACGTGGCGGGATTGATGCGGGTTAACCACACGGGAGAGGTCTGTGCTCAGGCACTGTATCAGGGGCAGGCACTAACCGCGAAATTGCCCACGGTGCGCGATGAAATGCAGCAGGCTGCGCGGGAAGAAGTCGACCATCTAGTGTGGTGCGAAGAACGCTTGCGAGAACTGGGTAGCCGCGCCAGTTACCTAAATCCAGCGTGGTACGGCATGTCCTTTGCGCTCGGCGCAATCGCGGGTGCAATCGGCGATAAAGTGAGCCTAGGATTTGTAGCCGCAACGGAAGAGCAAGTCTGTAGTCATCTGCGCGACCATCTCAAACAATTACCCGACGAGGATCGAAAATCCTCGTTGATTCTGCAGCAGATGCTGGAGGATGAACAACGCCATGGTGATAATGCACTGGTAGCCGGTGGTATGGATTTCCCCCGACCAATAAAACAAGCCATGAGTGCGTTATCGCTGCTGATGACCCGGACAAGCTACCGAATTTAACGGGCGTTTTCACACCTCCAATATTCTATAGGGGTACTCGTTGACGGCATTAATACGCCGTTGACGACGCAGGCATTCTTTGAGGCCTGTTCTGAATATAGCCTATACTGCCGGAGCAAACTCCACGATCTCATAACTGTGAGTGATTTCCACGCCAGCAGCACCCAGCATGATAGATG
>ERZ888423.867-NODE-867-length-29379-cov-7.008014_pt1 | contig 29379 bp, 24 predicted proteins | sample MGYA00520523_ERZ888423 | MGnify/ENA primary metagenome ERZ888423 (study PRJEB32303, sample SAMEA104408611) | aquatic metagenome | biome: Brackish water; feature: Pelagic; material: water | place: Baltic Sea | collected 2014-06-08T10:24:00 | depth 30,27 m ...
TCTGGCTCTGGCTCTGGCTCTGGCTCTGGCTCTGGCTCTGGCTCTGGCTCTGACTTTGACTTGAACTTGGGCTATGCTTTGGCTTATAGTCATATCAGTTAAAACACTTTTGTGGTTTGCAAAATTGCAGTTCACTTACAACAGCTTTTGCATCAAGCAGATATACGTATAATGTTAGTGAGTAGTATTTACTTAACAATGAATTTAGTTTTTCAAAAAAAGGCGTTTACGTCATGACACGTATAGTGGTGGTTACTTCAGGCAAAGGCGGGGTGGGTAAAACCACCAGCAGCGCCAGCTTTTCTTCTGGTTTAGCCATGCGCGGCTACAAAACAGCGGTCATTGACTTTGACGTAGGCTTGCGTAACCTTGACTTGATTATGGGCTGCGAGCGGCGCGTCGTGTATGACTTTGTAAATGTCATTCAAGGCGAGGCCACGTTAAACCAAGCTCTCATAAAAGATAAGAATTTAGAAAACTTATTTATCTTACCCGCCTCGCAAACGCGCGATAAAGATGCTTTATCGCAAGAAGGCGTTGAAAAAGTAATCAACGACTTAAAAGAAATGGGGTTTGATTACATTATTTGTGACTCACCTGCGGGTATTGAAACGGGTGCATTGCTTGCCGCCTACTTCGCTGACGATGCACTGGTTGTCACCAACCCTGAAGTGTCTTCAGTGCGTGACTCTGATCGAATTTTAGGCATTTTGGCATCAAAATCGCGCCGTGCAGTCATGGGAGAAACCCCAGTTAAAGAGTTTTTACTACTCACTCGCTACAACCCAAAGCGTGTCGAAAACGGCGAAATGCTGTCTTTACAAGATATCGAAGACATCTTGCGCATCAAATTAATTGGTGTCATACCCGAATCTGAGTCTGTATTGCAAGCTTCAAATCAAGGCCTACCTGCCATTCACATCAAAGAAAGCGACGTTTCAGAAGCTTACCAAGACGTCGTGGCACGATATTTAGGTGAAGAAAAACCACTTAGGTTTACATCGTATCAAAAGCCAAGTTTGCTAAAGCGCTGGCTTGGGGGTAAATAATGTCATTCTTATCTTTTTTATTAGGCGAGAAAAAAAATTCGGCTAATGTTGCGAAAGAGCGTCTACGAATCATCCTAGCTCACGAGCGCCTCAATGGCGATAACGGCACGTCCGACTATTTGCCACAGCTCCAAAAAGAATTGATGGAAGTTATTTCAAAATACGTCAAAATCAACCCTGAAGACATTAAAGTCAACCTAGAAAGACAAGGCCAACTAGAAGTACTCGAAGTTAAAATTGAAATGCAGCAGAAGGCCTAATCTTTAGGTCGTTGTTCTGATTCAATTTTTATAAAAAAACGCACTTTAGAGTGCGTTTTTTTATGTCAAAACATTAGGTGAAATCATGATCATATATGAATGACTCTGGATTTGATCACTGAAATCACAGATCTAAAACGAGGGTCTTGACTGTCTTGCACCCATTCAAACATGGGCATTTCTGCTGTGATTAAATGCGCACCTGCTGTTTGCATACAGGCTAAACCCGCGTTGTAATCAGTTTTGGTACGTGAACTACAACCGTCTGCTACAACCCAAACGTTGACCCTCTGCTCAAGCAGACCTAAAACGGTTTGCATGACGCATACATGGGTTTCTGAACCCATGACCAACACTTGTGATCGATCTTTAGGTAGCCACCCCTCAAATGTGGTCTCTCGGGTGGCGTCAAAATAGGTTTTATAAAGCCGATTGGTAATCTGTTCACCAATCGGTGAAACAGTGGCTCCAATTTTTTCAACAACGTGTTCGGTTGCCCAAATAGGTATGCCCATAATGCGGGCAGCCTGAACCAGCCTATCGACCGTGGCAATTTGCTCTGATGCCCCTCGCATAGCGGGCATCAGCTTTTCTTGCATATCGATAATTAAAACTAGAGATTTATTAGGATCTAAACGCATGTGAGCCTCTCTAGTTAAAAAATTAACAGACTTTGGCGACTAAACTTTACATCAAAGCTTTATAGCGTAAACGTTTCGGTGCGGCTCCATTTTCACCTAAACGTCGGCGTTTGTCAGCCTCGTATTCTTGATAGTTTCCATCAAAAAACACCACTTGCGAATCACCTTCAAATGCCAAGATGTGGGTCGCAATGCGGTCAAGAAACCAACGATCATGGCTGATGACCATAATGGAGCCCGCAAACTCTAATAATGCACCCTCAAGCGCACGCAAGGTTTCAACATCAAGGTCGTTTGAAGGCTCATCAAGCATTAAAACGTTGCCGCCTTTGAGTAAGGTTTTTGCCATATGCAAGCGACCCCGCTCACCACCCGATAACTGACCCACGCGTTTGGTTTGGTCACTGCCTTTAAAGTTAAAGCGGCCCAAATAAGCCCGCGTGGCCATTTCAAATCGACCAATGGTGAGCAAATCTGCACCATCAGAAATGGCATCAAATACTGTTTTGTCATCTGGTAGTTCATCACGCAGCTGATCTACAAAGGCCAGCTTGACGGTTTGCCCTACAACCACTTCGCCAGAGTCTGGCTTTTCTTGGCCAGATACCATGCGGAACAAAGTTGATTTACCAGCACCATTTGGACCAATAATGCCCACAATAGCACCAGGGGGTACCTTGAAACTTAAGTTATCAATCAATAAACGATCGCCAAAGGCTTTGCTCACATTTTTAAACTCAATCGCCTCATTACCCAAGCGCTCAGCCACGGGTATGAATATTTCAGAGGTTTCATTACGCTTTTGGTATTCGTGCGATGATAACTCTTCGAATCGAGCCATACGCGCCTTAGCTTTTGCTTGGCGACCTTTAGGGTTCTGACGAACCCATTCAAGCTCTTTAGAAATCGTTCTTTGACGTGCCGACTCTGAGGATTCTTCTTGCTTTAGACGGGCGTCTTTTTGTTCAAGCCAAGAACTGTAGTTACCTTTCCATGGAATGCCATGACCGCGGTCGAGTTCGAGAATCCATTCGGCGGCATTGTCTAAAAAGTAGCGATCATGGGTAACCGCGACAACTGTGCCCGGAAACTTTTGCAAGAAAACTTCTAACCAATCAACACTTTCAGCATCTAAGTGGTTGGTCGGTTCGTCGAGTAAAAGCATGTCGGGCTTTGACAGCAACAGACGGCACAGGGCCACGCGACGCTTTTCACCACCTGATAAAGGGCCTATTTTGGCGTCCCACGGGGCCAGACGCAGCGCATCAGCGGCAATTTCCATTTGGGTATTGATATCGTCTGAGCCACTTGACGCAGCAGCGGAAATAACGGCCTCAAGATCGGCTTGCTCGGCAGCTAAAGCATCAAAATCGGCATCGGGCTCTGCATAGGCCGCATAGACTTCATCTAGACGCTTACGGGCCACTGTGACGGCACCCAAACCCTCTTCAACTGATTCGCGCACAGTATGCTCGGGGTTGAGAGTAGGCTCTTGTGGAAGGTAACCAATATTTAAACCGGCCATGGGAATTGCTTCACCATCGATTTCTTTATCTAGGCCAGCCATAATTTTAAGTAACGTTGATTTACCTGAACCATTCACACCTAGAACGCCAATTTTGGCCCCAGGGAAGAAGGACAGGGAAATATCGCGCAAAATCTGTTTTTTAGGAGGAACGGTTTTACCAACCCGATTCATTGTGTAAACGTACTGAGCCATATGTAATCGTACCTAATGCGAAGATGATTAAAATAAGAAATTAAACGTTATTGTAGGCTTTCCATCAAGCTATGTTAACGTCACGATAAGAATTGATTGACTACTTTTATGAAACTTCAATATGACTTCGACACCCTTACCAACTGATAACGAACCAACACCTTTGATGTTTTCTGCTCAAGACTTGATTTTATTGGGTAAAACGGCTGACTCTTTGAGTGCTTATCTTGGTGCTGCTGTATTGGCTGAGGTCGGCGAAAGCGAAGGGGCTGAATGGGTCATTTTTGGCCAAGCTTTAGCTACAGACGAAACCCCTGATGAAGATTTTTTACGCGTTCAACTCGGCGGAAAAGATGCTCGATTGCTGGGAGGTACTGGTGGGGTTGAGGTTCAAGACCAACCGTATGACTGCAGCTATTTATGGTCAATTCAAATCACAGAATACGATGACGAGCGTTATGTGAAACTCGACTCAACCGGTGAAGTGATTGATGCATCACCCACACTTGAGGCCTTGCTTCCGTTTTCAATTGTTGAACCTGAATTCGTTGAAGACGAATTAGAAAATGAAGCAAAAGATGAAACACAATCAGATGAAAGTGAAACTCATTTGACAGATCTTGAAGATGAGTTCAGCAAGCAAGAATCTTCTAACACATTCATTAACAAGCCTCAGACCAGACATTAGCGTAATAAAAGGCAATACAACTTAGCTTAGCCTAGATACCTGTCATTTACTTTTTGGTGGTGTCTGTTTGAGGTAACGTCAAAAATGAAATTCGTGGAATACCTGCGTTCTTAGCAATAGCCATCACTTGCGCCACACGACCGTATTTCACGGCTTCATCTGACTCGACAAATAACTGAAAGCTCGGTTCCAGCGCTTTGGCACGAAGCAGTACGGCTAATTCTTTGTCGTTCACGGGCTTTTCATCGAAGACTAGCTTGCCATCAGCTTGAATAATTAAACGCGTCTTTTCAATCGCCAACGATACAGAGCTTGAACTGGTTAATCGTTCAGTTTCGGGTAATGTAATTTTCAAACTTTGTGGCACCAATAAGGGTGCGGTAACAATAAACACGACCAACAGAACCAACATCACATCAACGAGTGGTGTGACGTTAATTTCTGACATCATGGCTTCGTTGTCGTTGGAAGACTTCATGACTTGCCCCACAACGATTCATTTTTCATCGCCAATCGTAAAAAGTCTTCATTAAAAGCTTCAAGCTCTGTCACGCGCACTCGCATTTGACGCAAATTATAGTTATAGATCATGACAGCTGGTATAGCGGTCACAATACCGACAGCCGTGGCGATTAATGCTTCACCAATAGGGCCCGCTACCACGTCAATGCTGGCTTGGCCAGCAGCGCTGATACCAATCAAAGCATTCATGATGCCCCAAACGGTACCAAACAAGCCCACAAACGGGGCGGTTGAACCAATACTGGCCAAAACTGAAAGACCACGCTCACGAGCTCGGCTGATTTGAGCCACACGTTGCGATAAAGCCCGATCAAGCAACTCACGAAGTGAATCTAAGGCATGTCGATTGTGATCAAAGCCACTCAGTTCAGAACAAGTGGCCACACCCGTTCGAGCCAATTCAGCTAAGTCACTTTCAGGCAAACTTGCGGTTCGAGTAGCGTTGACAACCCCTTCCCAAGTTCTGCTTTGTTTAAACGCCGCTTCAAAACGAGCAGATGCTGTTCGTTCTTTTCTGATCGAGAAATATTTAATAACAGCGATTGACCAGGTAATAATAGATAGCGCCAGTAATGCTAGTAACGTGATGTCAACAATATAAGAATTCAAAAGAGTGCTCCTAGCGTTGTTCGATACGAAAGGTAATCGGAATTTGTACCCATTGTGTCGTGGTGCGACCATTTTGAGTACCTGGGGTAAATCGCCATTTTTTGATGGTAGCTACAGCCTCATCATCGAGTATGCGGTGGCCACTGCTTTGCGCCACCTGTACTTGACCACTTGCACCGCTCGGTAAAACCTCGGCGTAAATAACGACCGTACCTTCGATGCGTTTACGAAATGCTTCAGGCGGGTAAACCGGTGGCGGGTTTTTAAGGTTTGAATCGGTATAAGTCGGTTGCTTTAACCCAGCTAGGCCCCCGCCCATAAACTCGTTCAAGTTTTGAGCTTTGGCGTTCGGATCAGGCTTAGGTGCCACCTTAGGAGAGGCCTTAGGTGCAGGCTTAGGTGCAGGCTTAGGCTCAGGTCTCGGGGCAGGCTTACGCTCGGGCTTAGGCTCGGGCTTAGGCTCGGGCTTTGGCTCGGGTTTAGGCTCGGGTTTCGGCTCTGGCTTTGGCTCGGGTTTCGGGGCGGGTTTGGGCTCTGGCTTTGGCTCTGGCTTTGGCTCTGGTTTTGGCTCGGGTTTCGGGGCGGGTTTCGGGGCGGGCGCGACAGCATCACCTAACTCAACTGAAATTTCTGTAATAGGCACTCTCTTAAGTTGCGCCGAACGCCATGCATACATCACAAACACTAAAGCGTGCAAAGCGATAACCGCCACTACGGTTAACCACAATGCTCGCGAGGAAAGTAGTGATTTAGGTTTGTAAGAAAATGACACAAAAACAGTTAAAGTATCGTGGAAGGCGTCATTGTAACGTTAGTTAACAAGCATAGGCCAACCTTGTGCCACACCATGACACGCCACTTCAACGCCCTTAAAAATAATGCGCTCTGGGGCTTCATGCCGACACTGTTCACGTACAAACGGACAGCGTGGATGAAACGTACAGCCCGAAGGTGGGTTGAGTGGATTAGGCACCTCACCTGCCACGGGTGTACGGGCTCGACCTGAACCCTCGATATCAGGAATGGCTGAAAGCAGCATGCGAGTGTAAGGGTGCTTAGGGTCAGCAAACAGGGTGTCACGATCAGCAATTTCAACAATACGGCCTAAATACATGACACCCACCCGATCAGCCACATGATGCACCACAGCCAAGTTATGGGAAATAAATAGATATGTGAGACCTAACTCGCGCTGCAAGTCTTTCATAATATTGAGCACTTGAGCCTGAACCGACACATCAAGCGCCGAGGTTGGTTCGTCACACACCAAAAAGTCTGGGTTAACGGCTAAGGCACGCGCAATTGAAATACGTTGACGTTGCCCACCCGAAAACTGATGAGGGTAACGTGACTTGTCTGCGGGGTCGAGCCCAACTTGACGAAGCAGTTCGTCAACACGTACCAATTGTTCCACACGCGTCATTTGAGTATGTGCGTCTAAAGGCTCAGCAATGATGCGGCCCACGCGCCAACGTGGATTTAAACTGGCGAACGGGTCTTGAAAAATCATTTGTAAGCGCTTGCGTAACGCTTTACCCTTGGCACCTTGAAGGGTACGTATTGATTGGCCTTCAATCAAAATTTCACCACGGGTTAGATCATACAAACCAACTAATAGACGTGCAATCGTTGATTTACCGCAACCTGACTCTCCCACCAAGGCCAGCGTTTCACCTCGATTAATCGTGAAGGAAACCCCATCAACTGCTTTCAGAATAGTGCGCGGTTTACGACTGATGACGCGCTCAAGCCAAGGGGCGGACACGTCAAACCAACGTGCGGCATCAGTCACAGTAATTAACGGTGTCGCTTGAGTCTCACTTTCGGTCGTACCTTGATTCATACTTTGAGTCATACATACGCCTTGTGTGATTCATGATGCAACCAACAGGCCGCTTGCGAGGCGCCTGCCGCCATCAGTTCAGGTCGTTCAGTTCGACAGATTGACATCGCTCGTTCGCACCGGGGGTTAAACGCACAGCCTGAGGGTATGGCGTTGAGCCGTGGCATGGTGCCATCTATTTGCGTCAAACGCTTTTGGTGCGCCACCATTGACGGTATAGAACCCATCAAACCCACTGTATAGGGGTGTTGAGGGTGATGAATGACGTCTTGTACGGCTCCAACTTCGATCACCCTGCCTGCATACATCACCACCACTCGATCTGCCGTTTCGGCAATCACACCCATATCGTGGGTAATGAGCATAACGGCGGTGCCTTGCTCACGGCATAAACGTTTCAGCAATTCAATAATTTGGGCTTGTATCGACACATCGAGTGCAGTGGTTGGCTCGTCAGCGACAATCAATTTTGGTTCAGCCGCTAAGGCTAACGCGATGACAACGCGTTGGCGCATGCCCCCTGAGAATTGATGAGGGTAATGATTAATACGTTCACGAGCCGCCGGAATACCTGTTGCTTCAAGCAACTCAATTGCGCGAATGAGGGCTTGATTGGGTGTTAGCGACAAATGCGCCAAAATCGTTTCAGTGATTTGTTGCCCAACGGTATAAAGGGGGTTCAAAGACGTCAAGGGGTCTTGAAACACCGCACCAATTTGGCGACCCCGAATCAGCCGCATTTGATCATTATTCAGTTGATCAATACGACGCCCTTCGAGCAAAATTTGACCGCCAGATACCCGACCAGGCGGCTCAAGTAGCCCAATAATCGCAGCACCCGTCAGTGATTTACCTGCCCCCGACTCTCCCACAACACCTACAACTTCACCTGGTGAAATAGAAAAGGAAACGTTGTCAAGGGCTTTAAGCGTGCCATGCCGCGTTGGAAACTCAACACTTAAATTATCTAATTCAAGAATAGGTGCCATGATTAACTCAACCTTGGGTTCAAGGCGTCACGCAACCAATCGCCCAATAAGTTGACTGACAGCACCAGCAAGACCAAAGCCAAACCGGGGAATATCGTTATCCACCATTCGCCAGAAAATAGAAAGTCATTGCCAATACGTATCAAGGTACCCAAGGAAGGCTCGGTAGGCGGCACGCCAACACCGAGGAACGACAATGTTGCTTCAGTGATGATGGCTGTTGCCAAATGAACGGTTGCCAACACGAGCACCGGCCCCATAACATTTGGCAAAACATGACGAAACATAATGACAGGTGAACTAATACCAATAACTCGAGCAGCTTGAACATACTCGCGATTTTTTTCCACCAAAGTCGAACCCCGGACGGTTCGGGCATACTGCGGCCAACCTGCCAGCGCAATGGCACCAACGAGAACAGGTATGGCAATGTGCTCGTGCAATTCTCTAGGCACCACTGCCCTTGCCACGCCATCAATTAGCAAGGCGATCAATATTGCAGGAAACGAAAGTTGAACGTCAGCAACCCGCATGATAAATGCATCGATACGGCCACCCGCATAACCTGCAACCAAACCCAAAACAATACCCACCAACATTGACAACGCAACTGAGGCCATACCAATCATCAATGAAACGCGGGTGCCATACATCATGGCTGAAAGTAAATCACGACCTTGACTGTCTGTGCCCAAGGGAAAGATGGCCTGCCCTTCAGAATTCCAGGCGGGTGGTTTAAGCGCGTCTAATAAATTAATCGTCGCCAAGTCAAAAGGGTTATGTGGGGCAATCAGGGGAGCACCAAAAGCCGCCACCATCATCAAGACAAAAATAAAAGTTGAAATGACGGCAACCGTTGAGTGCCGCCAAGACCAAGCTAAATCGCTTTGCCAAAAATGCTTAAGTGCTTCCATCATTAGTGACCCCCTCGACCCACACTGCTACGTAAACGAGGGTCAACTGCGAAATAAAGCAGGTCAACAATTAAGTTGATCACTACAAAAATTAAGGCAATCATACAAAGGTAAGCTGCCATCACTGGTATATCAACAAACTGTACGGCTTGAATGAACAACAAGCCCATACCCGGCCATTGAAAAACTGTTTCTGTGACAATTGCAAAAGCAATAATGCCGCCAAGTTGCAAACCCGTTATGGTGATAACAGGCACAAGAGTATTTTTAAGCGCGTGCCCAAAATGAATAGCTCGGTTCGTTAAGCCCCTTGCACGCGCAAATTTTATGTAGTCTGTGCGTAAGACTTCAAGCATTTCAGAACGAACCAAACGTAACACCAAGGTGAGCTGAAATAATGACAAAGTAATCGCCGGTAATATTAAATGCTTCCAGCCATCTACCGTTAAGAGCCCCGTTGACCACCAACCAATTTTGACGACATCACCCCTACCGTAACTGGGTAACCAGCCTAATTGAACTGAAAACACCAGTATCAATAAAATACCAATTAGAAAGGTGGGCAATGACACGCCTAGCAATGAAAATGCCAAAATAGCATTTGACAACGAACTCTGTCGACGCAGAGCAGTGTATACACCTAAGGGCAAACCGACCAATAAAGCAATTAATGCAGCTGCAATTGACAACTCAAAGGTAGCGGGCATACGCTCGAGTAATAAAGTCGAAACATTTTGGCCTTGACGAAGTGAAATACCGAAGTCACCTTGCACAGCATTGATGACAAAGTGATAAAACTGCAATACCACAGGTTGATCTAGACCAAGCTCAGCGGTTAATCGAACGCGATCAGCATCTGTGGCATCTTGCCCCAACATGATTGATACGGGGTCACCCACAAACTGAAATAAATAAAACGCAATCATGGCCACAACTAACATGACCACTACCGCTTGAAGCAAGCGCCGAATAATGAATGCAAACATTAATTTTGCCCCATCGCCCAAGTTTGATAATTATGGGGAGATGGGGCTATTCCATTTAAGGTTAAAAATAGTAGAACGCGACAACTTGTGAAAAAAATTAATTAAACTTAAGTTAATCGCTAGTTAAATAATCGTAAATTATCCAATAGCTTATTTACCATGAGTTAATCTTTAATTAATATTCACCCACTCAACAACCAAGCGGTTGTCAGCGCGGTGCAACGCATCAATATTTTTCTTCATGGCCCATGGAATAACTTGATCGTGAAGTGGAATATGACCCACATCTTGTGCATGTAATTCAAGGGCTTTCGCAATCATGACATCACGTTTAGCTTGATCAGTTTCAGTTTTGATTTGATCAATTAAGGCATCAACTTTTGGGTTTGAATAATTACCGTAATTGAATGAACCATCAGCACCCTCGCCTTTTGTGCGCATTAATGCCTGCAATGAATATAAGGCATCAAATGTTGGCACACCCCAACCCAACATGTAAACGCTGGTATCGCGTTTAGCCAGTTTTGGGAAGTAGTTTGCACGAGGCATAGTTGAAAGCTTAGCAGTTACACCCACTTTCGCCCACATGGCCACAATGGCTTGGCATATGGCTTCGTCATTAATGTAGCGATTGTTTGGGCAATCAAGGGTGAAGTCGAGGTTATTGTCGTAGCCCGCTTCTTTTAACAAGGCACGGGCTTTAGCTGGGTCGTAAGGTAAGCGTTCGCCCATTGCTGGGGTGTAACCATTTACTTGTGGTGAAATCATGGCGCCTGTTGGTACAGACTCGCCACGCATGATGGCCTTTTTAATAGCATTGATGTCAATAGCTTGATACAAAGCTTCGCGAACACGCAAGTCTTTTAGAGGGTTTTTACCTTTAATTGAGCTGTACTTTAATTCAGGGCTGGCTTGGTCCATACCTAAAAAGATGGTGCGATACTCGTTACCCGAAAGCACTTTTGATTCTTTGCTTAATCGGCCTATATCTTGTGCTGCAGGGTCGAGTACGAAATCAATTTCGCCTGATAGCAAAGCGGCCGTACGGGTCGCGTTTTGCTTAATGGGAGTATAAATAATTTCGGTGACGTTACCCTTTTTGTTGTCTTTGTTCCACCAGGTTGGGTTTTCAACATATACAGTCTTAGCGTCTACTTCGCGTGACTTCAACATAAAAGGACCTGTACCGTTCGTATGACGCGCGGCGTAGGTTTCTTGTTTGTCGGTAAAGTTTTGCGGCAACATCACATCATTTTTTTCTGCCCACTGCTTGCTCATCATGCCTAACACAGGCAATTGACGCAATAAAACAGGGTTAGGGCCATTGGTAATGACATCAACGGTTAAGGGATCAACTACTTTGACTTCTTTAACACCGTTAACATAAGACTTATATTGTGAAGTAGGCGCTGCGGCACGTTGAAAAGAAAAAACCACGTCTTCAGCCGTAAAGGGTGAACCGTCTTGAAACTTAACGCCAGGGCGCAGATTAAAGCGCATGGTGGTGGGGTTAATTTGTTCCCAAGATGTTGCGAGTGCCGGTTGAAATTTGAAAGTTTCGTCGTAACGCACGAGCGGTTCATACACATACAAATTGGCTTGAATGTTTAAACCTTCGTTTTGTGAGTGTGGGTCAAGGGTCAAAATATCGCCTTGGCTAGCCCATTTAAATGTTTTTGCAATACCTGCTGTAGGCAAGGCAAAGGCAACAGACAGGGCTGTTGCAAGAATTAATCGACGCATGTGAAAGATTCCTTAAGCAATGAAATTTATATGATTGTTAAAAAATTAGGTTTGAATTGAAGTAAGGCTTCTTTAAGTCGTGTTCATAACTCACACAACTAAATTCTAGTTTAGTGTGCACCACCCTACTCTTCACGTCAAATGTTTTAAACGCACAAAAAAAAATAGCTGCAGGTAATATACCAGCAACTATTTTCAATGCATTATGAAATAATTCAGATTGTGCAACGTAACAATGAAAGGTTATTTGATACGCATGACTTAAAGCACTATAAAAATTAAGCGCGTTTAACTTTCTCAAGCATTTTGAACACACCTTTAGGTGCATTAACAAATAGGCGTTTAAAAGCCTTACCCAAACAACGACGTTCAAGCGTATTGCGACGTGTGCGTTTAATATCAGCCATGATAAATCTCCGTTAAGTTCACTATGTTAGCGCATTCGGTTCAACCCTGCAAAAATCGAGCGTAAACCCACTCATTAAGTCAAATTAAACGCAACGATACGATTATGAAACCATCGATACGCATTACTGGTGCCAAACAGAACAACCTTAAAAACCTCGACGTCACCATTCAAACGGGGGAACTAACCGTCGTCACCGGCGTTAGTGGCTCTGGTAAAAGTTCCTTAGCCTTTGACACGCTCTATGCAGAAGGGCAAAGGCGTTACGTTGAAACCTTTTCAGCCTATGCCAGGCAGTTTCTTGACCGCATGGACAAGCCTCAGGTTGACAAAATTGAAGGCATTTTGCCCTCTATCGCTATTGACCAAACCAACCCCGTGCGAAGCTCTCGCAGCACTGTCGGCACCATGACCGAAGTCAACGACCATTTAAAGCTTTTATTTGCCCGGGGCGCCAAACTTTATTGCCGAGGCTGTGGCAAGCCTGTTCATCGAGACTCACCCCAAACGATTGCGGCCGCGTTACCCGCTCTCGTGGCAACGCTAGACGATCCGAGGTTGTTGTTAACGTTTGATGTCACCGTACCGAAAAGCTTTAGCGACGAAGAGGTTCAGGGTTACTTAGAAGGTCAAGGCTACACACGCATACGTGGTGAGCCCCAAACCTCAAAAAAAACACCTGACCTACGATATATTAGTGTGGTGCAAGATCGATTTCGTCTGTCAAACACCGAACCTGAACGCGTCTCTGAAGCACTTGATGCGGCATTGCGTATGGGAAACGGCAAAATGGCTGTCCATGCGCTTGACGTTGCTGGGCAAGACCTAGCCGTTTGGAAGTTTAGCAATCAATTGCATTGTGCAAACTGCGATTTGACCTACCAAACCGTGTTGCCCAGTACATTCTCTTTCAACTCACCCCTTGGTGCATGTGAAGCCTGCCGGGGTTTTGGTCGAGTCATTGGCATTGATTTTGGTTTGGTCATTCCCGATGAAAACAAAACCTTAGCCGAAGGCGCCATCAGGCCTTGGCAAACCCCCAGCTACAAAGAGTGTCAAGTTGAATTAGAAAAGTACGCCAAACTGGCGCATGTATCGGTTAACACCCGCTGGCGAGACTTACCACCTGAACATCAAGACTGGGTCTTGACGGGTGACCCACTCTGGAAAGGTGGTAGACAAGCCTGGAACTCACAGTGGTACGGCGTACAGCGTTTTTTTGATTGGCTTGAAACCAAATCGTACAAAATGCATGTACGAGTCTTGTTGTCTAAATATCGCAGCTACACCCCCTGCCCAAGTTGTCATGGCACCCGCTTAAAACCTGACGCCTTACTTTGGCGTATTGACGACAAATCCATCAACACTTTAATGCTGATGCCCATTGATCAACTGCGCACATGGTTTGAAACCTTACGCTTTGACGATGATGTGATGGATGCGGCCATGGCCCTCGTTTTAAACGAGATTCAAGCGCGTCTAAAGTTTTTATGTGATGTTGGACTAGGGTATCTCACACTAGATCGTCAAAGTCGCACACTTTCTGGTGGTGAAGTGCAACGCATTAACCTCACCACAGCCTTAGGCACATCTTTAGTCAACACCTTGTTTGTTTTAGACGAACCATCAATTGGTCTGCACCCGCGCGACATACATCGCGTCGTTCAGGTGATGCATCGTTTGCGTCAAGCAGGCAATACGCTGGTGGTGGTGGAACATGACCCACAAGTGATGGTGGCAGCTGACCGCATTATTGATATGGGCCCAGGCCCAGGCGAACGGGGTGGTCAAATCGTATTTGACGGGTCACCGCAAGCGTTAATCAGTGCCGACACGTTAACCGGTCGCTATATGGGGCATGTCATGCGCGTTGAGGCCCCCCGCCCTTTAGCCGTTAAAAACAACACCCCTCGCTTAATTTTAGAAAACGTCACAGCCAACAATTTGAAAGGCATTGATGTCAGTATTCCACTGGGGCGATTGGTATGTATCACGGGTGTCTCAGGCTCTGGTAAGTCGACTTTGATTCAAGACGTGCTTTTTCCTGCCTTATTGAAATATCAAGGTAAACCTACAGAATCACCAGGCGAGTTAGGCCGTCTTTTGGGTGCGGAACAAATCGCCGAAGTGGTGATGGTTGATCAAAGTGCAATAGGTAAAACGGCCCGTTCAAACCCAGCCAGTTATGTGGGTGCGTTTGAAGCCATTCGTAAATTGTTTGCTCAAGCGCCGCTTGCTCGTGAACGAAGCTACACCGCTGGTACATTTAGCTTTAACAGTGGGGACGGCCGATGCCCCACTTGCGGCGGCACCGGTTTTGAACATGTTGAAATGCAGTTTTTATCAGATGTTTATTTGCGTTGCCCAGACTGTGATGGTAAGCGTTTCAGACCTGAAGTGTGTGAGGTAACCGTTGAGCATTTAGGTCAAACCGCATCAATCGACGGCGTACTGAATATGACCGTTTCAGAAGCACTGCATTTTTTTAAAGGGTTACGAGACGTACAAACTGCCCTCGCCCCTTTGGCTGATGTGGGTCTTGAATATGTCAAACTGGGGCAGCCTGTACCCACCCTGTCTGGCGGAGAAGCTCAGCGACTCAAACTCGCTGGGCACTTAGCCGATGCCGCCCGTCAAGGCATCAGTGCCGGCCAACTGGCTCGCAAAGGTAGCTTATTCTTATTTGACGAACCCACAACCGGCTTACATTTTGATGACGTAGCGCGGTTGATGCGGGCTTTTCGTAAACTCTTGGGGGCTGGTCATTCACTCATTATCATTGAACATAATTTAGATGTGATTCGAGCCGCTGATTGGGTGATTGATTTGGGCCCAGACGGTGGGCAAAATGGAGGTGAGTTGGTCGCGCAAGGCTCGCCTGAAACCATCATGCAAACAGCGGGTTCTTATACTGGTCAAGCTTTGCTTGAATATCAGCAAATGTTGTCAGCCAACGATGCCACGTTGAGTCAACTGAATGCTGATGCGAACCAGGCCAAATCAACGTTAGCTGCGCAGGCATTGCAGGCGCTGCAAGAAACCCGTGCGACCTATGCCATTGAACCTCGCGCCGCCGTGCAAAGCATTGATATTCTGCATGCGCGTGAACACAATTTAAAAAATATTACAGTCAGCATTCCACACGGTAAGTTCACCGTGATTACTGGCATTTCTGGTTCAGGCAAATCAACGCTAGCATTTGATATTTTATTCAATGAAGGTCAACGTCGTTATCTAGAATCGCTCAATGCTTATGCACGATCAATTGTGCAACCTGCAGGTCGACCCGATGTTGACGCGATTTTTGGTATTCCACCTACCGTAGCGATTGAGCAACGCACCAGTCGTGGGGGGCGCAAATCAACCGTTGCAACTATGACTGAAGTGCATCACTTCTTGCGTTTACTGTATATGAAGTTAGGGGTGCAGCATTGCCCTGATTGTGGTGTCAGTGTTGAACCACAAAGTGCCGATCAAATTGTGGCGCGCTTAATTAAAGAACATGCAGGCCAACATATTGGTGTGATGGCAACTTTAGTGAACGCACGCAAAGGGTATTACACCGACTTAGCCAAATGGGCTAGTGCAAAAGGTTATACCCACTTAAGAGTCGATGGTGTCTTTACCCCCACACAATCTTGGCCCCGTCTTGATCGTTTTAAAGAGCACACCATAGAATTACCCGTTCGAGATCTCGTGGTTGATGTGCGCGATGAGGCAAATTTGCGGGTGGCTGTGAGCGAAGCACTTGAAAAAGGCCAAGGTACATTCAGTGTCGTATGGCCGATCGACACCATTAAGACTGATTTAAAAGCACCGCTTACCCAACAGCATTTCTCAACCAAGCGTGCCTGCCCCAGCTGCGGCACCAGCTTTCCTGAGCCTGACCCGCGTCAGTTCTCTTACAACTCGAAGCATGGTTGGTGTGTTGGGTGTTTTGGTACGGGGCTCAAGTTAACGGGGTTTGACGATGTGCAAACGGGCGAAGAAAAAGCCTGGAATGCATCGCTTGAAGGCGAACCCCAACCCTGCGACGAGTGCCATGGCGACCGACTAAACCCCATTTCTCGCGCGGTGAAATGGCGTGACCATTCGATTACCGATTTGTCGCGTTTAGCGGTGTCAGATGCCCAAACCTTTTTTACCAGTTTGGTGTTGCGACATCGCGAATCAGAAATTGGTCGCGATATTTTGTCTGAAATTAAGTCGCGTCTAAACTTTATGATTGAGGTCGGATTAAGTTATTTATCACTTGACCGAGCAGCCCCCACGCTATCGGGCGGCGAGGCGCAACGCATACGATTGGCTGCACAATTAGGCTCAAACCTGCAAGGCGTTTGTTACGTGCTTGATGAGCCTACCATTGGCTTGCACCCACGCGACAATCATATTTTGCTTAATGCTTTGTCAAAGCTTGAGGGTAATGGCAACACCTTGGTTGTGGTGGAGCATGACGAAGACACCATACGGCGTGCACAACACATCATTGATATTGGGCCAGGCGCAGGGGTCCGCGGAGGCCAGGTGGTGGCTGAGGGTTCGCTGGAAACCTTAATGGCGCACCCAACTTCGGTGACAGGCTTTTACCTGAAGAACCCACTGCAACACCCCCTTCAACCACCCCGTTTAGTTGATCAACACACGCCTAAAGTGATGATCAAAGGAGCTCGACGCCACAACTTAAAACAAGTTGATGCGTGTATTCCCATTAATCGTTTAACAGTGGTCACGGGCGTATCAGGTTCGGGTAAATCGACGCTGGCGCGCGATGTATTGTTAGATAATTTACAACATGTGGTCGGTATCAAAGTTGATGAAAATAACCCTCACACGAATTGGCTAGGGTGCGCTGACATCACAGATTGGCAAACGCTAGACCGTGTTTTAGAGGTTGATCAAACCCCTATTGGCAAAACCCCCCGCTCTTGCCCCGCCACCTATATTGGCTTTTGGGACAACATTCGTAAACTGTTTGCAGATACGCAAGCCTCAAAGCTAAGGGGTTGGAAATCAGCTCGTTTTTCGTTTAATACCGGAGAAGGCCGTTGCCCCATGTGCGAAGGCCAAGGTATGCGAACCATTGAAATGAGTTTTTTGCCAGACATCAAAGTGCCATGCGATGTCTGTCATGGTAATCGTTTTAATCATGACACACTCAGTGTCTTATTACGGGGCAAGCATATCGGTGAGATACTTTCAATGGATGTTGATGACGCAGTCGAATTTTTTGCCGCGCACCCAAAAATTTATCACCCGTTACAGTTGATGCAAGCTGTAGGCCTAGGTTACTTAACCTTAGGGCAACCTTCACCCACCTTATCGGGTGGTGAAGCCCAACGCATTAAGTTGGTGACAGAGCTGGCCAAAGCTCGTATGACGGAAGGATTAATCACCACAGGTCGAGCCTCACGTTTGCCGCATACTCTTTATGTGCTCGATGAGCCAACCGTAGGCTTGTCGATGGCTGATGTTGAAAAACTTATTCGGGTGTTGCATCGTTTAGTTGATGCAGGCAATACAGTCGTTGTGATTGAACATAATTTAGACATCATTGCCGAAGCCGACTGGTTGGTTGACTTAGGGCCTGAGGGCGGTACAGGTGGCGGTGAACTGGTCGCACAATGTACGCCGTCAGAGATGATCAAGCAGCACCCGGAAAGCCACACGGGACGCTTTTTAAAAGCTTTTCTACAGGCGTAAACTGTGCCATGATTTCGCACATTACCCGCATCAGACTCGCGCCTATTTTAGGTTTGGGTCAGGTGTGTGGCTGGGGAACGCTTTATTACAGCTTTCCGCTCATTGCGATTGAAATGCATCAAGAGTTGGGTTGGTCTAAGTCACTTTTATTTGGCGGTGCCACAGCTGGTTTATTGGCAGCAGCTTTGGTCGCTTACCCCGTTGGGGTAGCAATTGATCGGGGTTGGGGCAAATGGGTCATGTCGCTCAGCGCCTTATTGGCTTGCTTCATCATGTTTTGGTGGGCATCAACCTCCAGCGTGAGTGTTTTTTATGTCGTTTGTATTGTCTTGGGGGCATTACAAGCCGCTTTGCTATATGAGCCCGCATTTGCGGTACTGGCAAGACATGTGGGTGCAGCTTCTTCTCGAGCAGGCATCACCCACATCACCTTGTGGGGAGGGTTCGCGAGTACTGTTTTCATACCGTTTACGACTTTTTTTATTGAGTCGTGGGGTTGGCGTATCGCCTTAGTGGCATTAGGTCTTGTGAACGCTCTCGTTTTTGTCATGTATCAATGGGCCATTCAACCCAAAGAAGACCTTGAACACACGGACCATCAGGGTGACAAACAAGCAAAAATTGCCTTAAACCGTGAAACCGTTCGCATCTTCATTAAACGTCCGCTTTTTTGGCTCATCACTACCTCATTAGCGTTGTATGCCTTGGTTTTTTCGGCCTTCACATATCATATGTATCCGCTACTTGAAGCGAAGCATCTTTCTTTACGTGAAGTAGTCTGGGCCATTGCGCTCATCGGCCCAGCGCAAGTACTCGGCCGATTTGTAGTCAGCCGTTATGCCGAGCACCTTTCCATGCGTGCGTTGGGTTCCATCATGATGGTGGTATTTCCGCTGGCCTTCGCCGCACTTCTACCAACCTCACCGACTTGGCTTCTAGTCGCAACAGTCTTTATTGCCTATGGCATATCGAATGGCATATTGACGATCGTGCGCAGTTTTGTCGTACCCGAAATGTTAACGCCAAATGCCTATGGGGCATTGAACGGGGTGTTAATTATTCCAGCTACCCTCGGTCGAGCATTAGCCCCATTACTAGCTGCTTCGTTATGGGCAGTTGAGCAGTCATATCAACCTGTTTTATGGGCTTTAATTTTAGGTAGCATTGCCATGGCATTAACTTTTTGGTGGGCCAGTTTTATCAGCTACCGTCAGGCTTGAAGTAACATATCCCTATGACAAAAACGACTCTTGCTGCAGTTCTCATCGTTAAAAATGAAGCCTTACAACTTGAAACTTGTCTGCAAGCCGTTCAAGCTTGGGTTGACGAAATCATTGTGATTGACTCGGGCAGCAACGACGAGACCGAAAACATTGCCCGAAAATTTGGTGCACAGTTTTTTGTTGATCCAGATTGGCAAGGTTTTGGTGTTCAACGACAACGGGCACAAAAATATTGCACGGCTGACTGGCTATTTTGGGTTGACGCTGATGAAGTGGTCAGCCCTGAATTACAAAAATCTATTAAAACAGCCGTTGCAGCTAATGCTACCCATACTGTCTATCGTGTCAATCGTTTATCTTGGGTCTTTGGTCGTTACATTCGACACAGCGGTTGGCACCCTGATCGCGTGGTCAGACTCTACCCAAAAGCCCTGACTCAATATAACGATTCACTGGTTCATGAACACGTCATCGTGCCCCCCAAATGTGTCGTGAAAGACCTCAGGGGTGACTTGCTTCACTTTACGTACCGAAGTGTTGAACACTATTTAGTTAAGTCTGCTCACTATGCACGGGCTTGGGCCGATAAACGTACACAGCAAGGCCGCAACGCTTCTTTGTTGCAAGGTGTGGCCCATGCTGCAGGGTGTTTTATTAAAATGTATTTAATTCGCCAAGGTTTTCGTGATGGCCGTGCCGGTTTTCTACTGGCTATCTTGTCGGCACACTCAGCATTTGTAAAATATGCTGACTTATGGGCACGCAGTCAACCTGAACCCACTCAAAAAGACTTGTTTTAGTCTTGAGCAGTTACATTATCAGCAGTTACATTATCTTGTGCACTTAATTGATCAAACCAAGCTCTTGCCTGCATACCTGCCTGAGCCCAATTAATAACCGTTAAGTCTTCTGGGTCGCGGGCATCGTTCGGAACACTAATAGGCCAATGGTGTATCAGTTGATTAATAGGCTGCCAACGCAAAGCTGAGCTTGATCGACGGGCGGGAAAAACACCAATAGTGGGTACGTCAAGCGCACCCGCAATGTGCAAGGGGCCAGTACTCGCTGCTAAATATAGCGCACTGTTCGCAATAACTTCTGCAAAAGCAACCAAACCATCTTTAGAGTTCAATACTGAAGCTTTTATATTATGAAACGACAACGCGGTTACGAGTGCTTTAGCCAGTTCTGTTTCATTGGGGCCAGCTGTGACCAAAATATGGAATGAAGACACCGCAACTGTATCTGTCAATGGCGAGCGATGCTTGATGAAGGCATCAATAAACTGCGCATATTGAGCTGTTGCCACGATGCCCGCTGAGCCCCCTGTACCGGGATGCACCACCAACCAACGGTTATTCACATTTAACCCAAGTTCCGAGGCAACTTGCTGGCGCCGTTTACTTAAAACTTCCGGTTTAAAGACTAGGTTTGGCGCGTTCAGCACGGCATCAACACTGGGACTAAGCTGATCATCAACTGAATGATGCTCTGGGAACAGGCCTTGTGTGTTCGGTTCTGCCAAGTGTTTAGGTACTTTGAACCCCTGTTGAGTCAGCGCAAATCGAATCAAATCAACGTTATAACGCCATTCTGGTTGAGCTGACTGTGAGCGCCGCTGACGTAAACGGTGATTGTATAAAATTTGTGCCCACTTCGTGGCTGGGGCAAAACGATGGGGTATGTTGGCTTGCCAAAGCAGTCGGGCATTTCGACCATTTGAAAACACGGCAATCGCACAATCAAACTGTTGGTCTTTAATTTGCTGAACCAATGCGCGTTGAGCCGCTCGGTCAGCCTTTGGGCCGGGGTCGACAATAACCGAATCAATTGACGGGCAAATATGCGCCATCGGTGCGGTATAAGCCGGCACTAAGACACTTATATGAGCGTTTGATATTTGTTTGAGTAGGGCCAAAGCGGGCCAAACCAACATGAAGTCGCCTAGCCTATCATTTCGTACAACGAGTACGCGCTTCATAACAACAATAAGACCAAACTGGTCATAACAAAAAACCTATTCAAACCACCGACAGACGCTAAACAACAGTGTGTGTCGTGGGGCATGGTTTGAATAGGCCTTTAAAGATTTTGGTCGGGACTGAAGGATTCGAACCTTCGACCCTCTGCTCCCAAAGCAGATGCGCTACCAGGCTGCGCTAAGCCCCGAAGGTCGTTAATATAGCAGATTATTTGAACTTAACCAAACCGCCCCGTAATGTAGTCTTCTGTTTCTTTACGTTTAGGTTTAACAAAGATTTGATCGGTATTGCCAAATTCCATTAATTCGCCCAAATACATGTAAGCCGTATAGTCTGAACAACGGGCAGCTTGTTGCATATTGTGGGTCACAATGGCCACGGTATAGTCAGACTTAAGTTCGTGCACCAGCTGCTCAACCTTGGCGGTTGAGATAGGGTCTAAGGCTGAGGTAGGCTCATCTAACAAAATTACCGATGGCTTAACCGCTACCGAGCGTGCAATGCATAAACGCTGTTGTTGGCCACCCGACAAAGACAAACCACTTTGACCCAATTTATCTTTGGCTTCTTCCCATAAAGCTGCTTTGGTTAACGCCCACTCTACACGCTCGTCCATATCAGCTTTATTGAGGCTTTCATAAAGTTTGACGCCAAATGCAATGTTGTCATAAATTGACATGGGAAATGGTGTTGGCTTTTGAAATACCATGCCCACGCGCGCCCGCAGTAAATTTAAATCTTGCTTGGCATCAAGAATATTTTGGCCATAAAAGTTAATTTCACCTTCAGCACGTTGGCCTGGATACAAGCTGTACATACGGTTCAAGGTGCGTAGTAAGGTTGATTTACCGCAACCTGATGGTCCAATAAAAGCTGTCACTTTTTTTTCGGCAATATCTAAATGAATGTTTTTTAAACCTTGAAACTTACCGTAATAGAAATTTAAATTTCTAACCTCAATTGCATTAGTTTGTGCTGATGAGGCTGAGGTTGAATTGGATATGTCGAGTTCAGTCATGAATACTTCCAGAAATTAAAAGCCCAATATTGGGTAGCTCAAATGATTAGGCTGAAATAGTTAGGCTTAAGTGGTTAGGCTCAAATCGTTATCCTGCAACTTTGTCACGAAACAGCACACGGGCAACGATATTTAAAACCAACACAGTCAAAGTAATTAACAAAGCACCCGCCCAAGCTAAACCTATCCAGTTATCGTAGGGGCTCATGGCAAACTGAAAAATAACCACGGGCAAATTCGCCATGGGTTCATTCATGTTGGTTGAGAAAAACTGATTGTTCAATGCCGTAAACAGTAACGGTGCGGTCTCACCGCTGATACGTGCCAAAGCCAGCATTAAACCTGTAATCACCCCTGCTCTAGCGGCTCGCAAGGTCACAAATGTGGAAACCTTCCAGCGAGGTGAGCCTAAAGCAAAAGCAGCCTCACGCAAGCTACCCGGCACCAACCTCAGCATATTTTCAGTGGTGCGAACCACAACGGGTATAGCAATGAGACACAAAGCAAACGAACCAGCCCAACCTGAAAAATGACGCACCTGTGCAACATAAATTGCATAAATAAACAGGCCCAAAACAATAGAAGGGGCTGACAGCATGATGTCGGTTACAAAACGAGTGATGGCCGCTACTTTATTGTTATCACCAAACTCAGCTAGGTAAACACCTGCAAATACCCCGATTGGCGTACTAATTAAAGTGGTAACAACGACCATCATTAAGCTACCCACGATGGCATTGGCCAAGCCCCCACCCTCTGAACCCGGCGCAGGCGTTGATTGAGTGAACAAAGCTAAGTCAAATGATGACAGACCATTTTTGAATAGGGTAAACAATATTGAAAGCAAAACAAACAAGCCCAATACCATAGCAAACATTGAGAGCATTAACCCTAATCGGTTAACTAATTTTCTACGACGATATAAATTTTGATTCATAGTCAAACTCTTAGGTTTTACTGCCTTGGGCTTTTTCGCCACGAATAATCATAAGTTTTGCGGCACCCAGCACAAAGAAAGTGATCACAAACAATAAAAGGCCTAACGCAAAAAGGGTTGCCAATTGAAAGTCATCTGCCTCACCAAATTCGTTAGCCAATGTTGAGGCAATTGAACTGCCTGGCGCAAACAGTGACTCACGAATACGCTGCGAATTACCAATCACAAAGGTAACAGCCATGGTTTCACCTAACGCCCGACCCAGACCCAACATAATGCCGCCAATCACACCTTTTTGGGTATAAGGCAAAACGATGTTTCGAACCACTTCCCATGTGGTGCAACCGATGCCATAGGCTGATTCACGCAAAATGGAGGGAACAATTTCAAACACGTCTCGCATGACGGCTGCAATAAAAGGCAGAACCATAAAGGCCAAGACAATACCTGCAGTCAAAATACCAATACCATTCATTGAGCCACCAAACAGTAACCCTATGATGGGCATTTGGCCCAGTGTCGCTTGTAACGCGGGTTGACCGTAATCTGCAAAAAGCGGCGCAAAAACGAACAAGCCAAACATACCGTAAATAATTGAGGGAACGGCTGCCAACAATTCAATTGCAGTGCCTAATGGACGACGCAAAATAAGTGGACAGGTTTCAGTCAGGAAGAGGGCAATACCAAACGCTAAGGGAACGGCAATCAACAATGCAATAACTGACGTTATCACTGTGCCGTAAATGGCTATCAAGGCGCCAAAATTTTGGTCACGAACGTCCCATTCGATCGTCCAAATAAACGGTAAACCAAACTTTTGAAAAGCTGGCCAAGCGTTAATTAATAGTGAAATGATAATGCCAACTAACGCAAATAAAACCACCAATGAAAAAAGCATGGTGATTTTATGAAAGAAAAAATCTTGTAGGCGCTGCTTTCGAATAACGGCTAACAAGCTTTGGTTCATCATGCCATTATCGGTAGGGCTTGAACTCATGAAAACTCCGCGATCATCTTATTTAAACAGGTTGCCAATCAGCAACCTGTTTAATATTTCAGTCAATTACTTCTGTTTGATTTGTGACCAAACTTTAGTTTCGATGGCTGATGTTAATGCATCAGGCAATGGAACGTAGTCTAAATCTAGTGCTAATTGCTTACCGTCTTTGAACGCCCATTTAAAAAACTTAAGCGCCGCGTTTGAATTTTCAACGTTGCTAGGGTCTTTGTACATAACGATAAATGTACCAGCTGTAATCGGCCAAGACTTTGCACCGGGTTGCTCTACCAACGAAATCCCCATGCCAGGCACGCTAAACCAGTTTGCACCAGCCGCTGCTGCCGCAAACGATTCAGCGCTCGGGCTGACAAAATTACCGTCTTTGTTCTGCATTTGCAAATAAGGTACGCCGTTTTTCTTGGCATACGCATACTCTACGTAACCAATCGAGCCTTTGATGCGCGTAACGTTTGCTGCAACGCCTTCATTACCTTTACCACCTAATGATGAGTCAGCTGGCCACTTCACACTTGAGCCAACACCCACTTTATCAGCCCACGACTTGCTGACAGTTGATAGGTAATCTGTGAAGATGTTTGTGGTGCCAGAACCATCAGCACGGTGCACGACGGTGATGTCTAAATTTGGTAACGTTTTGTTCGGGTTGATCGCTAATATTTTAGGGTCGTTCCATTTTGTAATGCCACCTAAATATATTTGAGCCAAAACATCGCCCGTCATTTTTAACTCGCTAGGCTTGAAACCCTCGAGGTTAACAACCGTAACCACACCACCCAAAACAGCTGGGAACTGAACCATGCCAGCTTTATCTAAATCGGCACCTTTCATGGGTGAATCTGTAGCACCAAAGGTAACCGTTTTAGCAGCGATTTGACGCTTACCACCTGACGAACCAATTGACTGATAATTTAAACCAACGCCAGTTAACTTTTTGTAGACCTCAGCCCATTTTGCATAAATTGGGTAGGGAAACGTCGCGCCCGCACCCGTGATGTCAGCAGCCATGGCTGTGTTCATACCAATAGCCAACATTCCACCTGCTATCAGTGTCTTAATAAATGATCTGCGCATTAAAGCCTCTCTTTCATGGATTTAAAATAAGCTCGAATAGAATCGAGACAAATGTTACTTTAAGCGCCCAACATGACGGTTTCATGACAATTATGTATTTATGAGCAAATCTTATTAGCCCAGCACATTCATGAGTTGATTATGCAGAAAAAAAACATGTCGTCGATTCACGATACGCTCGTATTGGCCGTCAGATTGTTGTAACCAAGCCCTTTGGTTGTCACGCAACGCAAACGTAAATGCCTCATCAATGACACGTTTTTTAAGTTTCGCGTCTAACACCGGAAAGGCGACCTCTACTCGCCTGAAAAAGTTACGCTCCATCCAGTCTGCAGAAGATAAGTAAACGCGCTCTTGACCGTCAGCGTAAAAATACAACACTCGACTATGCTCTAAGAACTGACCAATAATTGAACGAACCCGTATGTTTTCAGATAACCCTTCCACACCAGGCCTGAGGGTGCAAAGCCCCCGCACAAATAAATCAATTGATACGCCAGCTTGACTGGCTTCATACAATGCTTCAACAACCTCTGATTCAATCAAAGAGTTCATTTTTGCCATGATTCGAGCTTTTTTTCCAGCTTTTGCGGCTTTGATTTCTGCCTGAATCATGGACATCACCGTACTATGCATATTGAATGGCGATTGCAACAACAATTTAAGCGTGCGTCGCGCGCCCAAACCTGTTAGTTGTGCAAAGACTTTATCCATATCTTCACACAATTCAGAGTTTGCTGTGAACAAGCCAAAATCAGTGTAAAGACTGGCTGTTCGAGGGTGATAATTGCCGGTACCTAAATGAGCGTATCGGCGAATCCGGCCGTTTTCTCGGCGTAAAACCAATAACATTTTGGCATGGGTTTTATGCCCCACCACACCATATACAACATGCGCCCCCACCTCTTCAAGACGGGATGCCCAGTTGATATTGGTTTGCTCATCAAACCGAGCCATTAATTCAACCACAACCGTCACTTCTTTCCCTGCTTTGGCGGCCGCCAATAACAATCGCATTAACTCAGAATCTTCGCCTGTACGATAAATTGTTTGCTTGATGGCCACCACATCAGGATCAATCGCAGCAGCGGTGAGAAAATCGATAACGGGTTGAAAAGATTGATAAGGGTGATGAATGAGACGATCACCTTCGGCGATCACTTCAAACATAGCATGGGGCCGATGTGGCTGTTTTTCGAATTCTTTCGGTACTGACCCTCTGTATTTCGGAAATAATAAATCAGGCCGATCAACTTCGTTGCAGATTTGCATGAGTCGCGAAATATTAGCAGGACCTTGTACGCGATAGGTATCGACACTTGAGAGATCAAATTCGCGTTGCAATAGTGCTTCAATATTAGGGGGAGTTAACTGATCAAGCTCAAGACGTACGGCTGAACCAAAGTTACGCTGCGACAGCTCACCCTGTAGGGCTAAACGAAGATTGGTCACTTCTTCTTCATCAACAAATAAATCACTGTTTCGAGTTACCCGCCATTGAAAAACACCATGTGCGATCATGCCTGGGAACAACTCACCCGCAAAAGCACGCAATAACGAGGTCAACAAAATGAAGCTGTGTGGCATGCCTGACACAGTTGTTGGCATACGTATCAAACGCGGTAACGCTCGGGGAGCCTGTACGACTGCGATCGTTGCTTTTCGGCCGAATGCATCATCGCCAGACAATGTGACCATAAAGTTTAAGCTTTTATTTAGAACCCTTGGAAAAGGATGTGCTGGGTCTAAACCAATCGGGGTCAGCAAAGGCATCACGTCACGCACAAACACATCATGCGCCCAAGCTTTTTGGGCGTCATTCCACTCTGAAGGGGGGTGTGCATAGATGCCTTCGGCGTGAAGCTTAGGCAAAATTTCACTATTCAGTAGTGCATAAATTTTATGCACTAAACGGTGTACAACGTCTTGTACATGCTCAAAAGCTTGCCCTGCCGTCAAACCATCTGGACCCCGTAAAGTTGGGAACGACCGCATCTGTTCTTTTAAACTTGATACCCGTATTTCAAAAAACTCGTCAAGGTTCGACCCAACAATACACACATATCGTAATCGCTCTAAGAGGGGTGTTGTCTCATCTTCAGCCATCGCCAAAACACGTTTATTAAACTGTAACAAAGAGAGTTCACGGTTCAAAAAATGTGCCGTTTCTAAGGGGACTACAGGTTTGGCAGATTCTGTCATTTTTAAGCAATCTCTAAGATGGAAACGATATTGATGTTACTTTTTATAACATTATTAAGTGACAAAATTGCTATGCAATAGATCGAACACTCATTTTTTCATCATTTAAATTGCAGAGTTAAGGAGATACGCTTATCGCAACATGGTTTCTGTCAGGATCTCGTTTGGTAAAGCATGCCTTAAGACCAAGGGCTTTCTCCCTGTAAGTTTTTCCAGTGTCATGAATGATGACTTTTTTAGTAAGTTAAGAACTGTGTCACACTTATCTACCTATAATTAAAACTTTGCTCAATAAATATGTGAATTATGGAACATCTACTGGCTGCAGTTGACTTAGGTTCAAACAGTTTTCGCTTGTCGGTCGGGCGCATCGAGCTGATTAACGGCATAGCCCAAATTTATCAAATAGATCGACTAAAAGAAACCGTTCGTTTAGCGGCAGGTTTAAACGAACATAAAATTCTTGAAGAAAGTGCAATCGAGCGAGCAATTAGTGTGCTACACCGATTTGGTGAAAGACTAGACAGTTTTCACCCTAGCCGAGTGCGTGCTGTGGCAACCAACACATTTAGGGTCGCGCGCAACACCAATGATTTTTTACCTCGCGCTGAAACGGCACTTGGCTTCCCTATAGAAGTTATTGCAGGCAAAGAAGAGGCTCGTTTAATTTACACTGGGGTCAATCATACTTTACCAAAAAGCGATAAAAAAAGGTTGGTCATCGATATTGGTGGGGGGTCAACCGAAGTCATTATTGGCATTGGAGACGAACCCATTAACTTGTCGTCTTTGTATATGGGTTGTGTCAGCTATAGCCGAAAATTTTTCCCTGACGGACGGGTTGATGCGCAACGTATGAGACTAGCCGAATTGGCTGCACGCCGTGAAATTGAGGTCATCACCAAACCCTTTAAACGACTTGGTTGGGCCGAGGCTTATGGTTCTTCAGGCACAGCCAAAGCTTTGTTGGCTATTTTGCAAGATGGTGGTTTGTCAAGAAACGGTATTACGGCACAGGGTTTAAGGGCTTTAAAAGAAAAAGTCATTGCACAAGGCCAAGTTAACCCAACTGAGTTGCCCGGCATTAAAGCTGACCGCACCGATGTGTTGCTAGGTGGCTTAGCCATTATGTCTGCGTTCTTTGATGAATTTGGCATTGAGACCATGCAAACAGGTGATGGTGCCTTGCGTTTAGGTGTGCTGGTAGATTTGTCGGGTCGCGAAGACTCTCACGACCGTCGTGACGAATCGGTTAAAGCGTTTATGAAACGTTACCATGTCGATAGCCGCCAAGCGTCAAGAGTTAAAAGAACCGCACTGACTCTATTTGACACATTGGTTCAACCTGATCATATAAATCAAGAACTCAGGCACTCTTTAAGTTGGGCCGCTGATTTACATGAACTGGGCATGTCTATATCTAGGGCGGGTTACCATAAGCACGGTGCTTATATTTTGAATCATGCCGATATGCCAGGTTTTTCAAAAGTAGATCAAGCTTTATTAGCGACCTTAGTCGTGGCGCACACCAGCAAACTAACCAGGGTTCAGTCGAATATCCAAAACCTTAATCAATGGTACGCCATCTTGGCATTACGATTAGCAGTTTTGTTATGCCGCCGGCGCGAAGAACTGACACGACTGGCCTTGCATATTAAAGCGAATAAATTGTCCATTACTGCGACCATTGATCAAAAATGGTTGGCAAACCACCCTTTGAGCAATTTTTCTTTGCGTGCTGAGGAGTCAGAGTGGGCAAAAATTGGGTTTGATTTTTCGTTGGTCAGTGTTTGAAACATCGATTATTTAATATTGAGTATTTAGCATGTATGCCCTATGCGCTCAATACCTCATG
>ERZ888423.870-NODE-870-length-29318-cov-8.124389_pt1 | contig 29318 bp, 29 predicted proteins | sample MGYA00520523_ERZ888423 | MGnify/ENA primary metagenome ERZ888423 (study PRJEB32303, sample SAMEA104408611) | aquatic metagenome | biome: Brackish water; feature: Pelagic; material: water | place: Baltic Sea | collected 2014-06-08T10:24:00 | depth 30,27 m ...
GGCTCGCTGACGATTTTGGCAACGGCCCTCGTCGACACCAATTCCAAAATGGACGAGGTCATCTTCGAAGAGTTCAAGGGAACCGGAAATATGGAACTTCGGCTCGATCGTGGTGCAGCAGAGCGGCGGATCTACCCTGCGATTGACGTCGACGGTTCGTCCACCCGGCATGAAGAACTGTTGATCCCAGCCGAGAAACTGGCTCAGGTTTGGAAACTTCGCCGACTTCTATCAGGTCTAGCAGCAAGTGGTGAACCTGCGGCTGGGCTGGAATTGGTCGTCGATCGGATGCGAAAGTTCCCCACCAATGATGTGTTTCTGGCAGAAATCGCCAAGTCAGCACATATCAACTAGCTGAAAATAATAGCCATTGATCTCTCGGGTTCGCCCAGAGGGGTCGAGACAAGCCATACTTATTAGTCTTATCTGGGCCCCGCACGGAAACCGGGGCCTCAACGGAGCGAAGCATGAAACCAGGAATCCATCCCACCTATCGTTATGTCGTCTTTCAAGACACCTCGTCTGGCGACACCATGTTGACGAAGTCGACCATTGAGGCGACCGAGACCACAACTTGGACTGACGGTCAGGAATACCCGCTCGCCAAGGTAGAAATCTCGGCCTTCACTCATCCGTTCTTTACGGGTCAGATGAAGATTGTCGATACTGCCGGTCGAGTCGAGCGCTTCGAGCGTCGCTACGGTCGTCGCAAGAACGTCGAGGGCGAAGGCGATGCATCTGCGGATGAGTCAACAGTGCCTGACACCGATGAGGCTGACACCGATGCTGCTGATACTGATGCTGCAGGTCCTGAAACAGCCGAGACTGCTTCTGCTGAGTGATCACTCCGACTCCGGTCGGCGTTATCCAATAGCACTGCTGGATCTCTGATGACCCTGGATCCAAAACAGAGGGCACGCTTGCAAAAAGCCAAGCTGCTAGCTGTGACGAGTCAGTATCTAGAGTCACCACTTAGCTCTCGTGCTACGGAAAGTCTGCAGGGCGAGCCGGCCTCAGCTCCGATTGAGATATCAGATGTCTTAGAAGCGGGATCGCTGTATGCGTTGAACTTGACGGGGCATGGCTTTGTCTTGCTTTCCGAGAGTTCGGCCCGCTCGCTCAGTGCAGCGTTGATCTGGGCAGCGCAACAGCCAGTGCAGCGACTCACGGTGTTTGCCGACGCAGTAGGAGCCACCGATGCTCCATCGGCAACTGCTGCTCGACCAGAAGACCTTGCCCGTTGGGCGCAGTACTTCGTGGTCGCAGACCAGCCCATCGAGGTCCGCCTGATTCAGGGCACGGGGTCAACCGGGATTCAACCCGGCCCGGTGCCACCGGCTTCTGCACCACCTGAGCGAGATTCTGTTCTTGAGCAGCACCTCATTGATGAGGGCCTAGAGGTTGTGCATGAGCACGGCGTTACTCGCGGCGAACTGCTCGGACTCGAGGTTGCTCGCCTCGTCGTTTGGCCAGAGGAATCGGGCGGCGACAATGCACTGCACCTAGAGGTGGGAGTTGGCCGCTTTGACCGAGATGCTCATGCGGCTGTGCGCCCTGATGAGTCACCGGTTGATGACCTAGCGAAGACGGTCTTGATCTTGCGAGATCATCGCTTTCCTGGAGCCCCAACGCATGCTGTGCAAAGGCTCTCGCGTGAACGCTGGCTGCGTGCGCTGCTACTCGATCAGCCGAGTCTGGTCGGTGCGCACAGCCTGACTGCTCTTGGGATGACGACTGAGCCTTCGGGATTGCGGGATGCATTTCCTGCGGCGGCGATCGGGAGTAAAGAAGACGGAACCCCTTTGGTCGTGGTTTGCTCCTGTGGAGTTGACCTAGCACTTCTGCCGCTAGCCGCTGACCTTCGGGAACAGGTCAACTCAGAAGCAGTGCTTCTGCTAGCAGTGCCCGAGCAGGACCATCATGTGGCAACCAAGTGGTTGGCCTCGATGTTGCGTCAGCCAGCTGACCTCATTGCCATCTCCGTTGGGTGGGGTTGAGCATGGCTGCGCACGACCTCTCTGTCCGCCTGAACGGTTTGCAGCGCGAGTTTGAAGAGGTTGAAGCTCGTCTTGCTGACCCGGCAGTGATAGCGGACCAGACCCGCTATGTGGAACTCTCACGCCGGTATAGCGAACTGCAACCCATTGTTGAGCGGACGGCACAGCTCATTGAAGCCGAGGGAGATCTCGAAGCTGCAAAGGAGCTGATCTCGCTCGGTTCCGGCGAGGAGCGTGACGCCTTGCGAGCCGATGCTGCCGAGTCCGAATCCGCAGTAGATCGACTCGTTGAGGAACTGAAACTTCTTCTGCTCCCCAAAGACCCCAACGACGACCGCAACGTGATTGTCGAGATTCGCGGCGCAGAGGGTGGGGAAGAGGCAAACCTGTTTGCCCGCAATCTGTTCGAGCTGTATCGGGCCTACTCCAGCCGGGTCGGATGGAGTTTTGAGACCATGTCATCCTCTCCTACTGAGATGGGTGGCCTCTCGGACGTGACTTTTCGCCTGGCCGGTCCCGGCGTGTGGTCCCGCATGCGTTTCGAAGCTGGTGTGCACCGGGTGCAGCGGGTTCCGGTTACTGAATCCCAAGGCCGGATTCATACTTCCTCGGCCACGGTCGCAGTGCTGCCCGAGGCAGATGAAGTAGAGGTCCGCATTGATGCGAATGACCTCACCATTGACGTGTATCGCTCCTCGGGGCCGGGCGGTCAGTCAGTGAACACAACCGACTCAGCCGTCCGGATTACTCACCTTCCAACTGGCCTAGTAGTCGCGATGCAGGACGAAAAGAGCCAACTTCAGAATCGGGCGAAGGCGTTGCAGGTCTTGCGTGCTCGGCTGTTGAAGCTTGAACAGGACCGCCAAGCAGGTGAGGCATCGGGGCAACGCAAAGCTCAGATTGGTGGCGGCGGTCGCAGCGAAAAGATTCGCACCTACAACTTCAAAGAGAATCGCGTTTCTGACCATCGGATTGGTCTGACGGTGTACAACCTTGACCGGGTGCTCTCGGGTGAACTTGATGAGATTAGCGACGCACTCGTAGCCGATGACCGCGCCAAGCAGCTGTCGGATTCGGAGTTATGAGTTCCTCGGATCAGACCGTGAGCTGGAGGGATCTGCTCATCGAAGCAACGCTGGCGTTTCGGACTGCAGGTCTTGAGCAAGCTGCGATCGATGCTCGCCGAGTAGTTGAGCAGGCCTCAGGTGCAGACCCGTCAGAACTGATCCTGGTTCTAGATGATCCCGTTACGGAACGATCAATGAGTTCCTTTGAGCTCCTGGTGCGGCGTAGATCTGCTGGTGAGCCACTGCAGTATGTCCTTGGGTCATGGTCATTTCGATCATTGGACCTCATGGTGGATTCGCGAGTGCTCATTCCAAGGCCAGAGACCGAGGCCGTGGTTGAGGTTGCTCTGGCAGAGTTGGACCGGCTTGGGGCGCAGGATCGAACCTGCCAGGTTGTGGACCTTGGAACGGGTTCGGGTGCAATCGGGTTATCCATCGCTGTAGAGCGCGTGAGGACTCAGGTGATGTTGACGGACCAATCTCCCGAGGCCTTGCAAGTGGCGCGAGCAAACATCGCCGGCTTGGGAAGGCCCGGGGCGCGTATCTCTACAGGTCTCGGGTCTTGGTTCGATGCGCTCCCAAATGACTTGATGCACAAAGTCGATCTGATCATCTCGAATCCTCCCTACGTGCCCGCTGACCTGCCGCTTCCGCCAGAGGTAGTTGACTGGGAGCCAGTGGTCGCTCTTCGTTCTGGCCCCGACGGGACTGACGACTTGCGAGTGTTGATTCTTCAGGCGGGGGAGTGGCTTCAAGAAGACGGCGTGTTGATCTGCGAACTGTCCCCCGAACAAGCAGCAGACATGCAGGCCCTAGCCGCGACTGTCTTCACGCACGCACGTATCGAGCGCGATCTAACTGGGCGTGATCGGGCACTCGTTGCCGCAGGTCCCAAATAGGCGCACTTTGTCCCACGCTGCAGCAGTCCCTCCCCCCGCTACCTGAGTCATTGGCGCCGGTAAGCTACGGATTCCGTCGCTTACCGGCGCCGATGCGGCTGCTCGGGGTTTCGTTCGGTGTGACCAAAATCTTGGCTTGCGAGTCTGGGTCGCCCAGCGCAGTAAACGCATCGGCAACTCCCTCGAGGGGCACCGTTGCTGTGATCATCTGACTGACTGGGTATTCCCCTTCCGAAATCCGGCGCAGGGTGTCGGCAAACTCCCCGGGGTCATAACCAAACACGAACTGCAGATTGAGTTCCTTGCCGACTGCAATCATGGGGCGAAAACTGTCGGCAACCATGCAGACCCCGACTACCAGAATCTGTGCAGCGCGAGGTGCTTCGAGTATGGCGGATTCCAACATGCCAGGAACTCCGACCGCTTCGAAGATTACTAGTGGTTTGCGGCCGTCGATACGTCGCCAGATTGCAATCGGTGACTCCACGGCGGGGTCAGTCACTTCACTCGCACCAAATACGCTTGCCAGGGCTCGGCGGCTAGCTGAATAATCCGAAGCGAGGATAGTCTCGACTCCTGCAGTACAGAGTGCGGCGATCACTGCAAGCCCAACCGGCCCACAGCCCAGCACTACCGCAGCGTGTTTCGGTGTGATGACGCTCTTGTGCACTGCATGCGCTCCCACCGACATCGGTTCGGTGAGAGCTGCGAGGTGAGGGTCGAGGTCATTTGGGACTTTGCTGCACAGAACCTCTGAGAGCGCAATCTGCTGCGCAAAGCCTCCTGGATAGGTGTTGTCATAACCCAAAGCGTGAAGCCCACCTGAATCCATAACGATCGGCAGCGAGACCACAAGATCGTCCACAGCGAGGTTGTTTACATTCGGGCCTACCTCAAGCACCCGAGCAGAAAATTCGTGACCCATGACAACATCTCGTGACGCATCCATCGGTGCGGGAGCAAATGGTCCTGCCTCTGCTGACATCACATCGGCCATCTCGACTAGTTGATCTGCATGGTGAAGCGCATGGAGGTCCGAGCCACAGATGCCACAGGCGATGACCTCAGCTATGACTTGCCCTGGTTGTGGGGAGAGCTCTGCTATGTCATCAACGAGCAACTGCCCACCCCGCATGACTGCTGCCTTCATCTGTTCCCCCAACGTAATCCCGTGAGCGGTGGGTCCAAGACCCTCTTTGAGGTTACTCTTTGTGGTGTTGCGTTAGTTGAGCAGAAGGCAGTTGCTGTCTGACCCGGCGGCATTGCAGATCGGGGAATCCTATGAGTTTGTGCCGTAAACCCGCTGAGCGTGCTGAGATGTTGACCGAGGTACCTTTCTTCGACGGTTTTGGCGCGGATGAGATTCTGCGAGTGGTGGAACTCACTGATGAGGTTCTCATCCCGGCCGGAAGCGTTGTCGTGGATCAGGGTGACCCTGGCACGGACTGCTACGTCATTCTCGATGGCACTGCGAGTGTCTACGTGCGAGGAGACCATGTTGCTTCTTCGGGGCCCGGTTCTATGGTTGGCGAGATGGCGCTCGTTGATCATCGACCCCGAACAGCAACTGTTGTGGCAGATACTGACCTAGACATGCTGCGCTTTAATTCTGAAGCGTTTCGTAAGTTGCTCGAGGAAATGCCAAAGGCGTCCGAGCGCATTATGACTGCACTGCGCGCCCGACTCAATCGACTCGGCACGATCTAGTCGGCCTGCTTGCCGGGCGCTCACAAAAACTGAAGTTCGCCCTCGGCAGCAATCTGGACTGCCCTTCCCAAGAGCGCCTCGCTTGTCATCGCGGCCATGAGTTCAGGCTGCGAGGTCACTGCCCATGCGCGCTCGCCTTGGGGTGTCAAACATGCCGCATGTCCTCGGGTCGCAAGACCCTCGCGGTCATGCATCACAGTCCAAGTTTCGATTGCAGCCTCGCCGAGATAGTCGCCAGCAGCAGGTCTTCCGGCAACCGCGTCCACCTCGGCCTGTGGACGTTCCCAGCGGTAGCCAGCTGTGGGCGGATTGGTTGAGTACAGACCGAAAGCATGTTTGTCCACGTGGCCGCCGTTTGCCGTAACTAGGCCCATCGAACCCGCATCCTTGCGTAGCACCTGCACCATCGAACACAGTGCGTGGCCAACCGGGTTATTCCAAGGACCACCAGCAAATGACAAGCCCCCGTAGACAGTGAGTTGGCGGTCGGCCGAAATTGAAAGTTCACGCAGAGCCAGTTGAACAGCCGAGGGGTAACAGGAGTACAAATCGACATGTTCGACCTGATCAATATCTACCTGAGCAAGTTCTAAAGCTCGGGTGCCGGCAATGCGCATGGCAGCAGAGGAGTGAAAATTAAGGCGCTCTGAAAGGCTGCGATCTTTCGCATCGGTGCCAGCATGCACAAAGACCCAACGGTCTGCTGGTACCCCAAGTGCGCGGGCCCGCTCCACGGAGCACAGGATGATTCCAGAGGCCATGTCCACATCTGGGTTGGCTACCATTCGCTTGGTATAGGGGTACCCGATCATCCGATTCTGTGAGGTTGGGGTTGTGATCTCTTCTGCGGTGAATGAGGTGCGGTTCCATGCGTATGGGTTCTGCTCGGCGACTCGAGAGAACCCGGACCAAATTCCGCCGACGTAATCCAGATGTTCGGCCATGGTCCGAGTCGAGTCCTGCCAGAGCGCATTTTCGAAAAGCGGGTACACCTGAAGCGGCATCAGGATTCCGCGTGCGGCCTCGGACGGGTGACCCATAAAGAAGGGGGACTCATCCATCCAATCGGGAGTCTCATCAGATGCTTGACTCGTCCAGTCGAGTTCAAGCCCCAACTTCTTTGCAGCAGAACGTGATTTGCCTGACTCGCCGCCGCAGAGGAGCGCTAGGTCGAATTCACCTGCGCTGATTGCAGCCGCTAGGCGGTTCACCATGGACTGCGGAGTGTTCCCGCCAACGGTGGCATACCAGGTTTTGGCGTCTACGCATCCGAGCTGTTCACGAACCAGAGCTCCCGGGTTTGAGTAGCGCCAAGAGATGGTGGGGACTGCCGCTACAACCTGCGCAGAAGCCAAAGCCGCTTCGGCCCCGGAATCTGCCTGGGCCGCAAGCAAAGCCTGCGTCATAAGTGCTGCGGGCTCATACAGATTGGCGCCTTGATCTACGCGATTAAGGATTTGACCAACACCGATAATCACTGGCGTTCGTGGGTCAAGAGAAGAGCTCGCTGCAGACATGTCTGCAGACTACGGGCGGGGGAACTGATGATCGAACTCGCAGAAGCGACAAACCCCCTTGATGAGCTGCAAGCAGTCATACTCACGTGGCCGGTGAGGGGTCTGCAGTGTTACATGTGCGCTGAGTTCACTAGAGTGAGGGAGGTGAATGACGCTTCCGTGCAGGACTCGAGTGAACCTCCTATCAGAGTTGTCCTTGGATCAGACCACGGTGGCCTGAGTCTAAAAAACGAGTTGGCGCAGTATTTGACTAGTCAAGCCATAGTGGTCACCGACCTTGGAACACATACTGCAGACTCGGTCGACTATCCCGAGTTTGGGGCAGCTGTCGGAAGAGCCGTCGCAGCAGGCGATGCTGATTTTGGCGTTGCAGTGTGCGGGTCGGGCCTTGGTATCTGCATCGCAGCCAACAAGATCGACGGAGTTCGTGCGGTCACGATTCACGATGTCACCTCGGCTCGGTTGAGCCGAGAGCACAATGACGCAAACGTGATCTGCCTAGGTGAACGCCTAATTGGTCGAGAGGTTGCCAAAGAAGCTCTCGATGTTTTTCTTGCCACTGAGTTTGAGGGTGGCCGCCACGCAAAGCGCGTCCACAGCCTTGACGCACTCATTACCCAACAGATGTAACCAACGCACTCGGTTCTGAGTGCCTACCGAAGGAAGTATCTGCCATGCCATGGCCGACTGATCGTGACAACGAAGTATTTGCAGCCATAGACCGAGAGGTTGACCGACAAAACACCGGCATCCAACTGATCGCATCCGAGAATTTCACCTCGCCTGCCGTGATGGAGGCAGTGGGCTCGGCTCTGACGAACAAATATTCTGAGGGTTACCCGGGTAAGCGTTACTACGGCGGAAACGAGGTCGTCGACGAGATTGAACAGATGGCCATTGAGCGGGTCAAGTCTCTGTTCGGAGCCGAGGCCGCAAACGTGCAGCCGCACTCCGGAGCGAATGCAAACCTCGGCGTGTACTTGGCTCTGCTTGAGGGTGGCGACACAGTGCTTGGCCTGAGTTTGGACCACGGTGGTCACCTGACCCATGGGTCTCCCGTAAACATTTCGGGACGGTTCTACAACTTCGTCTCCTACGGGGTACGACCCGAAGATGAGCGAATTGATTACGATCAAATGCGCTCACTTGCCTTGGAACATCGACCAAAAATGATTGTGGCGGGAGCCACGGCGTACCCCAGAATTATTGACCCCGAAATCGTTCGTGAGATCTGCGATGAAGTCGGCGCCCTCTTTATGTTCGACGCAGCGCATATCGCCGGCTTAATTGCCGGTGGGGCGCACCCCAACCCAACCCCGTTCGCAGACGTGGTCACGTTCACCACACACAAGACCCTGCGCGGGCCTCGAGGCGGATGCATTCTGTCCAAAGAAGAATTTGGTGCTCGCATCAACAAGGCGATCTTCCCCGGCCTCCAGGGTGGACCCTTGGAACATGTGATTGCCGGCAAGGCAGTTGCATTTCGCGAGGCCGCAGATCCGAGCTTTGCAGGGTACGCGCAGCAGATTGTTAAGAATTCACAAGCACTCGCAGAGTCGCTGATTTCTCAGGGGTTCCGCTTGGTTTCGGGCGGTTCTGATAATCACCTGCTTCTTATCGACCTTCGCTCCTTCGACTCAGAACTTACTGGTAAGGAAGCTCAGATTGCTCTTGACCTTGCAGGGATAACGCTCAACAAGAACACGGTTCCTGATGACCAGCGTTCACCCTTTGTTACATCTGGACTCAGAATTGGAACGCCCTCGGTGACAACTCAAGGAATGGCCGAACCCGAGATGACTCAGATTGCTGAACTGATCACACGCGTCCTGGCAGCGCCGAGCGATGAGTCAGTGATCGCTGAAGTGCGAGGCGATGTTGAATTGCTCTGCTCCAAGTTCACCCCGTACCCGCTCTGAGACCGCTCATGCGAGGCGTCATCCTTTGCTACGTGGCCGCATGCTGTCTGAACGCGGCCTACTAACCTGTCGTCTGTGGGTCCCTTGCCGTATTTGTTTGTGATGGCAGTAGCCGTTATTGCCACGGCAATCTCGGTTCCGCCCTTGCGGATTCTGTCTAGAAAAATCGGTGCCATGGCCCAGCCAGGTGACCGAACCGTGCACGCAAAGCCCACCCCAATACTCGGTGGGACAGCGTTGTTCATTGGTCTGCTCGTAGCGCTCGCGGCGGCTTGGCGATTGCCGGACTTCGGAGCAGTATTCGACGCCCCCGGAAACGTTCTAGGTGTGATTGCTGCGGCCACGGTGATCTGGCTGACCGGCCTGATTGACGACCTGCGAGATGTCTCTGCCCCAGCGAAAGTGGCGGGTATGGTTCTTGCAGGCTCAATTTTGACCCTAGTTGGCCTGACCATCATCTATTTCAGAGTGCCGTTCTTGGGTTTCACGTTGCTACCGCCAGACATGTCGGCGCTGATTACTGTGCTCTGGGTTGTTGGCATGGCCAACGCAGTAAATCTGATTGATGGACTCGACGGCCTAGCAGCAGGAATCGTTGCGATCGGTGCAGGGTCGTTCTTCTTGTACGGATGGCGGCTCCTCGAGGTTGGTGTCATCGACCCCGGCAATCTGGGGCCTCTGATTGCGATCATTACTGCCGGAGTCTGCCTGGGCTTCTTACCCTTCAACTTCAACCCGGCAAGTATCTTCATGGGTGACTCTGGGGCACTGCTGCTCGGACTGCTTTTAGCTGCATCAACGATTGCCGTTGGTGGACAGTCGGATGATCCATTCTCGGGACAATCTTGGTTTTTCTTTGCGCCGCTCGTGATTCCGCTGGTGATCCTGGGTGTGCCGCTGTTTGACCTGGTCTTCGCTGTAGTGCGCCGGGCGAGGAATCGAACAGGCGTAGCGACTGCAGATAAACAGCACCTGCATCACAGGTTGATGGACCTTGGTCACGGGCAACGTCGCACTGTTGTCATTCTGTGGGGTTGGACAGCGGTGCTGTCTTGCTTTGTGCTCATCCCAGCGTTAACGAGTCGTGGTAACGGCATCGTGCCCATTGGCTTGCTGGCCCTCGCACTGCTGTTGTTTACGCTCTTCGCCCCACGGTTCGGCAGATACTCCGACCTTGGCGACAACTCCGACCTTGGCGACAACTCCGACACAGCTAATAACTCCGACACAGTTGATAACTCCGACACAGTTGATAACTCCGACACAGCTGATAACTCCGACACAGCTGACAACTCCGACATAGCTGAAGCACCAGAGGAGGCTGCTCAGGGAGGGCCCTCGAAAGAGGCAGAGTCTGGCGCTGAGTCAGAGCCAGAGCCAGAATTGCCGAAGCTCAGTTCCTGAGCGAGCGGGGTTGCAAGCTTCGCAGTGTTGGGTATGAATCAGAACTTGTTAGGTCAGTGCCACAGTGTCGGTGTCGACACCAGATCGAATGATCGAACCGGGCAACTTTCCTGTTGCTTCGCTATTGCGAACGACTTCCACGCCACTCACAAATACCTGGTTCACACCGACTGATCCGGCGTACAGGCGACTCGTCCCGCCCGGAAGATCCTCGACCATTGTCAGCATCTCGGATTCGATCAGCAGCGGATCGAACAGCACCATGTCGGCGTGAGTACCCTCGGCGAGTATGCCGCGATCTCTCAAGCCGAAGAGCTCAGCTGGTACCTGGGTCAACAGGTGTACGCCGTGTTCCAGAGTGGTGAGCTTTCGGCCGCGAATGCAGTCTGCCAAGAATCTGGTGGGGTAGTTCGCTCCCTGCATGCGATCAAGGTGAGCTCCTGCGTCGGAGCCTCCGAGCATCACGCTGGGATGGTCCCAGGCTTTGCGCCGCAGTTCCCAAGAAGCAGCATCATTGTCGGTAGCGCCGGGCCAGAGAATGGTCTGGAGCCCGTCTGCGATCACGATGTCCAAGAGTGCGTTGAATGCGCTCACTCCGCGCTCTGCTGCAATCTCGCCCACACGTCGACCCGAAAGCCCCTCATTTTCTGCAGCGAACGTATCTCCGATGACGTAGGTGTCCCACCCAGTGAGTCGGCCAAACACTCCGGCGTCAGGCGAGGCCGCTCGCGATTCCATAAAGGAACGAATCTCTGGGTCTTTCAATTTCTCGATGCGCTCGGGCATCGGCAACCCAAGTATTGGGCCCCAGTCCGGCATCATGTTGAGTGCACAGTAGGTAGAGAAGCTCATGTTCATGCCAACGATTACTGGCATCGTGAGGGCAACTACCTTTGCTCCAGCCTCAGCGCAAGCATCCATGGCTGCAAGCTGATTCTGGTAGCGGTCCGGAGCATGAGAATCAATGGTCAATACGTTCCAGTTCAATGGCCGGTTGCCAGCCTGAGAGAACTTGATCATGAAGGCCACCTCATCCTCTGAGAAGCCATCGAGGCAGCCGTCCGAAGCGAATTCCAGCGTGGTTCCCTCGTGCTCAGAAACCACCGAGGCCAGCGAAAGGAGTTCTTCCTCGGTTGCCCACCGGGAGGCCACTGCAAGGCCATCGCCATCGGAGTGGGTGCGAGCGAGCGTGGTCGAAAATCCAAGTCCTCCCGCCTGAATGGACTCGGCCAAGAGCGTGCGCATTTCCTCAAGTTGTTTCGCAGAGGCTGGCCCTTGCACTGCTTGGTCACCCATGACATTTCTCCGCAGTGCGCAGTGCCCCACCAAGAATCCGGCATTCATCCCTAGGTTTCCCTCGAGCCGCGAGAGGTACTCACCAAAGGTCTGCCAGTCCCAGGTGATGCCTGTTTCGAGGGCGGCGAGTGGCATTCCCTCTACCTTGGCCATCATCTGCCGGGTGTAATCGGCATCCTCAGGAGCGAGAGGCGCCAAGGTGAACCCGCAGTTCCCACCGATGATGGTGGTGACTCCATGCAGATTTGAGGGGGAGCCGGTCGGATCCCAGAAGAGTTGCGCGTCGTAATGGGTATGTGGATCCACAAACCCTGGAGTGAGAACGAGTCCTGTGGCATCAAGGATCTGCTCGCAGTTTTCGGTGGGGAGGCTAAAGGCCGCACCCATGGCCAGAATGCGGCCGCCGCTCACTGAGACATCGCCAAGGCGGGCGGGGCCACCAGTGCCATCAACGATTGTTGCGTTCTGAATGAGTAGGTCCATGGTGTTTCCCTTGTCGTGATGTGGCGAGATGTGGGGAGTCGTTGTTTCGCCCTGATTGAGTCGTTCTGTGGTGATGCCTCAACTCCTTAACACTCTGTCAGAATTTAACCTGCTTTGACACTTGCCTTGCAGCAGATGCTCTATCTTGAACACACGAGCTACAACGTGTCTTGCGTCACCCGTGTGTTGTCGTGGTAAACAGAGAACTACGGCATGTTTAGCGAAGTGGAAATCTAAGAACCAACCACTGTGTCAACTGCACAGTCCTTTAGGGGGAAATTCAACGTGAAGCGATCACTCATCATTTTGGTCTGTGCCTTGGCCCTCTTTGCAGCGTCCTGCGGAGCGAAGGGCAGTTCCACTGACTCATCCTCAGAGAACGAGGGTGGGTCTACGGAGACCACTGCAGCGAGTGGAACTGACGCTGCGATGTGGGGAGATCTTGAGTCGCCATGTGGCGAGGGCAGCGCATCTGTTGCCCCGGGTGAAGGCCCTTCGACGGACACCTTGTTCTTGGGTGTAGCGAACGATCGCAACTCGCAAATCCGGCCCGGTCTCAACGCCGAGTTTTGGGATGCTGCAGTGGCCTTTACCGAATGGTGTAACGCACAAGGCGGGATTCAGGGCGTGCCGCTCTCTCCAGTAGATATTGATGGTGGTGTGACCAACGTTGAGGCAGGAATGACCACGGCATGTAACGCCGTGTTTGCCTTGGTAGGCGGCGGGTTCGCACTGGATAACCTCGAGTTCTCTGGCAAAGAGGGATCCGACTTCCACAAATGCGGGCTCATCGATATTCCAGGATTCACGGTCTCGGTGGACAAGAGTCTCTCGAACGGACAAGTTCAACCATTGCCAAACCCGGCAAATGCAAAGTCTTCACAGTGGATCACTGACTTTAAGAAGCTCTACCCCGAGGATTCAGAGAAGATCGTTGTGGTGTATAGCAAGGATCTTCCATCCCTCGAGGCAGTCAAGGTTCAGTTCGATGCGGTAGTTGCAGAGGACCCTGACATTAAGAACCTTCCCGCAATCTCGTACCCACTCGTCGTCACTGACTGGGGCCCGTATGCAGAGAAGGTCATCGAGAGCGGCGCTACCTCCATGTACTGGATCGGCGAGCCAGCCAATGCCGCCAACCTGCTCAAGGTTCTGCGCGAGAAGGGCTGGGAAGGCACCTTCTTGAACGAGGCCAACCTGTACGACAACCTGTTCATCGAAACAGGCGGTGCGATAACTGAAGGGGCGATTGTGCGCACTGCAACGCACCCATTCGAAGAGGCCGATAAGTGGCCTGCAGTTCAGCAGTACCTTGACAACCTGCAAAAATATGTGCCCGGTGGCAAGGCTGCTTTCTTGGGCCTGCAGGGCACCTCTTCTTGGCTCTTGTTCTCAGTAGCAGCAAACACCTGCGCCGAGAAAAACAAGGGAGTTATTGACCGCGAATGCGTGCTCTCCGAGGCAAATGCTATCGACGAGTGGACTGCAGGGGGCATGCATGCACCTTCTGATCCAGGAACAGAGGCACCTGTCAGCTGTGGCATGTTGCTCATAGTGAAGGATGGCGAGTTTGAGCGCATCTACCCGAAGATCGATGGCGAGGACGATGACGTCAACGGGTTCCATTGCCCAGAGGACAGCATCGTGACCGTTCCTCCGGCCTCTGTGCCCGGTAAGGGAAATGTCGACCCTTCTCGCCCACCACTCTGAGGTCTTGACCTTGAGTCTCGGGGGCTGACGTAGTCGGCCCCAGAGATCTTGGTTATCCCTCGACCTCAGCTGAAAAATTTCATCTGAGGTCTTGAGTGCGCACCACTTGTTGATCTAGCCACTATCAGACTGCCGAGTAGCCGTGGACAAGTTTTTAATCTTCACAATCGCAGGGCTCTCAACAGCAGCCATCTATGCGATCGCGGCCTCGGGACTCGTTGTCACGTATACAACCTCAGGCATCTTCAATTTCGCTCACGGGGCGTTTTCGATGATGGCGGCGTTCATGTACTGGCAGGTGCATATGGGTTGGGGGGTTCCGGCTCTTCCGGCCTTCTTGCTCGTAGTCTTCGTGATCGGACCGGCGTTTGGTGCCATGGTCGAACGAGGCATCATGCGCGGGATTGAGGGCGCAACCGATGTTGTGAAGATCGTGGTCACAATCAGTTTGATGATTGCCCTGATCGGCATCTCGATGGTTATCTGGAAGCCCGATGTGGCTCGCCCAGTGCCGGCATTCTTCGAAGGCCAGAAGGTCACCATTTTCAATACCGTGGTGAACTATCAGAGGTTGATGGCGATGCTGATTGCCATCGCAGTTGCTATTGGGCTCCGTCTGATCTTCAAGAAGACGCGCCTTGGGGTTGCCATGCGAGCGGTGGTTGATGACCGGGGACTGCTGCAACTCAACGGCGGGCGGCCTTCCAGAACCTCGATGATGGCCTGGGCCTTGGGGTCGGGAATGGCGGCACTGTCTGGAGTGCTCATTGCTTCAGAACAAACACTCAGTGCAACAACGCTCACCCTGCTCTTTATCAATGCCTATGCCGTTGCGGTTGTTGGGCGACTTCGAAGCCTTCCGGGCGCATTCTTAGGTGCCGTCATCTTGGGACTTCTGGAGTCCTATGCAATTGGCTACATACCTCAAGACGCCATGCTCGGTCCGATCAGCTTGCAGAGTTCCAAGAACGCTATTCCGGCAGTCATGTTGTTCGTGGTGATCATGTTGCAACCACAGGACAGACTTCGAGCACACGGCGTGAGCCGTCGAAGCTCAGGGTCAAAGCCAGTTGCTCAGCGGGTAGCGCTTGTTGGTGGGGCGGCATTTATCCTCGTCGTTGCAGGCTTGGGGTCGCTGATGTCCCTCACGGACCTGAACCTGGTCACCACGGGCTTCTACTTGGCGATCGTGACACTCTCTCTTGTTCCCCTCACTGGCTACGCAGGGCAAATCTCTTTGGCGCAGCTGACCTTCACAGGAATCGGAGCTGTCGCAATGGCGACATGGGGAGCAAATGGCTCTTTGGTGGGTGTGGCCCTTGCCGTGGGAGTCTGCGCTGTTGTTGGTGGAATCGTCGCCTTCCCTGCGCTCAGGCTGTCTGGCATCTACTTAGCCTTAGCTACTGCAGCCTTCGCCTTGTTTTGTTCGGCCATGTTCTTCAATCAAGTCGACGTCATGCCGGGTGGAAATCGGCAAGTGCCACGGTTGCAAATCGGTCCACTGTCTATCAACAGTGACTTCCGGCAACTGGTATTACTGGCCGTGGTGTTCGCCGGAATAGGAAACTTGTTGGTCCTGCTGCGCCGAAGCGCCTGGGGGCGCCGTCTCACTGCGATGAAGGACTCACCGGTTGCTTGCGCAACGCTCGGGCTGAACCTGACATCAACCAAGGTCGGCGTATTCGCACTTTCAGCAGCGATTGCTGGTGCTGCAGGCGCAATCTCGGGACGCACGTTCCTAGCCGATACGCTCACGCTACCCGGATCGCTCTCGGTCACGATGCTGGCCGTTGTGGGTGGAATTGGGTCCGTGGCAGGAGCATTTTTCGGCGGCATGCTGCTTGGGGCATTTCCAATCGGAGCAACAATCTTTGCTGCTAACGCCATTGGAATATTTGGCTTCGTGGCCGTTTCCGTGAAGGATATCTTGGTGTTCTCGCCAGGGATGATGGGAGTCAGCCTCGGCAGCGACCCTGATGGTGCCGCACCGCAAATCGCTCTCGGTTTTCGCTCTGTTGCCAACTCGGTTCCCGCCTTGGTAACCACCGCCGTTGGCGCTACTGCTATTTGGGCCCTGGCAAAATTCGACAGCATTGGCAACTGGTCATTCTTCGCTGCCGAGATGGTCTTTATCTTTGGGGTGGTTCCACTGCTTCCGTTGCTCTTTGCTCCAGCGCAGGTGCACGGCCGGCGCATCGCAACTGCAATCTGGCTGACTCTCGGTGTGCTCATGGCTGCTCTGATCCCATGGGATACGGCGATTACTTCAACCGGTTTGCGTGTGATTGTCATCTTTGTGTTCTTGTTCCTCGTTGCTCGGACTGCTATCGGGATCTTCGGCGTGAACCCGCTTGACGAGGGTGGCGCAGCACAGGTTGAACTCGTCTCTCCCGACATGTTTGGCTTGGACCGTCCGCTGACACGAGCAGACGCACTTGACGCTGAACGCGGCCTTGGTCTTCAGGACGAACTGCTCGTTCTGACTGCTTCGGATTCGGCGGGCATGTTGCGTGGTGCCGGCCAGCAAAGCTCGGCGGGGGTGACCGCGTGAATTTGCTTGAGCTTGAATCGCTCTCGGTTCGATTTGGTGGCCACCTTGCAGTGAGCGACGTATCCATGAGAGTCGAAGGCGGTCGGGTCAGCGGACTGATTGGACCAAACGGTGCCGGCAAGACCACGACCTTTAACGCAATCTGCGGTGTTGTTACTCCCTCCTCTGGCCGCGTCAGTCTTGGTGGAAAAGACATCTCAAAGGTAGGAACACATAAGCGCGCCAGACTTGGCATTGGCCGAACCTTTCAGCGACTCGAAGTCTTCTCTTCTTTGACTGTTCGAGAGAACATTCAAGTTGGTCTCGAGATTCGAAAAAGCTGGTCTCGTCGATCGGCAGCGCTGCCGCAATATCTCGCTGATGGGGGAGACCCAAAACCCGAGGACGAGATCAACTTGATTCTTGAGCGACTGGATTTGGGTCCTCTTGCGGATCAGCCAGTTGGTGCGCTTCCCACAGGCCACGCCCGCTTGGTTGAACTCGGACGCGCTCTCGCAGCACGCCCATCGATCTTGTTGCTCGATGAGCCGGCCTCAGGCCTCGACGATGCAGAGACTGACATCTTTGGCGACTTGCTCATCACCCTCGCAGCCAACGGGTTGGGCATCTTGCTTGTTGAGCATGATGTCGCCCTAGTCATGAGGGTGTGTTCGTACTTATCAGTGCTTGACTTCGGACAAGTTATTGCTTCGGGGACCCCAGAGGATGTCCGCTCAAATGAAGCAGTGCTGTCGGCCTATCTGGGTACTGCTCCAGCACCAGACACTGCTGAGTATGCCGGCATTGACCTGGCAGATTTTCCCCCAGAGGCGGGTTCGTGACTGAGGCACAGGTACCTACCCAACTCGGCCCCGGTTCGCCCCAAGTGAGCCAGGTGGGCCACTCTGCGGCGACCAAGTCTGAGCCGTTGCTTGAGTTGCGCGGAATTCGCGCCGCATATGGAACCATCGAAGTACTTCACGGGGTGGATCTTGCGGTTGAGGCCGGAACTGTGGTGGCGCTGCTTGGCCCGAACGGGGCCGGCAAGAGCACAACCTTGCAGGTGGCTTGTGGCCTCATGAAGCCGAGCTCAGGATCGGTGCTGTTAGCTGGTCGCGATGTCACTGGCGTCAAAGCGGAAGACCTTGCTCGATGCGGGGTAACCACCATCCCAGAGGGCAAGGGAATTTTCCCGAACCTGACAGTGCGAGAAAACTTATTGATGGCTACGTACTCAGGTGTCTCGATGCGCCAGGTTGAGGCTGTAGCCTATGAGCGCTTTACTCGTCTCAAGGAGCGGCGCTCGCAGTTGGCGGGCACTCTGTCTGGTGGCGAGCAGCAAATGTTGGCAATGGCCCGGGGGCTTGCAGTCGAACCGGCCGTGCTCTTACTTGACGAGTTGTCCATGGGGCTAGCGCCTCTAGTCGTTGAGGAGCTCTACGGGATCGTGGGCCAGATAGCAAAATCTGGAACATCGATTTTGGTTGTAGAGCAGTTTGCCCGCACTGTGCTCGGTGTCGCTGATGTGGCGGCGATCATGGTGAATGGGTTGGTACGCAGGGTGGGAACCCCTGATGAGATTGAACAAGAATTGTCCGCTGCCTATCTGGGTGGGTAACCACATGAATGAAAATGACATCCGAATCGACCAGTTCAAATCAGAAATTGATGGACTGAAACTCAAGGGAAGCTCGAGTGAGGGAGAAAAGCGCCTGTTGGTGCTTGGAATTGTCCTGCTCGTGGCCGGGGTTCTACTAGCACTCTTCGGTGCAATCGAGGTTGGGCAGTACCCGGATTCCGCTGCCGACCAGCGCGCGTATATGGCTCAGGGCTCGTTCTTGGGTATTGCTCTCATCATTGCTGGTGCAGCACTTTTTGTTCGTTTCTCGCTTGCACGGTACTTACGGTTCTGGATGATCCGCATGACGTATGAGAGCAGGGCTAACACCGACCGGATCGTGGATGCGATTGAACGTGCCGCTGGACTTGATGACGAGAGTTATCAAGCTGCTGCACAGGCCGCTGCTGTTGCCGCGCCACCTGAGTTTCAGCCAGGCCCACCTCCATTACAGTGAGCGACTCTGCGCTGTGTTCAGCCAAGCGGGAATCAGATGTACCGGAACCAGATCTGCGGGAATCAGATTTGCGGGAACCGGTCGATTCCAATAGATTGGGAAAGCTTTCACAAGCGCCTTGCAATTCGATTGGAGGGAGTCTTCCAATTGGGGAACACCCCCTAGTTGGGGAACCTTCTCGGTACTGGCGCTCAAGGAATTCTGACTATGCCTGACTTCGCCACGAACACTCACGAGACAACTCGACAGTTGAATCGATCCCACGGTTCCTTTGAGTTGGCGCTTGCTCCAGTGATTCTTGGGTTGCTCGGATTGTGGCTTGATCGCACCGTTGGAACGGTTCCACTGTTTCTGGTGCTGTTCACGGTCTGTGGGTTTGCAGGAGCGGGAATCAAGATTTATTACACCTACCGCTACCAGATGGAACAGCATCAGACAGAGGTTGCGTGGAAGGGACACGAGTCTTCGGAGTCGTTTCGCGCTGAGAGCAGCGCTCGAACTGAGCGGTTGTCGGTTGGATCTGCAGACGATACAGATCCGGTTGCAGAGTTTGACTCGGCAACAAAGGATGATCTGAGCGCGGCGAATCGAGTCGACCGTGGCTGATCCCATGAATATCCGCATTGAGGGGCCTTCGCCCGCAATGCAAGTCGCAGTCGATCTTGCACGCAAGAGCGTTTGGCTGATCCCAGTCGTCGTCATTGTTTCGGCGGCATTCTGGGGTATCGATGGCGTTCTCTCGAGCCTGTACGCCTTAGCAATCGTGGTAGTCAACTTCCTTCTCGCCGCATACATGCTGGCAGTGACTGGACGGATCAGTGCCGCTGTCATGGCAGCCGCAGCGCTGTTTGGCTTCTTGTTGCGGTTGGGTCTTATCTTCTTGGCGGTTTTACTCGTGCGTAACACCGAGTGGATTGAGCTGTTGCCATTTGGCATCACGCTCATCAGCACCCATCTCGCCTTGCTCTTTTGGGAGATGCGCTACGTTTCGGCCACTCTGGCGTTTCCTGGCCTCAAGCCACAAGCAACCCCAAACCCCTATCTGCCCTCCTCGGAGAGCAGTGATTCTGTCCCATCTAACCTCTCACCTAGCGCTTCGGCGCCGGATAGCTACGATAACCGTGGCTTATCGGCGCCAAAGGGCTGAGTGGGCAACGCGCAGTAGAAGGAGCTTCTTCGAATGCTCGGTCTTCAGACCTTGGTAGGCAATTTCACAAACATCGCACTCCTCGCCGCAGAAGGTGAGGGTGGCGGAGGCGTGCAGTTCCCTCCGATTGAAAACATCGTCAAGTGGCCCGCACTCTTCGGGGAGGGAAGCTTCTACGCATTCAACAAGATTGCGTTGATCTCGATGATCGCCATGATTGTCCCGGCACTTTTGTTCTACTTCGCCGGCCGCAAAGCCAGCTTGGTGCCCAAGAAACTTCAGAACATCATGGAAGCCTCCCTGGACTTCGTGGAGAAGCAAGTCATCATGCCCGCCATTGGCCCAGAAGGCATGCGCTACTTGCCCATGTTGGTGGCAATGGTGTTCTTCATCTGGATCGGCAACGTCTTCGAGGTAATCCCCACCTCACATATGCCAGCCAACGCTCGTATGGCTAATCCGCTCATGCTTGCCATGACGGCATGGGTGATGTTTATCGGAGTTGGCGTGAAGCACAATGGCCTTGGCTACTTCAAGTCGGCCCTGTTTCCGCCAGGAGTTCCGAAAGCCTTGTATCTCTTGGTGACGCCCATTGAGTTCCTGTCCACGTTCCTGATCCGGCCCTTCTCACTTGCCGTGCGACTTTTCGCAAACATGCTTGCAGGTCACATCTTGTTGGTGACCTTCTCGGTGCTCTGCATCACCTTGTGGGGCTTTACCCCTCTTGTCCTAGTAGAGCTTCTTTCGTTCCCGATGCTGGTTGCATTCACTGGCTTCGAGTTCATGGTTGCCTTCTTGCAAGCATTCATCTTTGCCCTTCTCACTGCTGTCTATATCGGCGGTGCGTTACACCCGGAGCATTAATCCGGTCAGTTGTCATCTCAGTAATCAGAAGTTCAGAACAGCAATGAAGTATCAAAAATCAGTAATTCAGTACCGCAGTAATTCAGTACAGCAGTAACCAGTACAGACTCACCACGAACAGGAGTTCCACAACATCATGAGCGCACTCGCCCATACAGCAGCAACCGTCCTAGCAGCCACCGATTACACCGCTGCCGAAGCAAAGGGAATCGCCGGAGCATCATCCGCCGGATTCGCATATGGCCTTGCAGCCATCGGCCCCGGCATCGGCATTGGTTACCTAGTCGGTCAGGCCGTTCAGGCCATGGCACGTCAGCCCGAGTCAGCTGGTCAGGTTCAGACCACCATGTTCCTCGGCATTGCTTTCACCGAGGCTCTGGCCTTGATCGGTTTCGTGGTTTTCATTCTCTTGAAGTTCGTCTGAACCACGGGTTCGCCCGCCAGATCAGTTCGTATTCGCCCATCTAGCCATTCCGCCTATGGCGGACACCGGAGGAGACCCGGATGATTGGTTTGCTGGCTGCACTTGCAGCAGAAGTCCCAGAAAAAGTCATCAATCCAGTAGTTCCAGATGAGATCGGCGAGATCTTCTGGGGGGCACTTGCCTTTTTCACTCTTTGGGCCTTGCTCAGATACGTGTGTTTGCCGCCACTCTTGAAGGTCCGCGCAGAGCGGGAACAACAGGTGCTCGCAGACCAAGAGGCAGCTTCTGCTGCAGAAACGCAGGGTGAGCAGGTTCGGCGTGACTATGAAGCAACGTTGGCTGAGGCCCGCTCCGAGGCAAACCGCATCGTTGAGGTTGCCCGGGTTGCCTCCGAGGCCCAGCGTTCCCAGGCAGTTGCGGTGGCCGAGGCTGCCGCTGCCGAGGAACGTCAAGCTGCGATGGCCGACCTTGATGCTGCACGTGCTCAGGCACTGAATCAGATCAAAGGTGATGTGGCTTCGATTGCAATTTCGGCTGCATCAAAGGTTGTGCAAGCAGATCTTGATCTTGCCCAGAACCAGTCCACGATCGATGACTACGTGAACCAAGCCAGCGGAACTCGCTGAGCAGGGTGGAGAACATGATGTTGAGCAGTATTGCAATGTTGGCCTCTGAAGAACCGAATAGTTTCTGGCTTGTCTCAGACTTGAACGAGGTCATCTGGGGAACGCTGTCGTTCCTTGTGGTGGCGTACTTCCTTGTTAAGTTTGGTAAGGCTCCGACTCTCAAGTTCCTCTCTGGCCGGATAGCTGGAATTAAGGCGACTCTTGATGAGGCGGAGCAGGCCCGAATCGCCGCCGAGACTGACCGGGACAGCATTAAGGCTGCACTAGCTGACTCGGACACAGAAGCCGCCAAGATCATTGAGCGAGCACATGCAGATGCCGAGCAACTTGGCAGTGACACGACCATTCGTGCAGCACGAGATGCCCAGAGCGTTACCGAGCGTGCCGCAGCAGACCTGGTGTCGACTCGTCAGCAAACAGAGTCTGACCTAGCAGGCGAACTGTCGCGACTTTCCCTCGGTGCCGCTGAGCGAGTGGTGGAGTCATCACTTGACGAGGCCACCCAGCAGCGGCTCATTCAGTCCTATATCGATCAGGTCGGAAGCCAGAACTAATCGCATACCAAAACCGTGGCGACTTGAAGCATTCAATCTATTGAACAAAGCCGTTGCGCAGAATTCATTACAGACAAAGTTTAACTAGCAAGAATCCACAGTCCTACCGAGAGCAGAGCGAACGAAAAGATGAGCGACACACGCATCACCGCTTACGCAGACGCTGCCTTTGCAATTGCCCAAGCAGAGGGCGACCTTGCAGAGGTTGAAGACGAGTTGTTCCGACTCGGTCGCGTCCTAGAGTCCAATGACGAACTGCGATCAGCTCTGACTGATCAGCATGTTCCGGTTTCTCGCCGGCAGCAGATCATCGAGGACTTGCTTGCAGGCAAGGCCACCCAAACCACCTTGGCGATTGTCTCCATGATCGTTGGTGCAGGTCGCGCTGCTGACTTGGTAAAGATTGCCAACGAGCTTGTACAGCGCACTGCCAGCAACTCAGGCCAAGCCGTCGCAGAGGTGCGCTCAGCAGTTGCACTGACCGATGCACAGCTAACGGAATTGACTGCCGCACTCAAGGCCCGCACCAATATGGACATCCTGGTCAAGAACATTGTCGATCCGTCGGTGATGGGTGGCCTCGTCACCCAAATTGGCGACTCCGTCCTTGATGGAACCGTCCGAACTCGCCTCAACCAACTTCGGGATGCGTTCTAAAGATCTACAGCACAGCAATCGTAAAAAGTAATGAAGTATCGCTGAAAATAACTATCACTGACAGAGAGATCATCGGTGAACAAACCGTTCACTGATTACACCGCACCAACACCACGCCGCAGGAGATTTCCCCACATGGCTGAACTCACAATCAATACTGCCGACATCAGCGCAGCAATCAAGAAAAACCTCGAGGGGTTTACCCCCGATGTATCGCTGACCCAAGTAGGTCGCGTGCTCGAGGTGGGCGACGGTATCGCTCGAGTCTCGGGATTGCCCGACGCAGCAGTGAATGAACTGCTGGAGTTTGAATCAGGACTGCTTGGCCTAGCTCTCAACCTTGATGAGGAGTCAATCGGAGCAGTGGTGCTCGGCGAGGTTGACTCCATCGAAGAGGGACAGTCAGTGAAGGCGACAGGCAACATCTTGTCGGTTCCCGTTGGTGATGGTCTGCTCGGCCGAGTTGTCAACACCCTCGGCGAGCCAATTGACGGCAAGGGTCCACTGAGTAACGTGCAGTCTCGCCGTATGGAGATTCAGGCCCCAGGAATTATGGGCCGCCAGCCGGTGAAGGAGCCGATGCAGACAGGCATCAAGGCGATTGACTCCCTCATTCCCGTGGGTCGCGGTCAGCGAGAGCTCATCATTGGTGACCGCAAGACTGGCAAGACCACCGTTGCGATTGACACGATCATTAATCAGCGTGGCCTAGGTGTGAAGTGCATCTACGTGGCCGTTGGGCTCAAGGCTTCAACGGTTGCTCAAACGGTGGCAACTCTCGAAGAGCGTGGAGCACTTGATTACACCGTGGTGGTTGTTGCGCCTGCATCAGACCCAGCACCCTTCAAGTATCTTGCCCCCTACTCCGGATGTGCCATGGGCCAACACTGGATGGACAACGGCGAGCACGCTCTCATCGTTTACGACGATCTGTCGAAGCAGGCTGAGGCCTACCGCCAGGTTTCGTTGCTTCTCCGCCGTCCGCCAGGGCGTGAGGCTTACCCAGGTGACGTGTTCTATCTACATAGCCGCTTGCTTGAGCGTGCTGCTCGACTCAAGGATGAGCCCGGCAAGCCAGGTGGTTCTTTGACGGCATTGCCCATCATCGAAACCAAAGCCGGCGACGTTTCTGCTTATATTCCAACCAACGTAATTTCGATTACTGATGGTCAGATTTTCTTGCAGGACGACCTCTTCAAGTCCGGTATTCGCCCCGCAGTAGACGTCGGTATTTCGGTGTCACGAGTGGGTTCCTCGGCGCAGATCAAGGCCATGAAGAAGGCCGTTGGAACGCTCAAGTCTGATCTGCAGCAGTTCCGCGACCTTGAGGCGTTCGCCGCTTTCGGATCTGACCTCGATGCTGCATCCAAGGCGCAGCTTGAGCGTGGCTACCGTTTGACCGAACTGCTCAAGCAGGGGATCAACTCGCCGATGTCGGTTGAAGAACAATGTGTGGTTCTCTTCGCCGCAACACGTGGTTATCTCGACAACATCGAGATCTCTGACGTGGCCGGCTATGAGGCCAGCTTGATTGAGTGGTTCCGCACTCGTCATAGCGATGCACTCGAAGGCATTCGCAGCAGCGGCGACATCGCCGATGTTGACGGCTTTGAAGCAGCTATCAAGGCCTTTACCGAGCAGTTCGAAGGGGCAGTTGCCGACGGCTCAGCTCCCGAGATCGAGGCCATGGCGCAGGCCGAGGCCAGCTTGCAACGTGCACCGATTCATCTGCCCGAAGAAGAGATTGTCCGTCCAGACTCCGCCGACACAGAGCTTCGCTGAAGTTTCGGACGATCGGAAGTAGGGAGACCCCATGCCGGGCGCACAGGAACGAGTACTACGCAGGCGTATCGCCAGCGTTCAGAACACGAAAAAGATTACGCGCGCCATGGAACTCATCGCGGCTACTCGTGTGGTCAAGGCCCATGTGCGAGCCAACGAGGCGCGGCCCTATTCCGAACGCATCACTGAGGTCATTCAGGACTTAGCTGCTGCTGGTGCCGATGCCGATCACCCGTTGCTCCGGCCAATCGAAAAAGTTCAAAAGGTTGGGGTACTTGTCCTTTCTGGGGACCGTGGTTTGGCCGGCGCCTATAACACCAACGTGATTCGCGCCGCAGAGCAAGAGATCCAGGATGCTCGGTCCAAGGGTCTGGACTATTCGCTTGTGACTGTGGGCCGCAAGGCAGAGGGGTATTTCCGGTTCAGGAACTTTGATATCGACGCCTCATTCAGTGGGTTCACGGACCGTCCAACTTATGAAGAAGCAGTAGCCATTGCCGCCCGAGTTACTGACATGTTTGTGAACGGCGGATGCGATCGAATCGATCTTGCCTATACCCGCTTTATTACACTGGGTACACAAGAGGTCGTGGTCCGGCGCTTCTTGCCCCTCGAGTCTGAAGCCACGATTGCTTCTGCGGGGGATGCAGGTGCCACTGCAGGGTTCGAGTTTGAGCCCTCGGCGAATGCTGTGCTCGAGTCACTCCTTCCTCGCTACATCGAGTCTCGTATCTACGCAGCATTGCTCGATGCGGCAGCCTCGGAGCTAGCAAACCGCCAGCGAGCTATGAAGTCCGCCACCGATAACGCTCAAGAACTCATCATCAAGTACACCCGCAAGATGAACCAGGTGCGCCAAGAGGCAATCACCACCGAGATTATGGAAATCATCAGCGGCGCCGAGGCCCTAGCTGACGACAAGTCTGGCCCTGAAGACTTGTTGCTCGATCACCTGTCAGCTGATCCCTTCCCCAACGTGCTTGATCGCCGCACCCAACATTCGCACCACGAGACACCTCGCACATGACCTTGTTCTGCTGTAGCCAAACCGCACTTCATGCGGATTCATCCCATTGTTCAACTATCCGCAGCTCCATTACGAAGCTGTCGCTCAACCCGACCAGGAGATTCTCATGACGGTCACTGAAACCGAACTCAAAGACGGCAAGATTGTCGCCATTGCTGGACCTGTAGTCGATATCGAGTTTCCACCCGGTTCGCTGCCAGAGATCAACACGGCTTTGCAGTTCACCATTAGCGGTCACGGCGAAGAGTCTCTTGTCACCGCTGAGGTAGCCCAGCAGATTGGCGATAGCCGAGTGCGAGCCATCTCGCTAAAGCCGACTGACGGTCTGACCCGAGGTACCCCAGTGCGCAACACGGGTGCCGGCATTTCGGTGCCAGTAGGAGACGCAACCCTTGGTCACGTGTTCAACGTTCTGGGAGAGCCACTCGACGTGGAATCTGTTGATGCAGTTGAGCGCTGGGAGATTCATCGTTCGGCTCCGGCCTTCGACACGCTCGAGCCCAAGGCTGAGATGTTCCCAACTGGCATCAAGGTGATTGACCTGCTGACTCCCTACTTGAAGGGCGGCAAGATTGGTCTATTCGGTGGCGCTGGTGTGGGCAAGACCGTGCTCATCACCGAGATGATCAACCGCGTGGCCAGCAAGTTCGGTGGCGTGTCGGTGTTCGCCGGTGTGGGGGAGCGTACCCGTGAAGGTACTGACCTCTTCATCGAGATGGGCGAGACCATGATCAACGTCGAAGCCGGAATCTCGGTGCTCGACCGTGCAGCGCTGGTCTTCGGTCAGATGGATGAGCCGCCAGGAGTGCGCTTGCGTGTTGCGCTCTCGGCACTGACCATGGCCGAGTACTTCCGTGACGTTCAGCGCCAAGACGTGTTGTTGTTCGTGGACAATATTTTCCGCTTTACCCAGGCCGGGTCGGAAGTTTCCACACTGTTGGGCCGTATGCCAGCAGCCGTGGGTTATCAGCCCACCTTGGCCGATGAGATGGGTGAGCTACAAGAGCGCATTACCTCAACTGGTGGTCAGTCAATTACTTCGCTGCAGGCCGTGTATGTGCCCGCAGATGATTACACCGACCCTGCACCGTTCACTGCCTTCACGCATTTCGACGGAACCACCGAACTCAACCGTGATATTGCTGCCGCTGGTATTTACCCGGCGGTGGATCCACTCACCTCCAGTTCAACGATTTTGCGACCCGAGATTGTTGGTCAAACCCACTACGACGTGGCTGGCCGAGTTCAGGTCATGTTGCAGCGCTATAAGGAGCTTCAGGACATCATTGCCATCCTTGGTATTGACGAGCTCTCAGAAGAGGATCGCATCACTGTGAACCGCGCTCGCAAGATTCAGAAGTTCCTTGCTCAGCCAATGTACGTAGCAGAGGTCTTCACGGGCATGCCTGGAGTGTTCACCGAGGTGGATGACACCATTGAGTCATTCAAGATGCTGATTGATGGCGAGCTTGATCACCTGCCAGAGCAGGCCTTCTTCAACGTCAGCGGTGCCGACGACGCAATGCGCAAGGCTGCAGAACTCGAGAAGAAGTCCTAATGCCGCTTCTCGTCGAACTTGTCTCTCCTGAGCGCGTTGCGTACACAGGCGAAGCCAAGATGGTGATTTGTCGTACCACCACCGGCGACATCGCCTTTTTGCCGGGCCACGTTCCCTTTATCGGCGTACTCGCAACGCACCCAGTGCGAGTTTTGCTCGAGGATGGCGGCGAGCAGATTATTGCTGTGCATCAAGGGTTCGTAGAGGTGTCACCTCCTGAAGATGGCACCACCCGCGTGACGATTTTGTCTGATGTCTGCGAGTTGTCCGAGACCATCGAGGTGGCTCGGGCGCAGCAGGCCAAGAGTGCTGCTGAGTCGGCACTTGCGAGCGATTCAGAAGATGTTGAAGCCGCTGCAGCGTTGCGTCGAGCGAATGTTCGACTCTCTGTAGCAAACGCCTAGGTCCGAGGTCCTAGGCGTTTGGCGGCATAGGCCCTCTGTCGTACTCGCTGCTCTCACCTAACCTTGGTAGATGCCACGTCGTCGAGTAGCAGTCGCGCTCCTGCCTCCCGCCGGGCTCTCGGCCAAGATCCAAGCTGTTCGGTCCCTTCTTAGTGATCCGCGAATCGATCGTATTGCTCCTCATCTGACCTTGGTTCCGCCAGTCAACCTGGCTGATCAGGACGTAGAGCAGTTGCAAGGCCTACTGAGGACTGTCGCTTCGGCTACCACACCGTTCACGCTCACACTCGGTCCCGTGAGTTCATTCTCTCCGGACACACCGACCTTGCACCTAGCCGTGCAGGGAGACCTACCTGCGCTTCGCGCCTTGCGTGAGCAACTCAGAGTGCCGCCCGTGAACCGACCCGAGGTCTGGCCGTTCACTGCGCATGTGACGCTTCGTGACTCAGTGCCCGCAGATCAGATTCCTCCTGCGTTGCAGTTGTTCACGGGGGAACTTCCGCCTTGGCCTGTAAGCAGGCTTTATTTGCTGGAGTTCTCGCCGCTCAACAAGGCAGAGGTTTGGTTGCCGATCATTGAAGAGCCATTTGATGCTCCGGTGGTGGTTGGCCGCGGTGGGATTGAGTTACTGCTGCGCACAGTGAATCTTCTTGAGCCCCGTGTGGCTCAGTTGTTAACGAGCATGGGGTTCCAGCCTGCTGCGGAAGAAGATGATCTCAGCGGACTGATGCTTGTTGTGGCCGAACGGCTCGAGCGGCCCGGTGTGCCGGTGGCAGCGGCTCTGGGGACCGTAGCGGGCAGGACTGCCGAGTTGCTGCAGTTCGGTGTTGAATCGGAACACCGTCGTGTTGGAATTGGGCGGCAAGTGCTGATGCACTGGTGCGCTGAGGCAGCCCGTCGCGGAGCGATGCGTGCTGTGGCCTCTCATCCGTTAGAGGCTGACTCGCTACTGGCCAATTCGCTACTGGCCAATTCGCTACTGGCCGATTCGGTTGCCTCTGAGGCTACGACTCCTTTGATCAGCGCAGCCGAGGTGCTGCAGGGCTGCGGCTTTACGCCTGTGGGTCGCAGCATGTTGCGAGAGTTGTTGGTCTACTCGGGGGAGTAGTCTCGGCCCATGCCCTCCGATCCAGTTGCCGACACTGCGCGTTCCGCAAGGAGGCTGCCTAGCTCGAACCGGTGGAAGAAAGTTCTGATCACAGGTGCCTCGAGCGGTATCGGCGAAGCCTTCGCCCGCCAGCTAGCTGCGGAGGGTTCGGACCTGATTCTTGTTGCGCGAGGTGTAGAGAAGCTCAACGAGATCGCTCAGGAACTAGAGCAAACTCACGGTGTACAGGTGCAGGTTTGTGAAGCGGATTTGAGTGCTCCTGTCGCACGAGCTGCCATTGAGCGTCTTCTAGCCGACCCCGAACTACCCATTGACCTGTTGATCAATAATGCGGGCTTTGGAACAAACGGAGATTTTTCGGAGTTGCCGATTGCCCGAGAGGAACAAGAAGTTCAGGTCAACGTTGTCGCCGTTCTTCGGCTCACTTCTGCGGCCCTTCCCGCCATGTTGCAGCGCAATTCTGGGGCGATTCTAAATGTGGGCTCCATCGCAGGGCTGTACCCGGCACCCGGCAGCGCGACCTATTGCGCAACCAAGGCGTTCCTCTGCTCCTTTGGGGATTC
>ERZ888423.871-NODE-871-length-29317-cov-6.506527_pt1 | contig 29317 bp, 26 predicted proteins | sample MGYA00520523_ERZ888423 | MGnify/ENA primary metagenome ERZ888423 (study PRJEB32303, sample SAMEA104408611) | aquatic metagenome | biome: Brackish water; feature: Pelagic; material: water | place: Baltic Sea | collected 2014-06-08T10:24:00 | depth 30,27 m ...
ACTTTGAGTAAATCGCGTAAAAAGTTTGTGCGAGGGTTCGTTGTCAGTCGCAACCGTAGCAGTTACCCATCGACAGGGTTTATTGGTTGGCAGGGATAACCACTGCTCAAGCATGTGTTGACCTAACTGATGACCCTGCAAAGTCGGGTGCACTGCAATTTGCCAACAAAAAACGGTTTGTTTTTGTTTGGGTGGGTGGTAACCGATAATGGCACCCACAATTTGTTCATTGTGCTCGACTACTAAGCAGGTCTCACCAAAATCGGTGGCCATCAGCACATAAAAATAAGGGGAATTTAAATCGAGCACACCGGTGTCACGAACCAGCTGCCAAAGCGTCAAACCATCATTAGGTTGAGCTGCTCTAAAATTTACATCTTTTAAATTGAAATCGTTTTTAATAGAATCGATATGCATTCACCATTTAAGAATGTTTGCACCATGCACCTAACAGCACACCATGACTGGGGGGTCAAAAAACACAACGCTTTTATGTAAACGCTGATCAATTGCGCAAAGCACGTTGACCCATGAAGCAACCTAGGGGTTGCGTAAGAAATCACCTACGGTACTGAACTCGGTGATACGAAAAGACGAGTTACCTTAACATGGTAAACCGCGACTTGGCAACCCTTCAATACCAAGTATATTGAGTTATTTAACAAAAATGAGTGCGAAAATGAAGGCGAAAATAATAAAAAAATATCAATAAAAAAGACTTATGCCCATACCAACCGCATTCAAACACTTTACCTGTAAAATATGCAGGCTTTGCAATTTGAAAGGGTTCAACCTTTAGGTGCATCTATCAAATAAGCCTAATTTGAATGGTTCAATTTGCCATCACTGACTTTAAGATACAAACCGAATGCCTCATATCGAAATGCTAGAAACACAACCTATCAAAGCACCTCGTCGTCGTGCCGCTAGAAAAAAAATTGTCAAATCGCTTGAAACGGCACTCATTGTCACAGACGATTCTCTGGTGTCAGATCGAGACCAAAAACGTTTTAGTTTATTGGTTGAAGATGCCCATGATATTGAAAATCAAATCGAAGCTTTAAAAAAGCTCGTCGATCAACATCGAATTGTTTTTGCACAAACCATTAACCCCCTCACCAAGCGTCAAGAAGAAATCAAGCGCAATATGGTGATTTGGTTGAATCAAAGAATGTTGCAAGGCAAGCTTGCGCCCAGAGTGCAACGCATGTTGGGTGAAATCATCACCCACATGGCATATGACTATGCCATTGCCGGCGACGAAAAAATGCGCGAAATTCACGACCTGCATAGCGAAGTACCCTTGGCTGACCTTGAGCGCATTCAAATGGAAGAAGCGCAAGCTTTTTACGATGAAATGATGAAAGAAGAGGCTGAAAACCCTGAAGACTTTGATTCGCTTGAAGACATGATTCAAGCACGTTTTGATCAAATGCACCAAAAAGCACAAGAAAAAGCCAAAGCCGAGCAGTCTAAAAGCTCAAAAAGACAGAAGCTTCAAGATGCCGAACAAACCAAACAAATTCTTGATAAAGCGGGTTTAGCACTCAGGCATATTTATCGTCAACTGGCCCGGCAATTACACCCCGACCGCGAACCCGATGCCGTCATACGTCAACAGAAAAACGAATTGATGAGTCAGGCCAACATCGCCTATGGTCGTCAAGACGTGGTGGCTTTATTACGCTTACAGGCTGAGTTCACCAAAACAGCAGGTAAATCTGGCACTTTAGAGTCAACCGGCGCATCGTTGCACACGTTTGGCGCCCAGTCTACGCAAGGTTTGATTGAACTTCTACAAATACGTATTAAAGCGCTTCACAGAGAACAACGTGATGCTGAATTGCATGCTGTTGCTGAGTTTGTTTTGCCCTCCTCACGTGCATTAACCACTGAACGTCTCAACCAACACCTTGAATCAATCAAACTACGTCATCAACTACGAATTCGCGATTTGAAAGGTGAATTTGTGCAAATACAAAATGACTCAGGTTTGTCAAAGTGGTTAAAAGAGCAAGCGCTGTTTGCTTAAGTATGTCACCACTTAGCGTCAAATTGGTCTCGTAGTTCTTGTATTTGAAACTCAGTTAATGGTGTTGACTGAGTCATCAAATACAAGCGTGCGGTTTCCTCTAGCTCTTCTAAAACAGCGCTGGCTTGCGCTAAAGCTTGATGCCAAACGTTTGGGCCCAAACGATCAAGCATCACCGCACGAATAGGCGTTTGGCAAGCTTTCATGTGCTGAATTTTTTTAGATATCAGCTCACCTACTTTGGGGTCGCCTGGGCGATGATAAGGTATCAAGGGTACGTGCCCAACTTTCATAACAAAGTATGGGGTAATCGGTGGTACCACATCTTCCTGATGCCATACGCCCTTCAAGGTTAGGGCAACCAAGTGGGTACTGTGGGTGTGTATGACGCACTGAGCCGTCGAATCAGCGTCATAAATGGCACGGTGCAACGCTAAGGTTTTAGAGGCACGATCACCACTCACTTGCTGACCTTTGACGTCAACTTTTGCAATCGCATGGGGTTCTAAATACCCCAAGCAAGCATCTGTTGGGGTGATCAGGTAACCGCTATTATTGGGCAAACGAACACTGATATTGCCCGCAGAAGCGTGAACGTACCGACGTTGATAAAGCGATAGCCCTACTCTGCAGATTTCGTCTCGAAGTTCGGCTTCATTCATTTGGTGCTCATCTCAGTGTGCGACTTGTCATATCGTTTAACTTCATTGATTTAGGTTTGCTGCATCTCATATCGTTAAACTTGAGCTCACCTTAAACACGTTACAACTTTTAGATAAAAAAAATCAATCATTTAATTTTTTAAAGGCATCTGTAAAAAAATCAGTGCCACCAAAATTACCTGATTTAAGTGCAATGTGAATTAAATCACCCTCAACGGTGGCAGACGTCCAGGGTACACCGGGGGCTATTTGAGGGCCGATGGTCATGTGATCGATTTTCAATGCTTTAATCACCGCCCCTGAGGTTTCACCGCCAGCGACAACCAGTTGTTTGACACCTAGCTTAACCAGCTCTTGAGCAATCATGGCTAGTGCTTTTTCAACTAATTGCCCTGCATGATCAGTGCCCAAACTTTCTTGAACACGTTTAACCGATTCGGGTTCTGCAGTGGCATAAAACAAAATAGGTTTTTGGCCCAATAGCGGTTGAGCCCAAGCAACCGCTTGCCCCAACACATCAGCGCCTTTTTCTAACTCAAAGGGGTCAATACAAAAGCCAGGCAGACCATCTTTAAGAAAGCTTTCGACTTGAGCATTCGTTGCCAACGAGCAACTGCCAGAAAGTATGGCCTGAGAGCCCTGACCTTGATCAAACCCAGAAATAGCTGGTGAGTCAATAGAAGAAGCAAGACCCCAGTTTTGAGGCAAGCCAATGGCTACGCCTGACCCAGCCGTGACCAAAGGCATACCTGACAAAGCTTGCCCAATGGGCTGCAAATCTTCATTTGACAGCACGTCTAAAATTGCAATTTCAACACCCTCTGCTTGCAGATCGATGAACTTCTTTGTAATGGCTTGAGACCCTTTGGCAATCGTTGAATAATCAACTAACCCCACTTTGCGAGACGTTTGAGACTGCAAAACGCGCACCAAGTTTGCGTCAGTCATGGGCGTTAAGGGGTGATTTTTCATGCCGCTGTCTGAAAGCAATTGATCGCCGACAAACAAATGGCCTTTGTAAATGGTTCTTGCCGCTTCCGGAAACGCGGGGCATGCCACAGTAAAGTGACTGTTAAGTGCCTTAAGCAGTGCATCAATCACGGGACCAATATTGCCTGCTGGGGTTGAATCAAAGGTTGAACAATACTTAAAATAAATTTGTTCAACACCTAGCGACTGAAGCCATAACAACGCCTCTAATGACTGCGAGACCGAATCAGCGACAGGAATGGTGCGAGACTTGAGTGCCACAACAATCGCATCAGCATCAATTTGAACACCTTGATCAACTGGCACGCCTATGGTTTGCACCGTACGCATACCGCTTTTGACCAAATTATTAGCCAAATCAGTGGCACCGGTAAAGTCGTCTGCAATACAGCCTAACAAAGGTTTTTTAATCAACATGTTCATTTCTTTTCTGGCAAATTGATACCAGGGAATATTTTAATCACGGCGGCATCGTCTTCACGACCAAAACCTGCAGTTGAGGCTTGCATAAACATTTGGTGTGCCGTGGCCGAAAGCGGCAAGGGAAATTTGGAAGCTCTGGCCGTGTCTAGCACCAGACCCAAGTCTTTCACAAATATATCGACTGCTGAAAGCGGTGTGTAATCGGCGGCTAAAACGTGCGCCATACGGTTTTCAAACATCCAGCTATTGCCGGCGCTATTCGTAATGACTTCATATAGCGCATCTGCGGCCACCCCTTCACGTAACCCTAACGCCATGGCTTCCGCCGCAGCAGCAATATGGACCCCCGCGAGCAACTGATTAATAATTTTGACTTTGCTGCCCGCACCCGCTTGATCACCTAATTTGTAAACCTTGGCAGCCATACTGTCTAAGGCGTCGCCGGCTTTTTCGTATGCTAGAGGGGCACCCGCACTCATAATGGTCATTTGACCAGACGCAGCTTTGGCCGCACCACCTGAAATAGGCGCATCAAGGTAAAGAAGGCCTAACTCATTTAAACGCTTTTCAAGGGCAATGGACCAATTGGGGTCAACCGTTGAGCACATAATGTAGAGACTACCTTTCGACATAGAATTCGCTGCACCCTGATCACCGAATAACAACGCTTCGGTTTGATCTGCATTGACCACCACACCAACAATGATGTCAACATGCTTTGCTAAGTCTGTCGGTGTGTCGTGGGCGACGCCACCGTCTTTCACAAAATCTTGTGCAGCCTGTTTACGAATATCGCACACATGCACATCGAAGCCTGCCCGCCTTAACGAACCCGCCATGCCCAAACCCATGGCACCCAGACCCACTACCCCGATTTTTTTCTGATTCATCTTAAACCTTATTCCTTGAGAGACCACCAGTTTGAGCCAAACTGGCCTTGTAACCATGTATTGAATAACTTAACTTTAGCTGGAACCATTTTAGGGGAAGGAAACACCGCGTGTATTTCTTGTTGTGGTAGTTGCCATGAAACCAATAATGGCATCAAAACTTTATTTTTTATTGAAGTATTAGCGACATAAAGTGGTAGTGCCGCTATTCCAAAACCCTCACGCGCAGCTGCCAACAGCATTGACAGATTATTTGACCTCAAACGACCGTGAACTAATATTGATAATCTAGCGCTATCAGGCCCAATAAAATGCCAATGATCACTCCCCTGAACGGTACTGTAAATTAATGCGTCGTGTTCATTAAGGTCTAACGGGCTTATAGGGGTGCCTCTAAGCTTTAAGTATTCAGGGGAAGCCACAACGACCCAAGGGTTTAAACCCAAATAGGTTGAACCCAATGTCGAATCGGCAAGTCTGCCCATACGAATCGCAACATCAATCCCTTGCTCGATCAGATTAACGTAACGATCATCACAATTTAGCTCCATGTAAAGCTGAGGGTTAATTTTCATGAAACCCATAATTAAAGGCGCCATAACACGACGACCAAAAGCGACTGATGTGCTGATACGAATCGTTCCCTCGACATGTTGTTGAAGCAACGAACCTACTGATTCAGCTTCCTCAACATGAGTACAAATTAATTTACATTTATCGTAATAAAGTAGACCAATTTCGGTTGGTGCAACACCGTGAGTTGTGCGGTGCAACAATCGCGCCCCTAATTTATTTTCCATTCTGCTAATGTGTTTGGTGACAGCAGGCTGCCCGACCCCTGCCTCTGCTGCTGCACGACTAAAAGAGCCTAGATCAACAACCCGAACGAATAGCTTAATGGCTTGAATACTTTCCATAACAACCTTTTAAACAAATGATGTCTTCAATATAACTTGACTCTAACGAGCACTCACTTTTCTAACAAAACATTTTGGTATTCCAACATGGAATAAGCATCATGCGCAAGGGGCCTATTCCCCGACTTAAAAAAAAAGCTCATCATCAGAACTATTCAACTAACCCAACAAGTCATATTGACTGACGAAGGAGCAAACACATGGCTAAGATGAAAGCTATTAAGGCAGCATTACTTATTATGGAAAAAGAAGGAATTACAAAAGTATTTGGAGTGCCAGGAGCCGCTATCAACCCCTTGTATAACCAACTAAGGGAGCGCAATGTTATAAGTCACATATTGGCTCGACACGTTGAAGGTGCATCGCATATGGCTGAAGGCTACACTCGTGCAAAAGCTGGCAACATTGGCGTCTGTATTGGTACCTCAGGCCCTGCCGGCACTGACATGATAACGGGATTATATTCTGCGCAAGCCGATTCAATACCGATTTTAACGATTACCGGTCAAGCGCCACGCTCGCGTTTACATAAAGAAGATTTTCAAGCAGTTGACATTGTATCCATAGCAAAACCCGTAACAAAATGGGCCACTATTGTGTTGGAGCCAGCTCAAATCCCAGGTGTATTTCAAAAAGCATTTCATTTAATGCGATCGGGCCGTCCCGGGCCTGTGCACATTGACTTGCCATTTGATGTAATGCAAACCGATATTGAGTTTGATATTGACACCTACGAACCCTTAGCTGTGTTCAAACCAACGGCCACCCGCAAACAAATTCAGCGGGCAATTACCATGGTACTTGAATCAGATCGACCATTAATTGTGGCTGGTGGAGGCATTATTAACGCTGACGCATGTGAATTATTGGTTGAGTTTGCAGAAATCACTAATATACCGGTGATTCCGACATTAATGGGTTGGGGCTCTATTCCTGATGATCACCCGCTAATGGCGGGCATGGTTGGCTTACAAACCAGCCACCGTTATGGCAATGCAACCATGTTAGCCAGTGATTTTGTTCTGGGTATTGGTAATCGCTGGGCTAATCGCCACACCGGTTCTCCTGAAGTCTATTGTAAGGGTCGTAAATTTATTCACGTTGATATCGAACCCACACAAATTGGTCGGGTTTTTGCCCCTGATTTTGGGATCACCTCAGATGCCAAGGCCGCTTTAGAACTATTTGTTGAGGTTGCAAGACACATGCAAGCAAACGGCAAATTCAATAAATTTAAAGTGTGGGCAAATGAATGCCAAGCGCGCAAGTCTTCAGTCTCATTTTTGCGCAAAACCAATTTTGACAGCGTACCAATGAAGCCGCAGCGTGTTTATCAGTGCATGAACAATGCTTTTGGCCGCGATACTACATATGTGTCAACGATCGGTTTAAGTCAAATTGCTGGGGCACAATTTTTACACGTGTACCACCCGCGTCACTGGATCAATTGTGGCCAAGCTGGACCCTTAGGCTGGACAGCACCCGCCGCATTAGGGGTGTGTGCTGCTGACCCAACGCGTGAGGTGGTGGCTTTATCAGGTGATTATGACTTTCAATTTATGATTGAGGAACTCGCCGTGGGTGCCCAATTTAAATTACCGTATATTCATATAGTTGTGAATAACAGCTACTTAGGCTTGATTCGTCAATCACAACGAGGGTTTGATATGGACTACTGTGTGCAACTGGGTTTCGATAATATCAACTCCGCTCCTAGTGAACCTGCTGCAAATGGCTATGGTGTTGATCACGTTAAAGTCGTAGAAGGATTGGGTTGCAAAGCAATACGGGTCGTCCGACAAGAAGAAATTGCGCCAGCAATTGCTCAAGCACGCATCTGGATGAACGAATTTAAAGTACCCGTCATGATTGAAATCATTCTTGAACGCGTGACAAATATTTCTATGGGCACTGAAATTGATAATATTTTTGAGTTTGAGGAGATGCCACAAAATATATCAGACGCACCAAGCGCCAAAAATGTTTCAATAAACGATTAATTTAAAGGATATCTAAAATGCCTAAGTTTGCTGCCAATTTAACAATGCTTTTTACTGAGCTACCTTTTTTAGATCGGTTTAAGGCTGCCCATCAAAATGGATTCAAAGCTGTCGAATTTTTATTTCCCTATGAATGGCCAGCTGAGCAACTCAAAACCCTGCTTGACAAAAACAATCTAGAATTAGTACTACACAATTTACCTGCTGGTGATTGGAATGCTGGCGAACGTGGCATTGCTTGCCACCCAGGCCGCGTTAATGAATTTAAAAATGGGGTTGCCAAGGCAATTGCTTATGCCAAAATCCTAGGAGTTAAGCAATTAAATTGCCTAGCAGGCAAGTTACCTTTAGATGTCGACCCATCAGATGCGCACAACACATTTGTTAATAACCTTAAATATGCTGCTGATGAATTTAATAAAAATGGTTTGCGCCTTTTAATTGAACCAATAAACTTTTACGATATGCCTGGGTTCTTTTTGAATACAAGTCGACAAGCCCTAGATTTGATTGATGAAGTGGGTTCAGACAACTTATTTGTGCAGTTCGACATTTACCACATGCAGCGTATGGAGGGTGAAATCGCCTCGACCATTGAAAAGAACCTATCCAAAATTGCGCACATTCAAATAGCTGACAACCCTGGCAGAAATGAACCAGGTACAGGTGAACTGAACTACCCATTTATATTTAATCACTTAGATAAAATCGGTTATAACGGGTCAATAGGTTGTGAATACAAGCCCAAAACAGATACAGTGTCAGGGTTAGGCTGGTTAACGTATTGACCTACCCACTCTATTTTATTGGTCATTAATATTTAATTATTGATCTTTACAATAAAAATTATCTAACACCAAACAAAAATATTTAAGTTTTTAATATATCAATATAGAGGCACATTCAAAATGAGCGACACCAAACCAAAAATCGGTTTTATAGGCCTAGGCATTATGGGTACCCCCATGGCCAATCACCTGATTGCAGCGGGTTACCCTTTATTTACGAACACCCGCAGTAAAGTACCTGAAGCGTTTAACAGCCAGTCTGCCACGATATGTAAAAACAACCAAGAAGTGGCTCAACATGCTGACATCATTTTTATGATGGTTCCAGACACCCCCAACGTTGAAGCCGTTTTATTTGGTGAGAATGGGGTCGCTGCAGGCTTATCAAAGGGAAAAATCGTCGTTGACATGAGTTCGATTTCACCGATAGAAACCAAAGAATTTGCCCAAAAAATTCGTGCTTTAGGCTGTGAATACCTTGATGCCCCTGTTTCAGGCGGTGAGGTTGGTGCAAAAAATGCAACCTTATCCATCATGGTCGGTGGCGACGACGTAACTTTTGCAACCATTAAGCCATTATTTGAGTTGATGGGTAAAAACATTACTCATGTTGGTGCTGTGGGTGATGGCCAAACCGCCAAGGTTGCCAATCAAATTATCGTGGCCCTTAACATCGAAGCCGTTAGCGAAGCTTTATTGTTTGCAGCCAAAGCGGGGGCAGACCCTGCAAAAGTGCGTCAAGCTTTGATGGGTGGTTTTGCTTCAAGCAAAATTCTTGAAGTACATGGCGAACGCATGATTAACCGCACCTTTGACCCTGGGTTCAGAATTGAATTACATCAAAAGGATCTTAATTTAGCGTTATCTAGCGCTAAGGCTTTGGGCGTATCATTACCCAATACGGCAACCGCTCAAGAACTCTTTAACGCTTGCGCCGCACACGGTGGCAAAGCGTGGGACCATTCTGCTATGGTGAAAGCGTTAGAAAAACTCGCTAACTTCGAGATTGGCCAAAAAGCATAAAGCGTGAAAACCATGAACCCGCAACAATTGCTTAAAGATATGTTTGATGCGGCCATTGCGTCGGCCCAGCCCGAGCGATGCATACCACACTTCATGCCTAAGCCAAGCGAAATAGGCCGCGGTCGTTTTATTGTGATTGGTGCGGGCAAAGCCTCTGCGGCTATGGCGCATACAGTAGAACAAAACTGGTCAGGCACCATCGAAGGCTTGGTTGTCACTCGCTATGGTTATGCAGTGCCTTGTCAATCAATTGAAATTATTGAAGCCTCACACCCTGTACCTGATGAGGCTGGCTTAGTCGCTGCACAACGCATCTTTGATTTGGTGTCAGACCTCACTGAAGACGATACCGTTTTATGCTTAATTTCAGGTGGGGGTTCGTCTTTGCTGCCCATGCCGTTACCCGGCTTAACGCTTGAAGACAAACAAAGTTTGAACCGTGAATTATTAAAGAGTGGTGCCACCATTGGTGAAATGAACGCTGTGCGGCGTCACCTTTCTGGTATTAAAGGTGGGCGACTGGCGGCAGCCTGCCACCCTGCTCGTGTCATTACCCTGCTTTTGTCAGACGTTCCAGGTGATGACCCCATTAATATTGCATCTGGCCCTACCGTGCCAGACCCAACAAGCTGTCACGACGCCTTAGACATTATTCAGCGCTATGGCATTTCTTTACCCGACCCAGTCATGCATGTTTTAACCAGTGGTCAAGGTGAGTCGGTTAAGCCCAACGATCCCCGGTTAAGCAACGCTTCTTTTCACATGATTGCCACACCCATGATGGCGCTACAAGCTGCAGCACAAGTCGCCCAAGCTTCTGACATAAAAGCCCACATTTTAAGTGACATGATTGAAGGCGAAGCCAGCGAGGTGGGTAAAGTTCTAGCCGGTATTGCCTTAAATGTTGCCAAGCACAACCTACCTTTTGAAACGCCATGCGTCATACTGTCAGGCGGTGAAACCACCGTCACCCTTAAAGGCGATGGGCGGGGGGGGCGTAACGTTGAATGCCTGTTGTCTTTTGCCATCACCGCGCGTAGCCACCCTGCTATTTACGCTCTTATGGGTGACACAGATGGGGTTGACGGGGTGGAAGAAATCGCAGGCGCCATCATTGGACCTGACACCTTAACGCGCGCATTTAATGAAGGCATAAGACCCTTGCCACATTTAGACAACAATGACGGGCATGGTTTTTTTCAAGCACTCGGTCTGTCGGTCGTGACGGGCCCCACTCTTACCAATGTGAATGACTTTCGAGCCATTTTGATTGTTTCAAAGGCATAAAAATATGAAGATGCATCGTTCACGTAAAGCTAAAATTGTGGCCACTTTGGGGCCAGCCAGCTCAAGTAAAGAGATCATTAAAGAACTGTTTATTGCCGGGGTAGATGTCTTTCGCATGAACTTTAGTCATGGCGAATATGCCGACCACAAGGCTCGATTTAACATCGTTCGTGAAGTTGAAAAGGAAATAGGTCGCCCGATTGGTATTTTGGCCGATTTACAAGGCCCAAAATTACGAGTCGGTAAATTCGCAGAAGGCCCCGTTATACTCAAAGACGGTCAAATATTTCAATTTGATTTAGACCCTGCTTTGGGTACAGTAGACCGAGTGAATCTGCCCCACCCTGAAATATTTGCCGCCCTGGTACCCGGTGCTGAACTACTACTTGACGATGGCAAACTTAGGGTCAAAGTTGACACCTGCGATGCCAAATCAGCCGTGACAACTGTTATGGTAGGTGGCAAGCTGTCTGAACGTAAAGGCGTGAATGTACCTGGCGTCATCTTACCCATTTCCGCCTTAACTGAAAAAGACCGTAAAGATTTAGAAGTCGCGCTTGAGCTCGGTGCCGATTGGGTTGCCTTGTCCTTCGTGCAACGCCCTGAAGATTTAATTGAGGCCCGCGCCCTAATTAAGGGTCGTGCTGGGGTAATGGCCAAACTTGAAAAGCCCTCAGCCATTGATCAGTTAGAGGCTGTGATTGAAGCGTCAGACGCAGTCATGGTTGCCCGTGGTGATCTAGGCGTTGAAATGCCAGCCGAAAATGTGCCCGCCATTCAAAAACGCATCATCAGGTTGTGTCGCAAATGGGGTAAGCCCGTTATTGTCGCCACCCAAATGCTTGAGTCAATGATTGAAAGTCCAGTTCCCACCCGTGCCGAAGCTTCTGATGTGGCCACCGCAATTTATGATGGGGCTGATGCGGTCATGTTGTCGGCTGAGTCCGCTGCGGGCAAATTCCCCCTCGAAGCCGTTTCATTTATGAATCGCATCATTTCAGGTACCGAATCTGACCCGCTTTATCGTCAACAGATTGATGCCTCACATGCACAAACTGAATCTGCAGAAGCTGAATCAGCACAACACGATGTGGCACAGGCCATTTGTAGCGCGATGCGCAGCGCCGCCGCCTCGGTTCATGCTGAAGCGATTGTTTGCTACACCAGCTCTGGCAACAGTAGTTTAAGAGCGGCACGCGAGCGCCCTGATGCCCCTATTTTGAGCTTATCGCATGACTTGGCTGTTTCTAGAAAATTATCACTGGTTTGGGGCGTACATTCAGTTCACATCAACGACCCCGATGACGCCTCAAAGCTTGCAACCATGGCAGCCGAAGTTGCCTTGTCTGAAGGTTTTGCTAAAAAAGGCAAACCCATTGTCATCATTGCGGGCTTACCGTTTGGTGAAAGCGGGTCAACCAATTTGATGCGTATTACGATTGTTTGATGATGAGACCTTTAGCCATTATTACAGGCGGTTCACGAGGTATTGGTGCCGCATGCGTTCAAGCATTACATCGAGATGGCTTTAACGTGGCCTTCACTTATGTCAACTCTATTGACGCGGCACTAAGGCTTGAAGTAGCTCAGCAGGTTAAAGCCTACGCACTAGACATTCGCAATAGCGAAGCGGTTAAACAAACGTTTACAACCATCGTTACAGACTTTGGTACGCGACCACAAGTGATCGTGGTCAATGCAGGTATAAATTTGCCATACTTACCGATTGGGCAATACAGCCATGATAGCTTTAGACAAATCATGGAAACCAACCTGTTCGGGGCGTTCAATGTATTGCATGAAGCGACGCACGCGGTGCTTGATGGGGGTAGCATCATTGGTATAACCACCTCGTTGGTGCGTCATGCAGCGGCAGGAACCGGTGCATACACAGCCAGCAAAGCTGGGGTTGAAGCGTTGATTCGCTCGATGGCAAAAGAGCTTGCCGGCCGGAATGTTCGCGTGAATGCTGTGGCACCAGGCTCGGTTGATACCGAACTGTTTCACAGTGGTAAAACCGAGGAAGCCAAAGCACGCTCTGCAGCACTGAGCCCCTTTAACCGAATTGGGTCAACCGCCGAAGTGGCTGAAGTGGTCAGCTTTTTAGCTTCAGACAAGGCATCTTGGGTGCATGGCCAAGTGATTCAGCCCAACGGTGGCATGGTCTAACTTACGGTAAATAGTCTTGAGTTGTCATCAACAAGCTTGTTTTTTTTCATAAGTATTAACAATCAATCAGAGATATTCAAGGTTTTTGTCTCACGCGTGAACTAAGTTAGAAAAAAGCTAAACAAAACCACAAATATATTTGACTGGAATCATTTCAACACACGACCTAACGCTTTAAAAAACAGCTCTGACTGTAAACGTTCACCGATAGACTGTTGACCCACGCGCTTAGCAAGCGCCGCATCGACTGGCACAAGCGGTGAACCAGTTGACATGGCCAGCACTTGCATCATGCAAGCGCGCTCTAAAAAATACAAATCGTCATAGGCATAATCGATGCGCTCACCGCACACCACAACGCCGTGATTCCCTAAGAAAGCAATGTCTGCGCCTTGCATGGCAGTGGCAATACGTTCGCCCTCACTGGCGTCAAGCGCAAAGCCGTTGTAATGCTCATCAACCGCCACTCTGCCGTGAAAACGCATGGCATTTTGTGAAAGTGCGGTGTCGAGTGCACGTTCGCGCGTTAACGTTAACGCCGTAGCGTAAGGCATGTGCGTATGAAGCACACAGGCTTTTTTGGCAATACGGTGAACGGCAGCATGAATAAACATGGCAGTTGATTCAACCGGGTGTCGACCCGCCAAACGCTTACCTTGGGTATCAACCATGACGATGTCGTCGCCTTGAATTTCATGCCACAGCAAACCTTGAGGGTTCAACAAAAAACGACCGCTCTCATCGGGTATTTCAACACTAAAGTGATTACAAACCCCTTCAGACAAACCGTGGTGGGCTGCGGCACGCAATGCTAGCGCCAAATCATTTCGTAGGGCGCGAATCGTTTCAGATTCATAATCTTGTTCATGAGCAGTAATTGACATAGGGCTGCCTTTAAAAAAGGTGTTGATACAAAAGATTAACCTGCTTTTTTAAGCAACCCATGCGTTGCACGATTGCGAGACTCAGCTTCATGCCCTCAGTGCGCGCTCGATTTGATCTTTTTTAACACGCGTTTTAGGCACATTAAAGTCAAACCAGTTGCGTACGTCTTCTTCTAAACCAATACCGTGCATAAAGTTATAAATCGCTTTGCGTAAACCCACACCTAAAGCAGCATGATCAACCCCGGTGGGGTCATTAAAACCAATGTCATTTTTAGCAAAACTAACTTCGGGTAACGGGTTAAGCGTCACGCCGTATTCTGCGGGGTTTAAGCCCACAGGTGAATGAACCGTACACGTGAAGCGATGAAAGAAACCGCTTTGCATACAACCATTGGCAAACAGTTGCCTAACATACTCTAAGGCATCAACGGTATCGCGAACTGTTTGCGTGGGGAAACCAAACATCAAGTAAGCATGCACCAACACGCCTGAATCACTGAAGGCACGGGTAACGCGGGCCACTTGATCGACCGAAACGCCCTTCTTCATCAAATTCAACAAACGATCAGAAGCCACTTCAAGCCCGCCCGATACCGCAATGCAACCACTTTGAGCGAGTAAATCACATAACTCTGGTGAAAAGGTTTTTTCAAAGCGAATATTGCCCCACCATGAAATACCCAAGTCACGCTTAATCAGTTCTAGTGCTAGAGCCTTCAAAGCTTTAGGCGGGGCGGCCTCATCCACAAAATGAAAACCTGTTTGACCGGTTTCCTTAACAATTGCTTCAATGCGATCAACCAGCACCTCGGCTGAGGCCGTTTCATAGCGCCCAATATAATCTAGGCTGACATCACAAAAGCTACACTTCTTCCAGTAACAACCGTGGGCAACAGTAAGCTTGTTCCAACGCCCGTCGCTCCAGAGGCGATGCATGGGGTTCAGCATATCAAGCAACGATAAGTAGTGATGCAGAGGTAGGCCATCCCAAGTCGCAGTTCCGACTTCTTCAAAGGGCACTTCAGGCTCAACCATGTTCACATAGCGAACCTGAGCTGTGGTGTCGTCGCGCATAAAGGTACGCACCAAGCGTTGCGCTGATCGTTTACCTTGCAGAAAATCAAGCAACGACAATAAGGGTCGTTCACCCGAATCAAGCGTTACAAAATCTACAAAATCAAATACACGGGGCTCAGTCAGCTCACGCAACTCAGTGTTGGCAAACCCACCCCCCAACACAATTTGAATGTTTGGGTGATGCGCTTTGATAGTTTGAGCAATGCGAAAGGCTGCGTAAACTGTACCGGGAAATGGCACAGACAGAAGCACCACCGTGGGCGTATGGCGAGCAATAGCCTCTAGGGTTAACTGCTTTAGCACGTCGTCAACTAAAGTGGGCGGCGCAGCTAACGCCTGAGCCAAACGGTCAAAAGTGGGTTGGCTAGCGGCCAACGATTCGCCATATCGCACAAATTCAAAACGTTCATCAACCCCATCGCGCAACACATCAGCCAAGTCATTCAAATACAGAGTGGCTAAATGCTTGGCACGATCTTGCATACCGAGTGCACCAAACGCCCACCCCAACGGGTCACCTGATTCATCATCAACATAGGCATCAAGCGTGTCAAAACGTGGGCCTTCTGGCAAATACTGTCGGCTGACAATGCGATGCGCCAAAGTTGAATCTCGACCTTGCAAGAAAGCAATGACGGGTTCAATCGTACGTAAATAACGAGTCAACTGCGCCGAAAAAGACTCAAGGGCGGGGCTACGGTTATGAAAGGCTATGCATTGAACCTGCTGCGCGACTTGATTCAGGCCCTTTGCTGACAACAAACGCAACACCAACGCCAAAGCCAAGTCTTCTTGCACGGCTTCAATATGGCGCGAACGCAAAAACCCCGTTAAATATGCCGTCGACGGGTAAGGCGTATTGAGCTGTGTCATAGGTGGAATGACAGACAGTACTTTCAAAGAGGTGATACGAGCAGTTAGCATGCCAAGATTATATGTCGGGTCAAAACTTCTCATGCACTTAGACTAGTAACGACTCAAGATATTCGAAACTTAATTCCTGCGAAACAGATAATTGAACCTTAAGGTACTTTTCTAACTAATTAAAAGTGACTACCCCGTTCTTAAAAGCATGGTTATGAAACCCTCGCACCAATTGTTGAAAAACACAAAGGGGTTTTTTACATGTTCACATTCATGAATACAGATTAAGATAGTTTCAATTGAACTTTAATAAAAACACCTCACTTATGACTCCTACCACCAACCAACCCATCGACCTCAACTTTGCAAACATTGACGAGCGCAATATTCAATACAACGCCCGTGCCTCAGTAGTTGATTTTGATGCCTGCGTTCATGAGTATGCTGAATTATCAGCGTTATCTCGTAATCATTGTGCAGGTGTCTTTGACCTACCATACGGACATTCCATTGCAGAACGAATTGATATATTTCCAGCTAAAAAAAATAATTGCCCGGCACCGGTTCTAGTCTACATTCATGGTGGCTACTGGCGGTCACAAACTAAAGAAGATGCAGCTTTGATGGCAAAAACCTATACCGATGCAGGTGTAACTGTTGCCGTTTTAGAGTACCCTTTGGCACCTCAAGCCACACTTGCTGAAATTGTTAGATCAGTTCGTAGTGCCATTGCATGGTTATACAAAAATGCAAGTACCTATGGGATTGACCCCAAACAAATATATGTTGCAGGCAGCTCTGCTGGCGGACACTTAGTGGGTATGTTAATTGCCCCTAACTGGCAAGCCGAGTATCAGTTACCAGAAAACGTTATTTGCGGTGGGGTCGGTTTAAGCGGCCTTTACGACTTAAGGCCACTGTGCGACACCTATCATAACGAGTGGCTTAACTTGCATACAGAACAAGCCGAACGTCTAAGCCCGCTTTTTCATTTGCCTGAAACACCCGTACCGTTGGTGCTGGCAGTCGGTGGCTTAGAGACCGATGGCTTCAAGAATCAAACTGAAGTCTATGAACAAGCTTATAGCTCAAAGGGTTACCCTGTTACGCGTGTACAAGCGGCTTGTTGCAACCACTTTAATTTGTTGTGTGAAATGGCCAAGCCCAATAGCGATTTGAATCGAGCTGTATTGAATATGATTAAAGAAAACACCTTGAAGTAGCCCATTACAAATTGTCTGAACCAGCCTTAATTTTGCTTAATGTGAGACATGTGGCGACAGTTGACTCATTTAAACACGTCTACCTTCTTGACGTTTCATTCATATAGTTGGTTCATTCATCTCGGTTGAGCTTTGAACGATGGTTTTAACTTTATCGCTAAGCGACACATGCTGTCGCTCACCAACATGTACTTCACCCCTAGACTCGGCAATTTCTACTTGGCGCTGGCGCTCAGCCAAACGATTTTTTTGTTCTGGCGTGCGCTGACCGTGGCAATGTGCACAGCTGACGCCCAAAACATAATGTGGCGACTGTTTATCGGCTTGACTCAGCGGCCAGCGGCATGAACGGCACAATTCATGGCTACCCACATGCAAACTGTGATCAACGCTGACGCGCTCATCAAACACAAAACACTCACCTTCCCATTTACTTTGCTCGGGCGGAATTTCTTCTAAGTATTTGAGAATGCCACCTTGCAGATGGTAAACCTGTTCTACGCCGCGCATTTTTAAAAGGGCTGTCGATTTCTCGCAGCGAATGCCACCCGTACAAAACATGGCTACTTTAGTTTTTTGAGCAGCCTCACCTTTAAGGTATTCTTGAGCGTCAAGCCAAGCAGGCAGGTGCACAAAGTTTTTAATGTTGGGATTAACCGCACCTTTAAAGGTGCCAATCGCCACTTCATAATCGTTTCGGGTGTCGATAACCAGCACATCTGGGTCGGCTAGCAAGGCGTTCCAGTCAGCAGGTTTGACGTATTGGCCCACCGTCTTGTTGGGGTCAAGTTCTGGCACTCTAAGGGTAACGATTTCTTTTTTGAGCTTAACCTTCATGCGACTGAATGGCAGCTTGTCTGTCCAAGACTCTTTGTGCGGCAAATTCGATAAACGAGGGTCAGCACGCAAAAAAGCCAGCACGGCCAAAACGCCCTCTTTAGGGCCCGCAATGGTGCCGTTGATGCCTTCGCGAGCAAGCAATAAAGAGCCTTTTACGTTGCGCTGATCACAAAAGGCTTTAAGTGGAAGTTGCCACTCGACGTAATCGGGTAAGTCAACAAATTGGTATAGCGCGGCGGTTAGATAGGGCTGGGTATTAAGCATGAACTGATTATACAAAAAGTTGAACGACTTTCCGCTGCCAGCCCGCCTTAAGCTATCTTCGCCATACCAATCATTTGAAAGCATAGTCTAGTCATTCATTCAGTTTGGTAGTTAGGCCATTTGACAAGACAATTTGACCCATGGCCATGAACGGGAAGCACACACCAAGCATTAAAAATACATGAGACTCTTACTTCATTTTTCGACCTTGACGTACCACATGACATAACGGTCGCTGACCTATCCAGTAAACCAATTCTTCAATATGACTGACCGACCACAAAACAAAATTGGCTGGCATGCCTGCCCCAATACGTCCGTGAGTATTTTGCATACCCAAAGCAGCCGCAGCATGGTGTGTCACACCATCAAGCGCTTCATCTACTTTTAGACGAAATAAAGTACTCGCCATATTAAGCATCAGTAATAAACTCAGGGTTGGTGAGGTGCCTGGGTTATGGTCGGTTGCTACGGCCATCGGTACCCCAGCACTTCGCAAGGCCGCAATAGGTGGCAAATTTGTGTCACGTAAAAAATAATAAGCACCCGGTAAAAGTACTGCAACCGTGCCAGCGACTTTCATTGCAGCAATACCCGCTTGGCTTAAGTGCTCAATATGGTCGCACGACAACGCGCCATAACCTGCTGCCAAAGCTGAAGCACCCATATCAGACAACTGCTCGGCATGAACCTTAACAGGCAAACCCAACTCTCGTGCAGCACGAAACACTTGCTCTGTTTGTGACAAGTTAAAACCAATGGTTTCACAAAACACATCGACAGCGTCGACCAAACCCTCAGCAGCGAGCGTTGGAAGCATATCTTGGCAAACGCTATCAATGTACTCTTGAGCTCGACCAGCATACTCAGGGGGTAAGGCATGAGCCCCTAAAAAAGTTGTTTTAATATCGACATTAAAAACTTGCCCCAAGCGACGCGCAACACGCAGTTGTTTGCGCTCGTGCTCGAGCGAAAGACCATACCCTGACTTGATCTCTATTGCGCAAACCCCCTCGCTTAGTAAGGCTTCTAGTCGAGGCACAGCCTGATCAAACAATGACTGTTCGCTAGCTTCTCGAGTTGCCCGCACACTAGAGATAATACCCCCACCAGCTTTTGCTACCTCTTCATAAGTGGCACCATTTAAACGCATAGCAAATTCATTTGCTCTTTGCCCCCCATAAACCAAGTGAGTATGGCAATCAATCAAACCCGCTGTCACCCAGGCATTACCACCGTCATGTTTGGTTGTGTTGGGCGGCACATCACCTATACCTTCACGCGAACCAACATAAGCAATACGACCCTCAACAACATATATGGCTGCGTCATCAATGGCTGCTGACTGCAAGCCTGTCGCACCCCGAGTCAAGCGTAAATGTGTCCAAAGGCCATCAGCTGAATTCTCTAACGATTTTAAGAGGGTTTGATCTGTCATAAGGTTTGATCTGTCAAAGAAGGCTATCTGTCATGAGGTCTGACGTAACGGTTGAATTGACACAACAATTAATTCAGCGTCGTCACTAGAAGGCATCGCCATGTGACTAGAGGCTTTTTCGTGTTGGTCTTTATGCCACCAAAGCCCCTCACCTGTTTCGAGCGTTTGTTCTGCTATTTTCCACTGCCCAGCCTGCACTAAAACTAAGCCTTGAGCATGGATCAAGGGTCTAGAAATATTATGCCTGATCTCAACCCTACCCTTACAAATTGAACGCCGAGTCATAAGATTGAAATCATGACAAGCACCATCAATCAAACGAGCGTGCAAAGCAATATCGCCTGCAAATGTAAAAGGCTGCAAGGGTTTGTTCAGAGTATGGTCTATGCTGTCACCTTCAGACTGCAAAATTACCCCCGCACCTGACAATAACGTAATGACTCGGTCTATTTCGTGAAAGCTAGAAAAACTGCAGTCTTGGACAATGTGCGCGATACTGACACGCCACTCAAAATTACTCATATTAGAGCCAGGCGGCCAAGAAACAATTTCTTTAGTCATGCCCAGACCATTTTTCCAGGGTTGGTCGGGCAAACTATGGCATTTAAAGCGATGCATCATCATAAATTTTGAAAGATCAAATCATTATTTAATCATAGGCAAGTTAAGCCCATGCTTTTTGGCCGTTTCAATCGCTAACTCATAACCCGCATCAGCATGACGCATCACACCTGAACCGCAATCGTTGACTAAAACACGTGCCAAACGCTTGGCAGCAGCCTCTGTACCATCAGCTACAATCACCATACCTGAATGCTGAGAATAACCCATGCCCACACCACCTCCGTGGTGCAAACTCACCCAGCTCGCCCCACCAGACGCGTTGAGTAAAGCATTCAGTAAGGGCCAGTCAGACACGGCATCGGTGCCATCTTTCATGGCCTCAGTTTCGCGGTTTGGACTCGAGACTGAACCCGTGTCTAAATGGTCACGACCAATAACGATGGGGGCTTTCAACTCTCCACTTTTAACCATGTCATTAAATGCCAACCCCGCTACATGACGCTCACCCAAACCCAACCAGCAAATACGTGCGGGTAAGCCTTGGAAAGCAATACGCTCACGAGCCATATCTAACCAACGATGCGTTAATTTATTATTAGGGAATAACTCTTTAATTTTGGCGTCAGTTTTATAAATATCTTCTGGGTCGCCAGACAAAGCAACCCAACGAAAAGGCCCTTTGCCTTCACAAAAAAGCGGCCTAATATAGGCTGGCACAAAACCTGGGAAATCAAACGCGTTTTTCACACCTTGGTCAAACGCGACTTGACGTATATTGTTGCCATAGTCAACAGTTGGAATACCCATCGACTGAAAGTTCAGCATCGCCTGCACATGCACCGCACAACTTTTTTGAGCATCTGCAGTCAGTTTGGCATGTTGATCTGGGTTAGCTTGGGCTTGTTTCCATTGCGCGACTGTCCAGCCAATAGGCAGGTAACCATTTATTAAATCGTGCGCAGAGGTTTGATCTGTCACCAAGTCAGGTTTAATTTGGCCCTTTTGAGCACGCTTGACCAACTCGGTTAGTACTTCAGCTGCATTACCTAATAACGCAATAGAGACCGCTTCTTTTTTCGCTGTATGCTCTGCAATCAAAGCCAAGGCATGCTCTAAATCTTTGGCTTGTTTGTCGACATAACGCGTACGTAAACGAAAATCTATACCACTTTGTTGGCACTCAATATTGAGCGAACACGCCCCAGCCAAAGTCGCGGCCAAGGGTTGTGCACCGCCCATTCCACCTAAGCCTGACGTAACAATCCAGCGGCCCGTCCAGTCATTATTGTAGTGTTGCCGACCTGCCTCGACGAAGGTTTCAAAAGTACCTTGTACGATACCTTGGGTACCAATGTATATCCAACTACCTGCTGTCATTTGACCGTACATAAACAAACCTTGCCGGTCTAACTCATTGAATTTTTCCCAAGTTGCCCACTTAGGAACAAGGTTTGAATTAGCAATGAGAACGCGTGGCGCATCAGCATGTGTTTTGAACACGCCAACAGGCTTACCTGATTGAATTAATAACGACTCATCATCATTCAAATCTTTAAGACTTGCCAAAATTTGGTCAAAACACTTCCAATCACGTGCAGCACGCCCTATACCACCATAAACGACTAAATGTTGAGGGTTTTCGGCAACCTCTGAGTCAAGGTTGTTTTGAAGCATACGATAAGCTGCTTCCGCCACCCAGTTTTTGCAGTTAAGTTTTGAACCACGTGGGGCACGTATGACGCGCGATGGATCAAGCCTAGGGTCGTTTTGTTCTGTCATGTTGTATCTCTTTAACAAAAAATTAATGCATGCCTAAGTAGGCTTCTGTGAGTTGTGGGTTATCACGCGCATCAGCAGCACTACCCTGCCAAACTGTGTTGCCCGACTCAAGTACACAGATATCATCTGCGACTTGCAGGACACGTTCAGTGTTTTGTTCGACTAGAAAAATAGTCATACCTTCATCACGTAATTTAAGTAACGCTTCGTAGCAGAGGTCAATCACTTTTGGCATCAAACCTAGCGACAACTCATCAATCATAATGAGTCGAGGTCGGGTCATCAAAGCCCGGCCAATAGCTAACATTTGTTGCTCACCACCCGATAAATTACCTGCCAACGAATCAAGGCGCTCGCCAAGACGAGGAAACAACGCCAAAACACGGTCGCGATCTTGATTAAATACTTTCGCAGACTGGACCATGCCACCGACTCGCAGATTATCTTGCACGGTTAAGTCTTTGAACAAGCGCCGCCCTTCTGGTGAAATAGCCATACCACGGCGCACGCGTTCAGTCGCACCGAGTGCACTGATGTCTTCACCATCTAAAATGAGTTTGCCGCCTTGCTGCATCACATGCCCTGCCAGACACATGAGCGTAGACGATTTACCAGCGCCGTTTGCCCCCAACAGCCCCGTCATGGTACCCGCGCGTAAAGTCAGAGACAAACTATGCACCGATTGAAAAGGTCCGTAACCACACGATAACGACTGAAGCTCAAGCATGTTCCGCCGCCCCCTTCATATGTTTAGCATGATCACTTTGTCCAGCCGCACCTGACCCTAAGTAGGCTGTTCGCACATCTGGGTCGCTCATGACGGTATGAGGTTCACCTTCACCAATTTTTTTGCCATTATCTAGCACCACTAAACGACGACATATACGCAAAATCTCGTGCAGATTGTGTTCAATGAGCAAAATGGTTAAGCCTTGCTGGTTAATATCAGCAATCGTAGTGGCCAAGGCTTTGGCCTCTTGCGTATTCAATCCTGCCAGCGGTTCATCAAGCAGTAATAACTTGGGTTTAAGTGCAAGCGCGCGCGCCAACTCTAAGCGTTTCAGCACACCTAATGGCTGAATACCAGGGCTTTGCAAACTTAAAGAATCAATACCAACGCGGGCTAATTCCGCATGGGCCAAAGCCAGCTCTTTAGCATCTGAAACATTAAGTAATGCACTTAAAGGGCTGGCTGTTTTATGGTGAGCAGCAGCCATCGCCACGTTTGCGGCAATACTGATGTCGCGTAACGGTTTGACCAATTGCTGTGAAAGCGACAAACCACGACGAACCCGTTTGTGAATCGGTAAGCCATTTAGTGACTCACCCTCTAAATAGACATTGCCATGGGTTGGTTGCACGACCCCCATGATGGCACGCATTAAGGTCGTTTTGCCTGCACCGTTAGGGCCAATCAAACCGAGTAAGTCACCTTCATGCACCTCAAAAGAGACGTCATCTAAAGCGGTTAAACCACCGAATCGCACGCCAACACCAACTACCCGAAGTAAGGCTTGATGATCAGCATCATGCTTGACATCGTGTGTGGTCATGCTTGCTTACCCCTGACCATTGGGTTGCTTTTAAAAAATCGTTTAGTCAGTCCAGCCATACCATCTGGTGAAAAACGCATCATGAGGAACAATAACCCCCCATAAACCAATAATTTGTAGTCACCAATCACTTGAAACCATGCAGGCAAAACAGCCAGTAAAGCCGCTGCAATGATCACCCCAGGTACCGAACCAATTCCGCCAAATACAACCATAGACAAAACAGTAATAGATTCCACAAACCCGAAACTATCTGGGCCTATAAAGTTTAGGTGATACGCATAAAAAGAGCCTGACAAACCTGCTATAGAGGTACCTATAGCAAAAGCAGCCAATTTGTAACGTGGCACATCAATACCCAAGACACGCATGGTGTCTTCATCTTCGGCAATGCCGCTAAATACACGCCCCATCCAGCTTCGTTGAATATAAATACTCAGTGCCGCCGTCAAAACACACATCAACAAGGCCAACAACATGAAACCTAAGCGACCCAAACCATGATCAGGCAAAGACGATATGCCCAGTTCACCACCAAAAAAATCTTGTTGGCGTACGAAGCCAACAAATAAAAAACCGACGCCCATAGTGGTAATCGCTAAAAAGTCTGCCCTCACACGTAAAGACGTTAACCCCACAATGACACCTAAAAAACCTGCCAACAACATCGCTAAGGGCAACGTGGTTAAAAACGACCAACCCGCCTGACCCAACATGGCTGCAGCATAAGCCCCGACGCCCTGAAAGGCAGCATGACCCAAACTAATCTGACCACAGAAACCCGTAATAAGATTAAGTGACAACGCAAACATCACAGCAATTGCCATTGTAGTGATGAGTGAAATTTCGTAATTCATAATCAACCACCCTTATCGTTTGGCAAACAGGCCTTGAGGACGCACCATCAAGACAGCAATGAGAAAAGCAAAGGCAATAGCGTTGCGGTCTAGCACATTACCCAAATAAATGGTGCCAAACGACTCGATGACACCTAATAAAAGGGCTGCAGCCAAAGTGCCCGGCACAGACCCCAACCCACCCAGCACGATAATGGCTAGCGCTTTGTAAGATGTCACACTGCCCATTGTGGGTTCAACTAAATTATTCAGAAGCGCTACCCATACGCCTGCAAACCCAGCAAGCACTGAGCCAACAAAAAAATTAATATCGCGAACGTGTCGCAAAGAAATACCAAACGACTCAGCCATTTGTGGGTCACTCACCGTCGCTTGACAGGCTATACCCACTCGAGTGCGAGACTGTAACCATGCCAGCACAGCAATAATAATTGCAGTACTAAGCATGACCAACAACTCAGCTAGTTTGAACTGCAAACCACCACCCAACACAATTTGTTGTTGAAGCGGTGGTGCCATAAATGACATGCCTTGCGCTCCAAAAATGATTCTGAATGCCTCTTCAGAGGCAATAAACAAACCAATCGAGGCAATCAAAGCTACGTAGGGAGGTTGGCTTAACAAAGGTTGATAAGCCAACCTAAACATCATGACACCCGAGAAACCGGCCACCAAGGCTGCACACAAAAAACCCAACAAAAGACTGCCACTGGCATTGCATACTAAGACGCCCACATAGCCACCCAGCGTAAACAGGCTAGCATGTGCAACATGCAATATACGTAACAAGCCATAAACTAGCGTTAAACCCAACGCCACCAAAGCATAGATGCTGCCCTGAATTAAGCCTTGTGCAGTCAATTCAAGTGCAAGCATGCTGATAAGCACTCCAGTTGGTTACTTAGCCTTGGTGGGGGGGGCTAGCAAGACAGGGTCAGAAATTACGCTGTAGTGATGAAACCCTTTATCTTTCACAATTTGCACTTGAATGTCTTTTTTCACTTCATGCAAATCATTAAAAGTCAGCTTACCAATTGGCATGTCATAAGTACCCGAAGCAATGGCGTCTCGCAATGCTACCCCACCCTTACCATCTGTTCGCTTGAGTGCGTTAATCAAAACAGCCATAGCTGTAAAAGATGACGCAGCGACCATGTCAGCACCTTGATTAGTCGCTTTGCGATAGTCGGCCAAGAACGCTATGGTTGCGGGCGCCTTTGAATCACGGTCTAGTGACGTGGTAATAAGCGTACCCTCAGAAGCGTCACCGGCTATTTCAATGAATTTATCAGAGTCATAACCCTCTTGACCGATGATGGGTGCAGTAATGCCCGCAGCACGAATTTGACTAACCAACGGGCCTGCCGTAAAGAAATAACCCGATGCGTAAATAACCTCTGGGTTGTCAGACTTCAGTTTACTGACTAGTGGCCCAAACTGACGATCAGGCATGCCGTATTCGTATTCATTGATAATGGTTAAACCCAAATTGGGTGCCGCATCTTTGAAGCCTGAAGCAAGTGCTTTACCAAAGTCGTTTTTGAGCGTGATCAAAACCACATTCTTTTTACCCAAATTTTGTGCAAGCTTTGCGCCCCCGCGACCCTGTACCTCGCCCATAGCCGATACACGGAACATATAGTCACCAGCCAGGGTAATGTCAGGGTGTATGGCATATGCGACGACATAAGGTATTTTTGCACGCTGAAATACAGAGGCGGCGGCTCGGGTAGAGCCAGAATAAGAACCCGACACGGCAGCAATCACACCATCTTTTTCAACCATCTTCGTGGCAGAAGGTACCGCCTCTTTGGGTGAGGCTTGGTCATCGTAGACAACCAACTCAATTTTTTGACCTGCCACACCGCCCGAGGCATTTACCTGATTAACGGCCAGCTGGGCACCTTGTAAAGCAGACTTACCGTCAGCGGCAGCAAAACCCGTTAGGGGTACATTAAAACCAATTTTGATATCAGCCCAAGCAGTGGAGGTAGCAAAAACTAAAGCAGCCGTAGCCACCATTAATAAACGAAACTGTGGTTTATGAGATTTCATGAGCGTATCCTTTCAGGGACAATGGGTCGATCAGGGTTTTGCAGACTTGTATTACACGCCCGTTATATGTAAAACTTAGTCACAAAACCAGTTAAGTTGTCTATACAACTATGAGATCTCAATTTAAAGATCCACAACTTCTTTGTCAATGACATAGTCACTAAATAAGGGAAAATCCCTAGCTTATGAACCCCATTCGTTCAAACAAAACACTACCTGCTTTTCAAGTCATTAAGCAGTTTGTACTAGATCAAATTCATCAAGGCCTATGGAAAGAAGGTGACGTGATTCCAGGTGAAGCGGCATTAGCACTAAAGTTTGGTGTCTCGAGAATGACAGTTAATCGTGCCATTCGAGAATTGGCCGACGAACAAGTTGTCGAGCGCGTTCAAGGGTCAGGCACCTACGTCGCTCAGCAAAAATATCAATCAACTTTAGTAGAAATTCGTAATATTGCCGATGAAATTGCTGCGCGAGGTCATATTCATCATAGCGAACTGCATCAGTTGGAAAGTCGCCTAGCGGGTGAGTTTTTAGGTAAAGCGTTGGGTATTGCAAGTGCAAACAAGGTTTACCACTCAGTTGTCGTTCACTTCGAGAATAACCTTCCCATTCAAGTTGAAGAACGTTTTGTGAACCCAAAGGTTGCACCAGATTATTTGAAACAAGACTTCAACGCCCTAACCCCTAACGCCTATCTTATGCAGGTAGCACCCCTACAAAGCGTGAACTTTGAAATTGAGGCTCGACTACCGCCCCAGAACATTCGCGCCATGTTGCGCATGTCGCCACGTGAACCCTGCCTGCTACTTCATAGGCAAACCCATTCAAAAGAGCAAATCGCATCGGTTGCCGATATGTGGCACCCCGCTTCACGGTATCGATTTGCTGGGCATTTTTAAAGTTTTTTACATTAACGATGATGACTATTTATGTCGTGCCAAAAATCGTGCACTCGCTCGACCCCAACCCGTATTTAGCGCCTGCCAAAATCACAGCAAAAAATAAAATAACAATCACCACCAAAATAATACGGTCTATATGTGACTCGTAGGTTTCAGAAAGAGCCAAAGTAAAGTGCACGGCCTCATGAACCCCAATGGCCGCCCCTACCCCCGAACTCATGACAGCCACAATAAACATCTGAAACTCATGAACCAATTTTTACACGTCAACTAGCTGATGATTATCGGCGGGTTTTATCGCTGGTAAGGTACCGTTGCAAAGTTACTGAAGCATGGTTAAATAAGAACCAGCAAGCATTTTCAATCAATCGCTTGAAGGTACTTAAATTTACTCGGCGGCACGTGTCGGAATCGACCTAGGCCGAGCATACCTAATTCAGTTAGGTATTATTGCTTAACCATTTCAAAGCAGTCTGCGACCATTGGTTTTGGTGGAACTTGGGTATAGCAAACTTCTAAATTTTTTGAATCTGCCAATTTAAAAGTGGCACTTCCTCCCACTTCATTTATCCAAACGCCACTCTTCATATCTTTGGCATAAGACCCTATTATCATTTTTTTGTTGTTGGTATTGGCGGGAGCTTTACTACTTGTGGAACTTATATAGCCAGTAAAGTTTCGCCCCTCTTCCCTGTCGACAATCAAAAAAAACTCCATTTTTGTAAAGCGCACGGACTTTTCTTTGCCTGCTTCAGTGGGGTGATAAACATCAGCACCATAGACAGAAGCGTTACCCACGCCCTTCCAAGCTCCAACAAGATTAGGTGACGTTTGTGCGAACACTAATGCAGGTAGAAGCACTAAAGCCGTGATTATAAGTTTGGATTTCATTAATTTGCACCTAATATTTGAATATAAAGCAGCCTCTGGAATGCCACTTGATCTTAGCACGGCGTTGTTATGGCCTCGTCCGAAGACAAAGAAAACACACCCGAAGGTAAAGCGACCGTATCTCGTAATTCACTCAAGGGTGGACACCGCAAAATACTTCGATAAGTGATCCGAACCTATCATGACAAGATTGGGCAAGTGAAGACTGAACTTAAGTCGGCAGGGGGGTATCCAGTTTTAGTCCTCGTCCCCCCCTACCAATTTTTTCGGTATTAAACTATGGGCGTCATTCTGCCCCATCATGGCAACACATACTTATAGTTTTAGGAACTTTGAGAATTACCGCCTTAGGGTCTTGGCCCAATGCGATTGGAACGGCGTATTTTGCCGTGTTTAAGAAGTACTGCTATTTAATGAATACTAATGATCCCCCGTTAATCGGGTAGAGCCAGTTAGACTACACCCACACTCACATGACCATCGTAGAGGCCACGGGTTTAATACACGACATACCCTCAGCGACAAATGTCATTGCGTCGATGACAGATCTAGCAAAAACGTTGCTAGTCGAGGCGAAATGAGTCGTGTACGAGCTGAGGTTGAAGGGTTAAAGAACCCCTCAAAGTACTGTGGGCATTAACCTTAAATACGCGGCGTCTAAAGTTGCTAAGCTAAAATGAAAAGTGAATAATGATGAAAATTATTTTTTTATGAAAAAAAAGGCTAAATTAGCCCCCACATGTTGAAGCGTAAAGCTATAAAAAATTATGGAATCAATTATGACCGAGGAACGTTTTTCTTTAACCCGAATCTGCAAATTATTGACTTCAGTTGGCAACACACTAACAGTTTTGGGTTGTTTGGGAATCGTTTTAGGTGTGGTTCACGTTTTTGATTTAAACATCTTTTCTTATGGTCTTTCATCCGGAATTCGCATTA